>Ga0247840_10006518_pt1 | contig 16727 bp, 8 predicted proteins | sample LaCruzMarch2015__FD_192404 | JGI IMG/M metagenome (GOLD analysis project Ga0247840, IMG submission 192404) | Freshwater microbial communities from meromictic Lake La Cruz, Castile-La Mancha, Spain - LaCruzMarch2015_17m | ecosystem: Environmental > Aquatic > Freshwater > Lake | place: Spain... | reverse complement strand
TAATTCCAGACCGCTCATCCCCGGCATCCGGACGTCCACAATCAACACACCCGGACGCTTTTCGTCGTACTCGGCTAAGAAACTTTCACCGCTCGGAAATGCGCGAACACGGTAGTTATTTGCCTCAAGCAGCCAGCGTAAAGAGTCCCTGACGGCTTCGTCATCATCGACGATGTAAACGGTGCTCGCGGTTTGGGGTGTATTCATGTGGTTAACTCCTCGGACTGAAGATGCTTTTGCGCCTCAAGGCTTGAAACGCAAGGCAGTGTAAAGCGAAAGGTTGTTCCGCCCTCTGGATTACTGACCGCCCAAAGACGGCCATGATGAGACTCAATAATAGTGCGACAAATATTAAGACCCATACCGAGTCCTTCGGACTTGGTGCTAAAAAATGGTTCGAAGAGACGTTCAGGATCGGAAAGTCCATGACCTCTGTCTGTGACAGAGACTTCAATTTGGTGGTCGTGAAGCGTGACGGCAACGAACAGAGTCTCTACTGCACTATGCTCCATAGACTCCAGGCCATTTTTTAATAAGTTTAATAACACTTGCTCGATTAGGATGGGATCTGCAAAGACATCTGGCAGATTTTCAGGGACGCTATGGCTGATTGCAACTTGGCGCTTCCGTGAGTGAATCTCTGCGAGGCTGATGGCGTTGTCGACGACTGTTTGAATCTGAATAGCTTGACGGCGCGGTTCACTTCGTTTCACAAAGTCTCGAATCCTACTAATGATTTTACCCGCGCGCTGTGCCTGAGCAGCCGCTTTTTCAAGGGCTGGTAAAAGTGTATCCATGTTGGCATTGCCGGATTTAACCATCGCTACCGCTCCCATGCTGTAGTTTGCAATGGCAGTCAGGGGTTGGTTCAATTCGTGTGCGAGCGACGATGCCATTTCACCCATTGTTGTCAGGCGGCTCGTGAGCTGAATTTTTTCTTGTTGAATTCTAGACGTTTCTTCGTGCTGACGACGTTCGGTAATGTCACGTGCGACTTGTAACCGTACGCGTCGTCCGTCGGTCCATGCCAGCATGCGATGCTGGACTTCGAACCACCTTTGAACAGAGGCGGAAAAAATTTCCACTGACTCGTCGGTGTAACGCCCCCGCCGACCGGCAAGCAGCTCGTCATGACCATTTGTCTGCGCACCAAACAGTCGTCGATATGTCCGATTTGCAAATAACAACTCCAATCCGTCATTCGTATCGGCCGTCACCGAGATGGCATCATCCAGGCCCTCTAGAACCGTCATAAAGCGCTCATGCGCAGCTGTAAGTGCCTCTCGAATTCGCTTGGGCTCAGTGATGTCCGTCATTGAGGTCATCCAGCCGATTTGATTACCTTGAGGATCAAGCAAAGGCGAGACATACATGCGGGCATTAAAGCGCGAGCCGTCACGTCGTTGCGCTTCGAGTTCTAAGCCGCTGCTTGGTGCTTTGCCATCTAGAACGCTCTCTAATGTTTGCATGTGTTTGTCATGCATTCCGGGTACCCAATAAGGAAAGGGTGGCTTGCGTCCAATGAGATCTGCTTCGTTCCAACCGATCATGCGGCAGAAAGCTGGGTTGACATAGGCGATACGACCTTCGAGGTCCAACACCCTCATACCCGTTGACATGGAGTTTTCCATGGCGCGTCTAAAGCCTGTTTCAGCGATGAGGGCGGCTTCTGCTTCGGAGCGGTATCGTGTGTATTGCCACAAAAGGAGAAGGGCGATCACGATCACAACAGAAAGCGCGATCACGACCCAAATTAAACGGTGTTGACGCATTTCTTGATCGATCGTGATGAACATCACGCTGCCATCTTGAATGCGCTGTAGCCAAAAGAACGCACCCATCACGCATGCATAGAGGATCAAAATCAGCATCGGCGTCAACCAATACCAACGACGCCTGCGAAGGCGTGCCTGATCCAAGAACGGCGTGGCGATCACTGATTTATGGGGAGCGGACATATTTGACGCAATTTGATGAATAATACATTTTAGTCAGGTTATCCAATCAAAACCGCACTTATCATTTCACGATATGAAAATACTTACCGCTTTATGAAATTTTAGTTGCCGTGATTGTTAGTTGTACATAGAATTCGGAAAATACCCAAAAACCCGTTAGGCTCTAACACCAAAGAACCTAAGAATGAGGAGATTCACATGGCACCACAAGCTGCCGGTTTCAATGCCGCGGATGACGTTGATTCGCTGGAAACACAAGAATGGCTAGATGCTTTGGCAGCAGTGTTGGATCGGGAGGGACCGGTCCGTGCGCATTATCTTTTAGAGCGTTTGACAGACTTAGCGCGTCGCTCCGGTGCGCACATTCCTTTTTCTCCTAATACGGCATACCTCAACACCATTCCGGTTGGCCTTGAGCCTACTCAGCCAGGTAATTTGGAACTCGAGGCACGGATTCGCAGCATCATTCGCTGGAATGCGATGGCCATGGTCGTCAAGGCCAACAAGCATAGCCCGCCTGACGGTGGAGATTTGGGTGGTCACATCGCCTCTTTTGCTTCGTTGGCAACAATGATTGGTTGCGGTCAAAATCATTTTTGGCATGCCGATACACCTGAGCGTGGTGGCGATTTGGTGTACTTCCAAGGTCACTCTTCACCGGGCGTTTATGGTCGTGCGTATCTCGAAGGTCGTCTGACAGAAGAGCAGCTAGATCATTTCCGTCAAGAGGTCGGTGGTAAAGGTTTGTCGTCTTATCCCCATCCTAAACTGATGCCTGAGTTCTGGCAGTTTCCGACGGTATCGATGGGCCTCGGCCCTTTGATGGCGATATATCAGGCGCGTTTTCTCAAGTATCTGCATGCGCGTGGTATCGCCGATACAAGTCAGCGTAAGGTCTGGGTGTTTTGCGGTGATGGCGAAATGGATGAGCCCGAGTCGCTGGGTGCTATTAGCTTAGCTTCGCGTGAAAAACTCGATAACTTGATTTTTGTGATCAATTGCAACTTGCAGCGTCTCGATGGACCTGTGCGCGGCAACGGAAAAATTATCCAAGAACTTGAGGGAGACTTCCGAGGAAGCGGATGGAATGTCATCAAGATGATCTGGGGCGGTTACTGGGATCCTCTGTTGGCAAGCGACAAGGAAGGTATCCTTCGCAAGATCATGGAAGAAACAGTCGATGGTGAGTATCAAGCCTACAAAGCCAATGACGGAAAGTTTGTGCGCGAACACTTTTTTGGTAAACATCCCAAGCTTTTAGAAATGGTGTCGCGTATGAGCGACGAGGATGTTTGGCGCTTGAATCGTGGCGGCCATGATCCCCATAAGGTTTACGCGGCGTTTTCCGCTGCAACCAAACACACGGGTCAGCCGACTGTGATCTTGGCCAAAACGATCAAAGGTTATGGCGTAGGACAAGGCGTGCAGGCAAAAAATCCCTCACACCAGCAAAAGAAACTCGACACGGATACCATCCGTGAGTTCCGTGATCGCTACAACATCCCTATCCCTGATAGCAAGATTGAAGAAGTGCCTTACTTCAAGCCTGCCGAAGACTCACCCGAAATGATGTATCTGCACGAGCGTCGCAAAGCGCTAGGCGGTTACTTGCCCAAGCGTCGAACACGTGCAGATGAGCAACTTAAAGCGCCAGCACTTGAAGTGTTGCGTCCCGTCTTGGATCCGACTGCCGAAGGTCGTGAAATCTCTACGACACAAGCTTTTGTACGCATTCTTAATCAAGTGCTGCGCGACAAAGACCTCGGACCTCGCGTTGTACCAATTTTGGCGGATGAGTCGCGTACTTTTGGTATGGAAGGCTTGTTCCGACAGATCGGTATTTACGCACCCGAAGGTCAAAAGTACACACCTGTCGATAAAGATCAGGTGATGTATTACCGCGAATCTTCGGACGGTCAGCTTCTCCAAGAGGGGATCAACGAGGCGGGTGCATTTAGTTCTTGGATTGCTGCGGCAACGTCTTACTCGACGAATAACCGCATCATGATCCCGTTCTACATTTACTACTCGATGTTTGGCTTTCAGCGCGTGGGCGATTTGGCCTGGGCCGCGGGTGACATGCAGGCGAGAGGCTTTTTGCTCGGCGGTACTGCAGGTCGCACGACGCTCAACGGAGAAGGTCTCCAGCACGAAGACGGTCACAGCCATATCTTCTCTTCGACGATTCCTAATTGCGTCTCTTACGATCCTACGTTTGCCCACGAGCTTGCTGTCATCATTCAGCATGGTTTAAAGCGCATGGTCGAAGATCAGGAAAACGTGTTCTTTTACCTAACGGTCATGAACGAGAACTACGCTCAGCCTGGCCTGAACAAGGGCGACGAGGATGGCATTATCCGCGGAATGTATCGCCTCAAGAAAGGGGGCAAAAACAAGCTTCGTGCACAGTTATTGGGTTCGGGCACGATTTTGCGTGAGGTGATGGCTGCCGCTGAATGGCTAGAGAAAGATTGGGGCGTTTCTGCCGATATCTGGAGCGTCACCAGTTTTACAGAACTGCGTCGCGATGGTTTGGATTGCGAGCGTCACAACATGCTGCATCCAACAGGCAAGCCAAAGACTCCTTTTGTATCAGGTTTGCTTGAAAAGACCGAAGGTCCGATCATTGCTTCGACCGACTATATGAAACTGTTCGCAGATCAGGTGCGTCCATTTATGCCACGCGGTCGCGATTACAAAGTGTTAGGCACTGATGGTTTCGGTCGCTCCGATTTCCGTGCCAAGTTGCGAGAGCATTTTGAGGTGGATCGTCACTTTGTCGTGCTGGCAACGCTACGTGCTTTGGCTGACGAGGGCACTGTTCCCGTAAGTCAAGTTGCAGCTGCCATCAAGAAATACGGCATTGATCCAAATAAAGCCAATCCCCAATACGCTTGATAGAGAGAGACCCGCGATGAGCAATGTTACAGCCGTTCAAGTCCCAGATATTGGGGATTTCGACACCGTTGAAGTGATCGAGATTCTTGTCAAAGTCGGCGATACAGTCAAAGCCGAACAAAGCCTGATTACTGTCGAATCAGACAAGGCTTCGATGGAAATTCCTACTTCGATCGGTGGTGTGGTTAAGTCGATTGAGGTTAAGGTTGGCGACAAGGTCAAGCAAGGTAGTGTGATGTTGCATGTTGAAGCCTCTGCAACTGCATCAGTGCCTGCTCCAGCCGCAATGTCTGAGGTGCCTGCGCCTGCTGTCACGCCCGCAACTGCACCTGCACCCGTACCCGTACCCGTACCCGCTGCGCCTGCGGCTGTTTCAGCCCCCTTTGCTGTCGCGAGCACACCCATGACGATATCCTCGCAGACCTCGGCTCCTGCTGCTGGAAAGCTCGAGATGCCAGTGTCGACCGCGGGTATGGCACATGCCTCACCGTCTGTGCGCAAGTTCGCACGGGAGTTGGGCGTTGACCTAAGTTTGGTCACTGGCACCGGTCCCAAAAATCGTATCTTGCAAGACGATATCCAGAGTTTCGTTAAGCTTGCCTTGTCTGGTGGCGCCGGAGCCTCCGCGGGTTCGGCCGTTGGCGTTTCAATGGGTGGCTTGGATCTCTTGCCCTGGCCCAAAGTTGATTTCACAAAATTCGGTGCAGTCACGCCAAAACCATTGTCACGCATTAAAAAAATCTCCGGTGCCAACTTGCACCGTAATTGGGTCATGATTCCACACGTCACCAACAATGACGAAGCCAACATCACTGAACTCGAAGCTCTGCGTGTGACCCTCAATAAAGAAAATGAAAAGTCTGGCGTCAAGGTCACGATGCTCGCTTTCTTGATTAAGGCATGTGTGGCTGCGCTCAAGAAATTCCCCGAGTTCAATGCTTCTCTTGACGGCGATCAGCTGATTTTGAAGCAATATTTCCATATCGGTTTTGCGGCAGACACACCAAACGGCCTTGTCGTCCCCGTGATCAGAGATGCTGATAAAAAAGGCATACTGGAGCTCGCAAACGAAAGCACTGAGCTTGCCAAAAAAGCGCGTGACGGTAAATTGAGTCCTGCTGAAATGCAAGGCGGGTGCTTTTCAATTTCTTCACTCGGTGGCATTGGTGGTACGCATTTCACCCCCATTATTAATGCGCCAGAGCTTGCGATTTTGGGTGTGTCGCGTTCGTATATGAAACCAGTCTGGGATGGAAAGGCTTTTGTGCCTCAGCTGACCTTGCCGCTTTCGCTATCTTTCGATCACCGTGTCATTGATGGTGCGTCGGCGGCTCGTTTCAATGCCTACCTTGGCAGTCTCCTGGCGGATTTCCGTCGTATCGCGCTTTAAGGAGTTGCCATGAGCAATCAAATCGATGTGATCGTTCCCGATATTGGTGACTTTGATACGGTCGAAGTCATTGAGGTGTTGATCAAAGTCGGCGATGCTGTGCGGGCGGATCAAAGCTTGATCACCGTGGAGTCCGATAAGGCCTCCATGGAAATTCCTAGCGCACAAGCCGGTGTGATCAAAAGTATCTCTGTCAAAGTGGGTGACAAGGTCAAGCAAGGCTCCGTCATCATGAAAATGGAAGCGGGCGCCGCAACCGTTGCTGCGCCTTCGTCAGTGATGTCCGAGGCCGCTGCTGTGGTAACCGCTTCTGTACCCGTTGCGGCTCCCGCTACGGCTGTTGCAACGGTTGCTGTGACTTCGGCCACTCCTGCGACGCCAAGCGCTAGTCCTGCCGCCTTGCCCGCTGTCGCCAGCTTCGCCGGAAAAGTGGATAGTCAGTTTGACTTGCTCGTGCTGGGTGCCGGTCCTGGAGGGTACTCGGCTGCTTTCCGTGCGGCAGATCTTGGTTTGAATGTTGTACTGGTCGAGCGTTATGCAACGCTTGGCGGCGTGTGCCTCAATGTCGGCTGCATTCCGTCTAAAGCCTTGTTACATACTGCGGCCGTGCTCGAAGAAGCGCAGGCGCTTGCGGCACACGGCATTTCTTTTGCCAAACCAAAAATCGATCTCGATAAGCTCCGCGCCTTTAAAGATGGTGTGATTGGCAAGTTGACGAGTGGCTTAGCAGGCATGGCAAAAGCACGTAAAGTGACTGTTATTCAGGGGATAGGGGAGTTTGTTACCTCCAATCACCTGAGCGTAAAAACTGACAAGGGCGTTCAGACAATCGCCTTTGGTCAGGCGATCATTGCAGCGGGAAGCCAATCAGTGAAATTGCCTTTCATGCCCGTTGATGATCGTGTGGTGGATTCGACAGGCGCACTGCTTTTGCGCAGCATTCCAAAGAAAATGCTGGTTGTTGGTGGCGGCATCATCGGTCTTGAAATGGGCACGGTCTATTCTGCGCTGGGCTCACGTCTTGATGTGGTTGAAATGCAGGACGGTCTGATGCAGGGTGCGGATCGGGACTTGGTGAAGGTCTGGCAAAAATTCAATGCCCATCGCTTCGATAATCTCATGCTCAAGACCAAAACGGTCGGCGCTGAGGCTAAAAAGGATGGCATTTACGTGACCTTTGAAGGCGAGGGCGCCCCTAAAGAACCTCAGCGCTACGATTTGGTACTTCAGGCGGTTGGACGTACGCCGAATGGTAAAAAAATCAGTGCCGAGCGCGCTGGGGTTGCCGTGACGGAGCGTGGCTTCATTGAGGTCGATCGTCAGATGCGCACCAATGTACCCAATATCTTTGCAATTGGCGATATTGTTGGTCAGCCAATGTTGGCACACAAGGCGGTGCATGAAGGTCATGTTGCGGCTGAGGCGGCTGCTGGTCAAAAGAGTTACTTTGATGCGCGCGTGATTCCTTCGGTGGCTTACACAGATCCTGAAATCGCTTGGGTGGGCTTGACGGAAGACCAAGCCAAGCAAGAAGGGATTGCTGTGACTAAGGGCGTGTTTCCTTGGGCTGCTTCTGGTCGTGCGATTGCAAATGGCCGTGATGAAGGCTTTACCAAGCTTTTATTTGATGCGACGACACACAAGATTTTGGGTGGCGGTATTGTGGGCACCCATGCAGGCGACCTGATCGGTGAAGTTTCGCTGGCCATCGAGATGGGCGCTGATGCAGTGGACATTGGTAAAACCATTCATCCGCATCCAACGCTAGGTGAATCGATTGGTCTGGCTGCCGAAGCCGCTGAGGGTCATTGCACGGACTTGCCACCCGTTCGTAAAAAGTAAATGGCGTAATAAAGTTTGTCATACATTGAGTGTTTAAAAAAGGCTGCCAGATTTTTTCGGCAGTCTTTTTTTACTGAACAGCCCAAAAGTTAAAGTGCCACGGTCGAAAACCAAGGTACGGCTGCAATCAAAACGAGTCCCGCGATGAGCGCCATAATATAAGGCCAGATTGCGCCCATCACTTCATCAGGTGAAGTGTTTCCAATGCGACAAGCTACAAAAAATCCAATCCCAATTGGAGGCATCATCAGTCCGATATTCATCGCAGTAACAACAACCATTGAATAATGAATATCATGAATGCCGAGCTTGCGTGCGATTGGAAACATGATGGGCGCCAAGATCAAAATAGCTGGTAGCCCCTCAAGTAAGCAACCCAAGATCAAAAAGATCAAGATCGTGACAATCATAAAGCTCACCACACCACCGGGTAGCGTCGTGAGAAATTGCGAAAGGCTTTGAACAACACCGCTTTGCGTAATCGCCCAAGCCATCGCAGAGGCAGTTCCTAAAATCAATAAAATTGCACCACTTAACGCTGCGGTTTCCACCAGCATCTCGTAGACTTTTTTCCAGCCTAGCCCACCATAAAGCACTTGACCGATGATCATGGCATAAAGAACGGCAATGGTGGAGACTTCCGTTGCCGTTGCTACACCTCCACCGACAGCGCTGCGAATTAAAAAGGGCAAGACCAAAGCGGGTGCCGCGATCATTAACGCACGCCCAATGACGGGCATACTCGAACGGCTGACCTGATCCATGATTTCATGACGTGCCTTCCAACGTGCAAGGACCGCAAGCGCGAGGAGTAAGACCATCGCAATCACCACACCACTTTGAAATAAGCCTGCGATGGAGACGCCCGCGACCGAACCCAATACGATCAGAACGATACTGGGCGGCACTGTATCCGCCATGGCTGCTCCAGTCGCTAAGAGTGCAATCATTTCCTTTGGTTTATGACCACGACGCTTCATCTCAGGAAAAAGGGCGGGCGCGATGGTTGCCATGTCTGAAACTTTAGAACCGGAAATTCCAGACACAATAAAAAGGGAACCCAGTAAAACGTAAGACATGCCTGCTTTGATATGGCCTAAAAGAGACGCTAAAAAGCCGACAATCGCTTTCCCCATGCCTGTTGCGTCTAAGACACAGCCTAGCAAAACAAAAATGGGTACCGACACTAAGATCAGGCTCGACATGCCTTCGTCCATTCTGCCGATCACCACCATCAGAGGGACGTTTGTGGCAAAGGCTAAATAGCTCAAGGCACCGAGACCAAAACAGAAGGCAATTGGAACGCCTGCGACGAGACAAAGTGCCACTAGGACAATTAAAAAAATAACAATGTTTAGCATCCCTAGTGCAAACAAGAGCGAAGATCCTAACCAGCTGGCAGCTGCGATCGCACTGACGGTGATGATGGCTAATAACAAATTGCGCTTCGTAACGGTCTTGAGTGCATAGGCTGAAAGAATACTCAGCATCGCCAGAAATCCGAAAGCAAGTGCGGACACGCGATATGTATTAGGAATGTTCAGGGCAGGGGACTTAACAAACCACTCCTCTTGTGCGTAGATGATGGAGGGATGAATCATTGCAATCAAAAAGGCCGCAATCGAAACCAAGGCCGTGGCGTGGACGAAGCCTTGAATTTTTTCAGGCATCATCTCCAAAAATAAACTGAGGCGTAGGTGCTCATTGCGATACATCGCAATCGCCGTGCCTATCATGGCAAACCAAAGAAATGAGAGAGAAACAACTTCGTCGATCCAAATGATGGGGATCGCAAAGATGTAACGCGATACGACGCCGATGAGCAGCATGACGATGATGACAACAAGCAGTAAAGCACTTATAAACTCTAGCGGCTTTAAAAATTTCGAACTTTGCGTGTTGTTCAGAGAAGCACTTTGGGTCGTCATGAAAGCTCCGGCCATCAATCAAAACAATTTAAAAATTTCGGGCGCCTATTTAAGGCGCCCGATTGTGTAAAGCTAATACTTACATTTATGCAATTTTACCGGTGTAGCGCTCAAGCACAGACCACGCTTCATCGCCTAACTTACCTTTCCACTCAGAATAAAATCCACCCGTACGTAAACGATCACGGAAAGACTCTGGTGTGGTTGAATTGAAAACCATACCCTTGTCGGTGAGTCCTTTTTGCAAGGTCACGTTCATGGCGGCAATGTCTGCACGCTCTTTCATCGCGGCGGCATTAATATTTTTTGCAACAATCGTGCGTAAATTCTCTGGGAGACGCTCCCAGGCGCGACGGTTTGCCAAGAACCAGAAACCATCCCACATGTGGTTTGTCAGCGAACAGAATTTCTGTACTTCATTGAGTTTTGCTGTGTCGATCAGCGCCAAGGGGTTTTCTTGACCATCGACAATTTTTGTCTGCAACGCGCTGTAGACCTCGTTAAAGTTAATAGAGGCTGGTGCGGAATCAAACGCTTTAAACATCGATGTCCACAGAGGAGATACTGGTACGCGTATTTTGAAACCCTTCAGGTCGTTTGCTGTCTGAATAGGCTTTGTCGAAGATGTAATCTGACGGAATCCATTATCCCAAATGTTGTCCATCACCACTAGGTTCGCCTTAGTGATTTCTTTACGAACGTGTGCGCCTAAATCGCCATCAAGCGCTTTCCAGACATCTGCGTAATTACCAAAAGCAAAGCCAATACCCGTAATTGATGCTCCGGGCACAAGAGTTGCGAGGATCAAGCCGGAGAGGGTAAAAAATTCAACCCCTCCGCTGCGGACTTGGCTGAGCGTATCTGTGTCAGAGCCAAGTTGGCTGCTTGGGAAAATACGAATTTCAACGCGACCATTCGTCTCTTGTTGAATGGCCTCTACCATTTCTTTCGCCCGAATATTCATCGGATGGGTCAAAGGCAGGTTATTGGCGTATTTATACGAGAACTCCGCCTTGGATTGCGCCCAGGCACTGTTTAGAGGAGAAGCCAGGGTAATAGCGCCAGCACCCATACCAGTTAAAAGTTTGCGACGTGAAATAGACATTTTGTCTCCAATGGTTTTCTAATTACCAACTATCATAGCAATGAACTTAGGGTTCATCGTCCCTAAATGCGCCTCAGGACGCTAAAATGCGTGTTTTCCCCTACGTAGCCTTCTGGTCGCCAAAGTGTCACATATTCTGCATATTCCCGGCTCCTCCGTTCTGTCCAGTTTTCGCCAAGATCGCCTGCTCTCCAAGCTGCGTGCTTTAGGCCTGCCCATTGCGAGTGTGAGCGCCAGATACGAGCACTTTGTGTGGTGTAACGAAGCCCCTGATGCGCTTACCCGGACGAGACTCGAACAATTGTTGGACTATGGGGTGCCTTTTTCCGACCACGCCGATCCAGGTTCTCCCATCGTGTTACGCGTCATCCCTAGGCTTGGTACGATTTCCTCTTGGGCAAGCAAGGCAACAGATATTGCGCATAATTGCGGGTTGAACCACGTGCGACGCATTGAGCGTGGGATTGAGTACACGCTCACGCCTGAACGCGGTTGGCTCAAGACGAAAAGCTTAGATGCTGCGATGCTGGCGCAGGCGGCGAGTTGTTTACATGATCGGATGACGGAAACGGTCGTCGATGCCAACTTTGACCCAGAGGCATTATTTGTTTCCTTGCCTGGCAAGCCGATGCAAACCGTTGGCGTCATCGCCCAAGGTAAAGCTGCGTTGCTTGAGGCCAATACCAAATTAGGCTTGGCACTTTCCGAAGACGAAATCGACTATTTGACCCAAGCCTTTACAGATCTTGGTCGCGATCCGACTGATGTAGAGCTCATGATGTTTGCGCAAGCCAATAGCGAGCATTGCCGCCACAAGATTTTTAATGCGCAATGGGTTATTGACGGTCAGGCGGAGTCTAGGACTCTTTTTGGCATGATTCGCGAAACGCATGCTGCACAGCCACTCGGTACTGTGGTGGCATATTCGGATAATGCCGCCATCATGGAAGGCGGACAAGCCCAGCGTTTTCAAGCGTCTGTGGGCACAGAAGGCCAGGCTGCAATGTATGGGACTGAGCTCAAAACTGTCCACACGGTGATGAAGGTTGAGACGCACAATCACCCGACAGCGATTGCGCCTTTTGAAGGGGCTTCAACGGGTGCGGGCGGAGAAATTCGCGACGAGGGTGCAACGGGGCGCGGTTCCAAACCAAAAGCCGGACTCGCTGGCTTCACAGTATCCCATCTTCGCTTTGAAGATGCGCCTCGTAGCTGGGAGTCTGATCACCACGGTGCACCCGATCGGATTGCGACGCCTTTGTCCATCATGATCGATGGGCCATTGGGTGCGGCTGCGTTCAATAACGAATTTGGTCGTCCCAATTTGCTTGGCTATTTTCGTTCCTTTGAACAGACTGCAGGCCAAACCCGCTGGGGTTATCACAAGCCCATTATGATTGCCGGTGGTTTGGGTAGCATCGATAGTGGCCAAACTTTAAAAGATCGCATTGAGCCAGGCTCCTTGCTCATTCAGTTGGGTGGTCCGGGGTTGCGGATCGGAATGGGGGGCAGTGCTGCTTCAAGCATGGCCGTGGGCACCAATACGGCTGCCTTAGACTTTGATTCGGTTCAGCGAGGTAACCCAGAGATTGAGCGTCGTTGCCAAGAGGTGATTGATCGCTGCTGGCAGCAGGGCGAAAACAACCCAATCGTCGCGATTCATGATGTGGGCGCTGGCGGGTTATCAAATGCGTTTCCTGAGCTGGTTAATGATGCGGGACGGGGAGCGACCTTTGATCTGGCTCGCGTTCGCCTCGAAGAGTCTGGCATGTCGCCCGCCGAGATCTGGAGTAACGAGTCTCAAGAGCGTTATGTACTTTCCGTATTACCAAAAGATTTGCCAAGATTCCAAAAGATTGCTGAGCGCGAACGCTGTCCTTTTGCTGTGATTGGTGTGGCAACCGAAGAGCGTCAGTTGCGCGTAGTCCAAGGTGAGGGCCTACCTGGTTTGGACAAGCTAGCACCGCAGCAGGATATGCGTCCGGTTGATGTGCCGATTGATGTGATCTTGGGTAAACCGCCGCGCATGACGCGGGATGTTAAACGGGTTGCGCCACAAACTGCGCCACTTGATTTGACCTTGATTGCTTTGGATGATGCGGTCACGCGCGTGTTGCAGCATCCAACCGTTGCAAACAAAAGCTTTCTCATCACGATTGGTGACCGTACCGTGGGCGGTCTATCTAGCCGTGATCAGCTTGTCGGTCCTTGGCAGGTCGCCGTGGCAGACTGTGCCGTAACGCTGTCTGACCATGATGGCACCCGTGGCGAAGCTATGGCCATGGGAGAGCGCACGCCGCTTGCTGTGATCGATGCTGCAGCCTCAGGTCGGATGGCGGTAGGCGAAGCTTTAACTAACCTGGCGGCTGCCGATGTCGCTCGTATAGAGGACATCAAACTGTCCGCGAACTGGATGGCAGCGTGTGGAGCACCCGGTCAGGATGCCGCACTGTTTGATACGGTATCTGCCGTCAGCGCGTTGTGTCAAAGTGTTGGGCTTTCGATTCCTGTGGGCAAGGATTCCCTATCCATGCAAACGAGCTGGACGCATGAGGATGAAAAGCGCCAGGTAATTTCACCCGTGTCTTTGATTGTGACGGCTTTTGCCCCTGTACAGGATGTGCGTCAGACCTTAACCCCGCAGTTGCGTACCAATGTCGGACCGACCTCCTTGATTCTGATTGATTTGGGAAGCGGAAAAAAACGTATGGGTGGGTCGATTTTGACTCAAATTTGCAACCAAGTGGGTGAGCAAACGCCTGATGCCGATGATGCCGAGGCTTTAAGAACATTTTTTGTCACGATTCGAGCTTTGGCCGAGTCAGGCGTGTTGCTGGCTTATCACGATCGCTCGGACGGTGGTTTGTTGGCGACCGTTTGTGAAATGGCGTTTGCTGGACATTCGGGTGTTTCATTAAACCTCGATATGTTGACCATCGATGCTAATGCCGAAGACTGGGACGCCTACAACATTCGTGCAGCGCAGGTAGAAGTTCAGCGTAAAGAACTCACCATCAAAGCCTTGTTTAATGAAGAGTTGGGTGCGGTGCTTCAAGTACCAAGCTCAGAGCGTGATGCCGTCATGCAAGTCTTGCGCGCAGCAGGACTGTCGGCGCATTCACACGTTATTGGGTCCCTTAACCCAACAGACCAAATTGAAATTTATCGTGACGGCAAGAAAATCTGGGGCAAGCCACGCGCGGAGCTCGCCAAGCTTTGGAGCGATGTGAGTTATCGGATTGCTTCCTTACGTGACAACCCAGCATGTGCACAAGCAGAATTTGATGCGTGGTCTGACACGACCGACCCAGGCATGACGCCGATTGTTGATTTTGATCCTCAGGAAAATATTGCGGCACCTTTTATCAACAAGGGTGCGCGTCCACGTGTGGCAATTTTGCGAGAGCAGGGATGTAACAGTCAGGTAGAAATGGCGTGGGCGTTTGATCGCTCAGGCTTTGATGCCTGGGACGTGCATATGACGGATCTGCAAACGGGTTCTGCAGACCTATCAAGCTTTCAGGGTCTAGTGGCTGTAGGCGGTTTTAGCTACGGTGACGTTTTAGGCGCAGGCGAGGGTTGGGCTCGTAGCATTTTGTTTAACACCCAGTTGTCTGAGCAATTTGCCCAGTATTTCAGCCGCACAGACACTTTTGCGTTAGGCGTGTGTAACGGTTGTCAGATGATGGCGGCGCTTGCCCCGATGATTCCAGGCGCGCAAGACTGGCCAAGATTTACCCGCAACGTGTCTGAAAAGTACGAAGCGCGTTTTTCAATGGTTGAGGTGCTTGAGTCACCTTCGCTATTTTTTAAGGGTATGACAGGCGCACACATTCCTGTTGCTGTTGCTCATGGAGAGGGTTTTGCTAACTTTGCTCGCCAGGGAGACGCCTCCAAGGTGTTGAGTGCACTGAGATATGTCGATCATCGTGGTCAGGCAACGGAAACCTATCCTCTCAATCCAAATGGAAGCCCCGGCGGTTTAACAGCAGTCACGACTGCAGATGGACGGTTTACGGTCATGATGCCGCATCCGGAACGTGTGACGCGCAACGTCATGATGTCTTGGTATCCTGAGTCCTGGGGGCCTCAGGATACCAAAGGGGCTTACACGCCTTGGATGAGATTTTTCCAAAATGCGCGTGCATCCTTTGGCTAAACGCAGCATCAGTCTGCGTGGATATCTAAAATCATGCAGGTGGTTGTCGCAAACGCATGCAGCTTGCCATCGGGTCCGAGTATTTTTCCCTCGGCCGTGGCAATTTTTCGTCCTACTTGTATCACCGTTCCGACTGCGCGGACTCTGCCCACATTCGGGTTGATGGCGCGCGTCATTTTGACGCTCAAATCCAGCGTGGTGTAACCCTTTCCCGCCGGCAGCATTGAATGAATGGGGTTGCCGACAGCCCCATCCAAAATGCTTGCAAACCAGCCGCCATGGACAAAGCCCTGAACGTTGAGCACTGATTCCGTGGGGTTTCCTTGCAAAACGGCTCGACCCGCCTCAATTTCCATTAGCAAATAGTTCATCGTGACGGCCATTGGACCGCAGGGCAAGTCACCACTCCTTACTGCCTGCATAAATTCCATTCCAGTCATATTTGAAGTGTGTTTTGAGGATAAAAAACCCGAAAATCGGCCGTTTTTCATGCTTGCTAGCAGGGCATTTTCTTCATCTATCCAGCGTGCAAGTGTTTCCTGGGTGTTCATATTGAAATAAGTTCCAAATCAAAAAATTAAGGATTCCCTCTTTTAGCACCAGTTTGACTCCAAAACTAGGGGTTTCCCCATCGTATAATCACGCTTTGCGCCCGGAGCTTTTCATGCGTCTTATCCAAACTGCGCTTACCTTCGACGATGTCCTGCTGGTCCCTGCTTTTTCCCAGGTACTACCTCGCGACACTTCGCTGGTGACACGTCTCACACGAAATATTTCTCTCAATATCCCGCTCGTCTCGGCGGCGATGGATACTGTCACTGAGTACCGACTTGCGATCGCGATGGCCCAAGAAGGCGGCATCGGAATCATTCACAAAAATCTGACGGCTGATCAGCAGGCCCATGAGGTGGCGCTTGTCAAACGTCACGAATTCGGTATTGTGAGTGACCCAATCACGCTGAGGCCTGACATGAAAGTGCGTGATGCGATCGCTTTGCAGCGGCAGCATGGCATTTCCGGTTTGCCGGTCGTGCAGGGTGGCAAGCTTGTCGGCATCGTCACCAATAGAGACTTGCGTTTTGAGGATCGGCTCGACGCCCTGATTGCTACCGTCATGACGCCTCAAGATCGGTTGATCACGATGAAAGAGGGTACGACTCTTTCCGAGGCTCAAACCTTGATGCACAAGCATCGCCTTGAGCGTGTGCTGATCGTCAACGACGCCTTTGAGTTGCGTGGCCTGGCCACCGTCAAAGACATTGTTAAAAATACCGAGCATCCCGCAGCATGCAAGGACAGCCATGGCCAGTTGCGCGTGGGTGCCGCTGTGGGTGTGGGTGATGGCACAGAAGAGCGTGTTGAAAAACTGGCTGCGGCCGGGGTCGACGTGATCGTGGTCGACACAGCGCACGGTCATTCCGCAGGCGTGATCGAACGTGTGCGATGG
>Ga0247840_10006508_pt1 | contig 16745 bp, 16 predicted proteins | sample LaCruzMarch2015__FD_192404 | JGI IMG/M metagenome (GOLD analysis project Ga0247840, IMG submission 192404) | Freshwater microbial communities from meromictic Lake La Cruz, Castile-La Mancha, Spain - LaCruzMarch2015_17m | ecosystem: Environmental > Aquatic > Freshwater > Lake | place: Spain... | reverse complement strand
TCAATTTGTTTCTCAAGGAATTCGCCTCGTGAATCATACACATTCAGTTCAATCTGATTCCCGAGGTCGTCATATTTGAAAGTATTCTTTGATATCAGGTCTCCTTTTGGACCATACTTATCCCACTCTGTTAGATTCCCCTTATCATCATATAATGATGTAGTTCTTTGTGTTAAAGCGCCAGTTGAGTCGTATGAATAGGTTTCAGTTGGATTACCATTTTCATCAATTTTAAGAATGGCTTTTGTTTTCTTTCCATGAATAAAAGTTGTAACCTCTGTTTCATTCCCATTTTGATCATACGTGAATATGTTTTTTGATACCAATTCATCATTTGATAAATAAAAATTCATTTCCAACTGATTCCCACTTTGATCATATTTAAAAGTCATCCTATGGCTGAGATCACCAGTTTGAACTTCTCCGTATTTTTCAGTTGCATAGTAGCTCCGTATTTCCATTGTTTTTACATCACCTTTTAATTTTTGTCTGGTTAGGCTGTTCTGACCGTTATGACCAGAACAGGCAAAAAGAAAAATAGCACAGATTAGAGATATAAATGGAAGTATCAAAGATTTCTTCATGTGTAATAATTCAGAATTTGACTATTTTTGGATTAATTCGAATGTTGCAACAGGGGATGTAATTACAGGTTTTACGCCATTGACGACTGCATAGGAACTTGATGGATCCCAATTCATATCGGAGGCAAGAAATGCATAATTACCCGGTTCGAAATTAGTCGGAATTATTATAAAATCCTGACCTGTAAAGGATTGAAGTTGATCAAAAGTCCATTTATCAATAGTATATGTTAGAGGTGCATAACAGTATATGTCATACTCACCAATAGCTAAATCTTTTAATCCAAGGTAAAATCCTTCTGGAATAATGGCTTGTTCATAAGTTCCACAATCACTGCCGCCTATTGTTCTTTTATCCTGGTAATAAAGCGGGGCTATTCCATTGTAATAATTATTCAAATTCGTTCCATTGGCTTGCCAAACAACCAGTTTTGTTCCTTGATTGATCTTGATTGTGGAAGATATGCTTTGATCATTCATATACCAAGCAGCAAGCCGACCGTTTCCTGATTGTGCAATGTGGTTAGGGTCATTGCCAGGCTCGCCATAAGATAACAAATAGCGAATGGCAACCTGCTCCGTAATCCTTTCATAATTACCCTGATTATAAGAAAAGACACCATGTGAAGGAGGCTGGGGAATCACGGAAAAAGTATTCGCATCTACAATCTGACCTTTTTCTTGTGTTCTAATATGCAAAGAAACTGAGGTGTATCCTTCAGGTTGTATAATTAAATCATAATCTGACATTGGTTCAAGTCCTTTAATATTAAAATAGCCATCGTCATCAGTTCTTAGTTCACCAATTCCAGTGATTACAAGTGGAATACTTGATAAAGCTACATTATCAATGGCATTGATTATCCTACCCTTTATAATAACGCCGTTTGAGCAAGCACTAATAAAAACAACAACTAACGTTGCCAATAGAAGCATTATACTACGAGCTTTCATAAGTAATTCAGATTTTTGTACAATGATTAACTTTGATTCTTGTTTTCGACACGTTTATATTTTATTTGATATTTATTCAAGATAGATTCCAAGCCATGAAATTTATCCTGAATTATTAAACAAAATTCATCCTTCGTTAATGAGACTATTTCAAAAGGGCTGTAAATATTTGTTCCTTTATAAAGACCACCATCCGGTTCAATGCCAACTAATGCAACCCAATTACCATTTTCATTCTCTGTTTTGAAATTTGGGTAATCAGAAAAATATTTTTCATTTATTAACCGATATTCAATAACATCTTTGTCATCCGAAACTGATGAGCCATTATAACTTTTAAATCTTTTATCAGACCCAAAATAGATTGTATTTAAATCATAATAGGTAATATAATGTTGAATTTCATTAGTCATTTTTTCATCTACTTCAGAAGGATTTAGGGGTGTTACCGAAGTCAACTCCCATGTCCCTATAAGAAGTTCCTTGTTCGGCTTTTTACAAGAAGAAAAAAAGCAAATTGGAATTGTTAAGACTAAAAAATAAATGTAAAATTTTGATTTCACAAATAACCTCCTTCCTTTTTACAAATTAAAAATCGATTAAGTATGTTTTAATGAAATACTTATTTATCATGAATGCATCGAACAGAATAACCATAACCTATAAGGTTTTTTAAATTGAGCGAATTAATCCTAATCTCCGGGAGGTCTACAGGTGTCATTTCATCCAATTCAATAACATTTGGATTTGTTTCATCATGACTCCAAAACGATGAATAGCCAATCGTTCTATTGTTATAATCCAATAAGCCATCCCATCTACCAAACAAATAACGACCAGCTGGAATTGCAGAAAAGCCACTTTGATTGTTTGGTTTTCTTTCTTTGCAATCATCGTAAAATTTATCATCATGCCAATAAGCAGAAGAATTTTGTTTAAGTTTTCCACTGGCCAGTTTTAATCCACCAAGATAATTGAATAAAATTTTCCACTCTGAATTATCAGGTATATGCCACCCACTTGGACAGGCTTTTTTAGCACCTACCCACGCATAAAGTCTACCATAAACATCACAATTCTGTATTTTATCTTCATAGCAATATCCAAAATCGCATGCATAATTAAGGTTCTCGGCCATCCACAATTGAGTACCAATTTTTACGGTTTTGTAAATTTTTCCATCACGAGGATCAACGAGTGTATCTACTCCCACCTGTGCAATTGAAGAATATGAGAATATAAAAAACAGAGTGACAAATAAATTATTTTTCATAACTGTGATTTCAAAATGTTAATTATTGATATGTATATATTTGACATTCAATTTTGCATGGCAATTAAACGTTGCCAAAAACCCCCATTAATGGTTATAGAAGAATGCAAATTAAAAAGTGATAAAGAACCATAAAAAGAAACAATTCTACGGACGCCCTGCATTAGGACGATTATTATATTCTAACCAATTTTTGCTCATGAGTTTGGCATCACCACAGCCGACCATACCCTGAAATAATACTGAATATGGGAAGGTTCTATCGGACATTCCATCATTTGATGGTTCCTTCTTAATTATGATGCTATCCTTTTTCCCTTCTTTGTTTATATAGATGATGGTTTGTGATTTTAAATTTTTATCAAATTTTGTTTTGAGAAAATAAGTTTTGCGTTCTGTATCATATGATTCGCTAAAATACAATTCCGTTTCAGTTAAATAAATCGTCCAATCTGGTTCAGTTCCATAACCATGGAAAAGGACTTCCTTGGACCCATTGGAAATTTCTGCTAATAATTTGTTGGGAGGAGTGGGGGCTGTTTGAGCAAAAGATTGAACTCCCGATGTAATTAGGATAAATAATAAAATTGAAATGATTTTCGGTTTCATGGGTCAGTAGTTTTAGAATAACATTATTTAAAGATATTAGAGAGAATAAAAATCAAAAAAATTTCTATCTGAGGCCGTTGATCCTGCAATGATTACCGCTCGTTCTTGTATATGAAAGCGGACCACATTAAAAACTAATTCCCTCGACAATTCGTATATTCTGCCTGTCTGGATGATCAGGTTTATGTAAGTCCCATCGGTAGGTACTAATGGTTGATGGCCATAGCTGCCCATTTAGGTTTGGGGTGGTGAACCTGATTTTTTTATCAACATTTGTAAAAACCACAAAAGGAAATTCTGTAAGAATCATATCGGGGACTCTGTAACGCTTGCCCCCTCCTGCTGCAATTCCCAAACCCAATGTTTTGTTTCCTGGTAAAACAAGGTATGACACCTTGCCATCGACCTTTTTTTGAGAAAATAGAATTTTAGCCTCTTCCAATGATAAATCTGCTTTTATTGTCGCCAGATAGATTCCATATAGTCCTCCAACATCAATGAATAGATGGACAAAAACTATTTGCTTATCAAAATCATATTCATCTTCGTAAGCGAAACAGTTTCCGCTAATTTGAAAGGTCGTTTTTTGATATTTTGATTGTGCCTCGTCATAAAGTTTTCTTGTTTCAAGGATTTTTGCGATTATGACATTTTTTTCCGCTGCAATTTCATATTTGTCTTTATTCTTCAATCTTTCAAATAAAGTTGTTAATTCAGGCACCTTACTCAAATTTAAGGGAACATAAGCGTTTGGGTGATAAATAAATCGATTTTCGGCAACAGATTGAACAATACAGTCAACAGTCATATTATTAATTATTTTTTGCTCACTAACCATTGTTAAGCCGTTCGCAATTAGAGGATTAAACGTCGAAAGACCAAAATACTTTTTTAATGAATCAGGCTGTGAATATTTTGGGAAAAGATAGGTATCACTTGAGTACCCGTCTGCCGATGTTCGACAAACTCCCGGCAAGAAGTCCTGTTTTATTTTACCTTCATTTTTGTTTAAAGCCTTATCCTTGCATAGTGTGTAGAATATATTTTCATTACTGATCTCTGCTAACGAATTCTTATCCATTATAAACCTTCTATTGGTGATATTATGTCCTATTTCATTTGACTGATTTGTCTCAAAAGTATAAATGAAGTTTCCATCTTTAAATCCAGTAAAAGTACCCTGTGACCATCCCAATATTTCACCAGAAATAGTTTTCGAATCATAAACGGCAAACCCAAGCACCTTTTCCCTCGAAATAGTTAAATCTAAACTTGAGGAGTAAATGAACTCTTTTGTTTTCTTCTCGTGACAGAAAAATAACCGTTGGTCAATCGGTATGTTTTCAAGAATCTCCACGGGCTGGCTCGGATTTTGAGCTATTGACTGAAAATTTGCAAGAATTGCAATTGCCATTAATAGAATTTTCACGTTATCTTTCATAAGGATAATTTTAAAAATTTAAATTGTCAAGTTCAGGTAAATCTGAAGAATTTATCTGAATTTGATTTCTAACTTTTTGAGACTTTAATCCTCTTTTTCAAATGACTCTAAAAATGTAACCTTTTGAAGTTGTCTTATTCATAAGGCAAAATGTACCTGCTGATACTTTTGCATCAAAAAAACGATAATCTATATTCTTCATGGGTTTTTCAATCATATCAACAGATTTGCAAACTTCATCTGGCCGTCTGTCATAGGAACCACAATTAAAACAACAAACATATTCGCCATTTGAATTTTTCAAGTCAGTAAGCAGGACAAACTCATCGGTCGTTGATTTGGAATAAACATAAATTTGTAATGGATCACTTGCATTTTTTAGTTCGAAAGAAATAGTATTATTGATATCAGAACCCAGAAAGTGGTCGTGAATTCGCTCAAATTCATAGCCCTTAATTTCAACGGTTGCTGATTTTGCCTCAATAAAAATGCCGTAATGGTCAAACTCTTTGTTTTGATTATTGCTGCAGGAATAAGTTAAAACAAGAGGTAAAATTATTAATGCACAAACAAAATTTTTCATATTTCAATTTTTATATCTTATGGTACTCTTATGGCTTTTAGCCCTGGCCCCGTTTTTTTAAGTGGTTTCTGAACTCCACGCTTATTCCTGTTGTTAGTAATAAATTTAAGAACTATCAAACCAAAGGTTCAGTGTAATCGAATGTATGTGCCTGCAATTTTGTCCTATTCGCCTGTTCATTAGGTACGTGCCATATGTTTTTAATAAATTGAACTTCTTTAAAATTTATGATGGTTTAAAGAAATATAATTTCTAAGACACCTTACAAACGGATCTAATCCTTTATGCAACGCACGGAGAATCCAAAAGACTTAGAGCTATAATCAGTATAAATCCCACCGTAAGCGTAATAAAGGTATCGGTGATTAGCACCTGGGTCGTTCTTAGAAGAAGTCCACCAGCGCCCATCATTACCAATGTAGCTGAACCCACCACCGTAACCACTACCATAACGGTTACCACCTGGAACTGCTGTAAAACCTGTTTCATTGGTTGCCCCAGTATTAGGGCTTTGCCAGTGAGCTGTACCTGATTCTTTAAGCTTACCACCTGCTATACTGGCGCCTCCAAGAAAGTCGGTAAGAATTGTCCATTCGGCATCATTTGGTACATGCCATCCAATGGGGGCAATTTTTCGGCTGTCGCTTACCGCATACCAATTGTATAACCCGCCATATGTTGCTGAATTATTTGCATCATTATTATAATAACAGTACGCTTCAGTTGTTAAAGATGTCCAAGAACCATTGTCAGTGACATTAGGAATGGAATCACCATTGCGGAATTTTGTGACCTTCAGGTTCTCTGCCATCCACCATTGATTGCCAATTTTTACAGTTTTATAAACATTCCCATCAATGTCGGTAACAGTACCTGTTTCTATTGGTGTTTCTTTGTTTTCGTCATTACTCTTTGCACAACTACTTGTAAGTAGTGAAAACAAACCAATCATAGCAAAGGAAAAAATCCAATATTGCTTTCTTTTTCTCATGTCTTTTAGTTTTTAGTATGTCGTATTACTTTTGATTAATTTTTGTTTGGGCTGACTGTCCATTTTGGTCCATCGCAATAAACGCAACTTTTTTCAATAACAATTGATCCTTTTAGAAATTCATCCTTAGAAAACTTTTCAATGGGTACTTGTTTTACTCTTTTTGTGACAAAATGGAACAAAATATTTTTTTTGAAATATTGAATAGTTTAAAAAGCCCTGACAGCCCGCACATGGTAAATGTCATACTTACGGCCACCATACTGGTTGCCTCCGGGGAAGCCCTGAAGGTATGCTGAAGTGCTGGGATTAAATGTTGATTCGGAGGAACTCCAATAAAAACTGCTGCTGAAACCACCGATTACATCTTGTTGCAAATACATTTGGTTCAATTCATCTTGCGAGGGTAAAAACCAATCACTGTAGCCGTGCATAAAAAGATCATCACAAATACGGGCAGCAATACTGTCTGTGCTGCATCCGTTGACAATACGTGTTGTGTTGGCTTGTCCACTGCCAATGTCTGAGGATGTGCCTCCAATTGTTTTGTTTGAACAACCCCATTGAGCTGCAACGCTTTGGTCGGTAGGGGCGGCAATCAATCCGTGAAGTCCGGTGCTATCAATATAAAAAATGATTCCGCCAGCGTAATTTTGTCCAATATGGTACGTTTGAGCTGGTAAAGTTGTAAAAACAATCTCATTGCCATAACCTGTACCTTCGCTGTTTGTAGCATAAGAACGTACATAATATTGTGAATTTGGAACAAGGTTGGTAATACTACTGTTAAACCATCCTGTTCCGGATCCATCAACAGTGTGCGTATTGTTAATTGTCGGGTTCGTGCTTAAATTCCAGCATACACCCCGCGAGGTAACTGGAGCTCCTCCGTCATTTGTTACATTACTTTCACATTGAGCAGAACTGTCGATAGGCGTTGCATATGAAGTAACAACTGTTGGATAATAGATCATTAGAGTCGTAAAAGTTTTGACTTCGCCGTAACCCGTGTCTTTTTCATTCGATGCATAAGCTGTTAAATAATATGTTGTACCTCTTGTAAGGCCTGGGACCAGACTTACAAAACTTCCATTACCTGTTCCATCCTGTGTTTTGTTAATGCAATTGATTAGTGTGGGAGATCCAACAGAATTCCAGCAAACACCGCGTTTTAAAATGATTCCGTCACCATCGCTTATTACATCGCCCCCACATTGAACTGAGGTTAAAGAGATATTGGTGACATCCATTGTATTTACCGCCGGTGATGTCAAAACGAGTGTTGTAAATTCACTTTGAGTTCCATAATTCAAACAGTAATTATCTTTTGCATAGGCCCTGATATAGTATTTCGTAGCAGGTAAAAGTCCGGTCAATTTCGACGAAAACTGACCATTTTTTTGAAATCCGCTTAAGGATGTGGATGTCCCGTTCAGATCAGGCAAGGTAGTTGTGCCCCAACAAAATCCATGTTCAGTTATTGAATTATAACCGCCATTATGGGCAGAAGATTTTACAACCGCCCAGCTTGCTTTAATTGTGTCGACATTTGTAATGGAGATTACAATCTTATTACTCCCCCTAAGAGCTTCTGGCTCTTTTTTGCAGGAAGCGGTGAGAAGAATAAGCAAGGAATACGTGAATAACGTAGTTTGTTTCATTGGGTTAATTCCATTTTTCTTTACTATAATTTTACCTGTAGTACTTTTAAAAAATCGATCCTGTTGCTGAAGTTGTAAAAAATTGAAAAAATGTTAAATTGTTAAAAAGCCCGAATAGCACGTACATAATTTGTGTGATCCTTGTAGTCAGCATTGTATGGAGAACTATAACCGAAGTATTTGATTGAAGCAGCTTCAGCATTAACCTCGGAGGAGCACCAGTAGTATCCAGGGGAGAAGCCACCGATTGTTGTTCTTTGTATGTACATTTGATCTAATTCTTCTTCTGACGGTAAAAACCAGTCGGTGTATCCATTTAAATCAAGATTATTGCAAATACGGGCAGCTATGTTTGAAGTACCACATCCATTGACAATAAGAGTTGTGTTGGATTGTCCTGTACCGATCTCTGTAAGTGTGGATCCAATAGTGGCGTTGATACAACCCCATGGAGCTCCGGCACTTTGATCATTTGGAGCCGCAATTAGTCCGTGCAGCCGGGTATTATCAATATAAAAGATGATGCCACCACCATAGTTATCCCCAATATGGTATGGCTGTGCTGCTATAGTGGTGAAAATAACCTCATTCCCATAACCGGTGCCTGTGATGTTGGTGACATAGGCTCGTACATAATACTGGGTATTTGGATCGAGATTAGTAATGTTACATTCATAACTGTCCAATCCGCTTACATCGGAAGTATGAAAATCGGCTGTTGTCGGATTCTGGTTTTTACTCCAGCATATTCCCCGTTCCGTAATATTGGCCCCGCCATAAGAAATAACAATTCCGCCACAAACGGCTGAATTGTCATAGATAGAGGTGACAGAGGAAGTAGTAACAGTTGGATAATCAGCGATGCGTGTTGTGAAAGTTTTCATTTCACCGTAAGCAGTATCTTTTTCATTTGTTACATAGGAGGATATGTAATAGATAGTTCCCTTAGTAAGTCCTGTAACCTGACTTGTAAAGCTTCCGACACCTGTACCATCCATGGTTCTGTCAATATAATCGTATAGGGTGGGGTTTGCCTTATTATTCCAACAAACACCCCGCATCAACACGGTGCCGTTACCATCGCTGGTAACATTTCCCCCACATTGTACTGACGTTGAAGTGATATCAGTTACATCATTCGTAATTACTTGTGGAGATGTCAGGGCAAAGGTGTTAAATTCACGCTCGGTTCCAAATATCAAACTATAATTATTTTTTACGTAAGCTCTGGAATAATATTTAGTTGAAGGTATCAGTCCTGTCAATTTCAACGAGAACTGTGTATTGTTCTGTAAAGCACCCAGTGATGTATGTAGTCCTGAGAGATCGGGTAATGCAGTTGTTCCCCAACAAAAACCATGGTCAATAATAATGCCTTGGTCCCCCCTGTTTGCTAATGAAGTTATAACTGCCCAGGTTCCTTTTACAGTATCGATAGTAGTACCCGTGATTTCAATTTTATTGCTTCCCAAAGGTACGTCTGCAACTTTATTGCATGAGATAATTAGAAAGCCTAACGCAGTTATCGTGAGTATTTTGATTTGGTTCATGGTACTGAATGCTAATATTATAAGCTTATTCCGATTCCTGCTGTCCACCCAAACGTGTTGAAATTGATCATCGTAGCACCGCCTGACAGCATTAACATTTTTATTCTGTACATCACTCCAAGGTCAATTTCAACACCTGAATTGCTGTATTGTTCATACTTTACATAGCTACTGCCAGTGTTAATATCACCCTCGTAACTGAATTCGTCAATTTTCATAAGGTAATCTTCTTTTCCATACCCAATACCCAGATATAAAAAGAGGTTATTTGCCGGTTGAAGGTTGACTCCGGCAAGTGCTGAAAATGCAGCATAGCCATTTGATCCGGTAAAGCTGTAATAGCCAGGCTGATCGTAATTAACGATACTGTCTTTATAAGAATATTTACCTGTATTCAAGGCCATCAGATTTCCCCGGATCTCAGCGTAAAATCCTAATCTGCCCAGCATCCCTGCCCTGATGCCCAAATAAGTAGTGGAATTGCCAACATACATCAGGAAAAAGGATTGCTTGGGTTTATTCCTTATAGTTTCCGCACGTACATCAAAAATAAGGGTTTCTGAAACAAAAGGCATCTCTTTCATGGGATCCCAAACGATGGTTTTCAAACCCTCTTTGTTTACTTTACCAATGTCACCCGTTACCTCTTTTAATGGCCCAACATATGTTTGTCCATTATCACGGCTCACATATAATGAAACATTGATTTCATGGTAGAATTTTGCATCAAATGCGTATTGCACGTACACTTTGCCATCTTTTACACTGGAAGTGACATTCTTGACATTCTGGGCATTCGCTCCTAAAATCAAGAGACATAAAAGAAAAACAAGACCCGATTTAAACTTTTTCATAGGCACCTATTAATATTCGACCAATACTACATTTTCATCACCATGAAACTGTGGTGTTTGCAAACCCCGGATCTTCATCGAAGTCTCCTTGACCCGCTCAATAACATATCGGCTCAATTCACCTGAGGATATTTTTTTGTCACCATTTGCATCAGCTTTGCCTTGCATTCCAGCACATAGATAGTAAGTAAATAAACCGGTTTCAGATGGATCGAAACTTAGAGATGTCTCAGAAAATTCAGATGAAGCAAAAACAGTAAAAGCAGGATCGGCTATCCATGGCTGATCAACATTCGGTTTTATCCGCACTCCTCCTTTCATTGCGGTAAGGTTCTCAGTTTTGTATTGCTCGCTTCCGCGCGATGCTCCGCTGAAGCAAGCATCCATGAAGACCGTGACGCTTTTTGCGCCAAGTTTTTGCAGGTTGGCATATAATTTATTCAGATCGTAACCCTGACGTTCAATGGCCTCCAATCGCCCATCAGAGGGAAGCAGATAAACCATACTCCCATTTTTTGAAGGAATGCCATGGCCTGAATAAAAAACAAAGAGATCGGTTTCACCTTTATTTATGGCCTTTTGAAGTTCACCGAAAGAGGGATCAAAGGTGTTGTCGAAGAAATAGCCCGATACATCTTTGCTTTTGTATGTATATACTTTTTCAATACCAAGTGCATTTTTAAAATAGTTCTGCAAGAGATTGGCATCGTTCTCAGCATAGGGCGCTGCAACAAAATAGTCATATTTTTCTACCCCAATAACCACTGCTATTGCATTGGAACGACGGATTTTTGATGGAGAAACCTGTCGGATGTCAATAACACTTCCGACATTAGCAGTCATGCGATCTGAATTCACCTCGAAACGGGCAACTTGTTTCTGTAGTTTGTCCATATCTGCTTTGACGCTGAGAATGACTGGTTCCGGTGGTTTTTGATCGAGGGTGACGGGAAGCATTTGGTCAACCAACTGCCCGCGTTTAGGATCATTCATTAATGTCAGGAATAATGGCAGATTCCCTGTAGTGGTAACTCTCTTATTCGGACTGATGGTAACCCACAACTCTTTGACCTCCCCGATTCCAAGATCACCCAATGTGCCTTCCCCATCTGGAATAAAGATATTTTGGTCCCTTGATTTTAAAGTATACCTGGTATTTTTAGATACATTTTGACCCAGGTTCTGAATGGTTATCTTTACTTTTACCTGTTCTCCTGCTTGTAATTTGCCATCTTGACGAATCGCTTGAGTACCTTCACCCAAATCGACCACCTCCAGCCCTGCAAAAGCAAGTTTGGGTTCCTGAAACTGTAAGGTATTCACATAAAGATAAGCTGGGTCCATGTCATAACCAAAATATTCTTTGATCTCGATGGTCAACTTATGCTCCGCGGCCTTAATATCCATACCCGCAGAAAGCTGAATGACAATGCGTTTTTGCTCGTTGGGAAGAAGGAAAGGTATTGTGCCAACGGTTCCGATTGACAGATTGGGATCAATGATATTGTCTTTCACCGTAACTCGCAGGTCCTGTGCCGGACCTTTACCCTGGTTGCGGATATCCAACGTTATCTTCGCCTTTTCATTTGCTTCGAGAATCCCGTTGTTGTTATCATCTTCGAAGGATAAAACGGCATAAAGAATGGGCGGCAATCCACGCTTGTATTCAGGATTGAGCTCAAGTTTTGTTGGTAGGCTTTTCGCTGAAATAACTTTTTGAGATTGAGTAGGCGATAAAAAAGCTACTATACTGATAATGATTAAAAGAGTTCTCATTTTTTGTTAATAATTACTTGCGAATTTGGCAAAGTTTTTCAGTCCTGTCCTTTGTTTAATTTTTTTCCTATAAACCTATTTTAGGACGATGATAAGGTTCTAATTTTTCTTCGTTTATTTCACTGTTTCTCATACTCTCCTCGCATAGAGTATATATTTCTAAATCATTTAACGCCCGATTATATATTCTTAGATTTTTTACCCAACCACGAAACGCAACCCCACAACTATAATTTGTGGTCGTTACCCTTGAATGAAAAGAAATATATTCTGGTTGGGAATTTAGTTTGGTTATATAACCTCCAATTAGCTTTTCATTGAGATAGATTTTTGCAGTGTCATTAGCGTATGTAATTGTCGCTATTTGCCAAGTGTTTTCAAAATATTTTTCACTGGTTGGAACCTCTATGTCTTGGTTATTCATGGTTAAAGTAATAATTCCACTATTTGTAAGCTTAAACCCAATCAACCTATGACTTTCACCTAAAACAAACACCCACTGATCTGACAGATTTATTACTTTAAACTGAATACTTATTGTAAACACTTTCAAATCAAAAGAGGATAATTCTTTTGTGCCAGTGGAAAAGTTTACATCTCCATTATATTTACCGGTACAATAAGTCCCTTCATATGGTACAGGCGTGTTTTGCAATATCATATCCTGCTGCTTCCCAATTGAATCTTGTGCATTATTAAAAAGCGGATAATAGGCAATCAATCCCTTTTTAAGAATTAAATCAGCGAACTCATTTGGGTTCTTATCTTTTTCATTATACAATACAATTTCCATCAAAGAAGTTGCTTCATTAATGTATCTCCCTGAAGGATACTCATTCAAATACTTTTGAAACGATTCGGGTGTGTTGATTTGTTTTGCACCATCCCAGCTTATCTTTTCAGAGTAATAGTTAAAAAAGCATACTGATAACCCGACTAATACAATACACAATAGAATCATAGATGAAAAAATGATTATTCGTCTTTTCCTTTTTTTTCTTTTGGTAATTATGTTCAAGATTAATTTTTCACATTTTTGTCGCAATTCATTGTCATTGGACAAGTAGGACAAGCATTTTTCAAAATAGTATAATGAATTGACATAACCTCCCGATCCAAATTCGTCGAGACCCATTTCAAAGTACGTCTTCCCTAATCCCTCCTTGCTTGCATCGACAAAGCCAAGGTTATCAAAGTTTTCAAAAAAGCTTATAGCCTTGGTAAAGTCCTTTTTTCCCAAAGCAGAATATCCCAGGTAATTTATAATTTCAAACAAAATATTTTTATGATCAGAATTAACTATTTCCTTTGTGTAATAATCAAGAATTTTATTGTAAAAGAAAATTATGTCTTCTTCTCTGATCTTTAGTTTACAAAGTGAAAATGATAAATATAGATATAATAAAAATTGTTCATGATGATCTTGCAGCTTACTTGTAAGTGGCTCCAGAATTTGAATGGTTTTTTCGTATTCATTATTCCTGGCGGCTTCAATGGCAACATTGAACTGAGCAGTAATATTTGAAGAATCAAGATTATAGACATTTAACCAGGCAATTCCCGCGTCATCGGGCCTTTCTAATTTTTCTAACGAAACCGCTATTCCTACAGCCGCTTCTACATTATTGGGATCAAGGTTTTTTGCATCATTAAAGAAACCATACGCCAAACTTTGATTGTTAATTTTCCGGGATAGATTGCCAAGATTTATAAGAAGTGAAATCTTGTCAGTACTTAATCGTAATAGTTTGGTGCCAATTTCAATAGCATCTTGAAATTTTTCTTGCTTGGTTAATGAGGAAAAAAGGAGTTCCAGCGCATTATTGAAAGTATCATTGATGTTCAATATTTTATATGAATAAATATCGGACTCATTCAATATAGAGTTTTCGAATAAAAACTTCGAATAATCAAAAAGAAGATCAATATTCAATGGATCAGCTTGAATTTTATCTTCAAAGACCATTTTTCTTGCAAGAAATTTTGGATCAGAGGCCTTGTCGATAGTCAATGGACTGCCACATTTTTTACAGAATTTTTTATCGTCTTCATACGATATTTTGCATTTGGAACATGTATTCATATTTTTTCATTTAGAATAATTTCATTGTCATTGATCTATAACTTGCTACCACAGTTGTCGCAAAATTCATCTGATGTTTCCCCTGTGAGTTCTTTTCCGCAAGAGGTACAAAACACGGAATTTATTACTTCCCTGTTTGATGGTGCTGTTTCAGAATCCTTTATGGATAATCCAAGAATTACAATGGCAGCCGAAACCACCAGAATTACATAAAATCCTATATCAAAACTTGTGAAAATGTTTGCAAGATCATCATTTCCCATTGCAATGGCAGCAAGAATGATTAAAAGACCCGGTAAAACTCCGGCTATAATAGCTCCAGCCAAATGTCCTTTTGTCATGGCAGCAGTTCGATTTCCGACTAAAGTGATAATGATGCAAATTGCAAATAATGCAAGTACCACGTAACCACTTCCATCCCTTGTTTCAATTAATGAAACGGAATTAAACCATGTTTTCATGAATGGTAAAAAAGTGGCAATAATTCCAACCGCTGCTGAAATTACCAATGAAAGCCTTTGTTTGTGCATGCGTGTATGTTTTAATGTTTGAATCAATTATTTACAGGTTGTACAATTTTCTCCGTTCACCAGTTTATTGCCACAATTAGAACAATAATAGAAATCAGTTTTAGGAATTGATTCTTTAAGACTTGTAGTATGGGGCTTTTCAGATTTAAAAGAGAATCTTAATATGCCAACAATCAGTGCAATAATACCGCCGATCATCATGATCGTATTTGCATTTTCTCTATTTTTTTGACGATCGAAATTTTCTGCCTGAACATTCATCCAGTTGCCTAAATCATCGCGTCCTCCAAAAACACTTTGTCCAGATTCGGATTGGTTAAACTTCTTAGGTTGATTTGTTTGGTACTTAAAGACACCAAAAATCAGAATTATACAACCTGCAACGGTAATAATTATGAAGAGTTTTTTAAGATCCATTTTCCAATATTTTTAGTGAATAATTATCGAAATCGATTGAACATGAATTTCTTATTGCAATTTTGCAAAAAAACGACAATGAAAGTGATTAAAAAATATTATTAGGCCACCAATGTTCCCACCTTACTATCATTGACGTAAAAATTGTTATTGGATATTTTTCCAATAATTTTACCCGGTGATAAAGTCGCTTCAGGGTTGCCTTTTATACCTTCGCGAATTTGACCGTTTTTATCAATCCATCCATAAGAAACACCCTGTGCAAGTACATTCCATTCTTCGTCAATGGAAAAAATAGTGCCTTTTGTTGGCCAGGAAAACCCCAATACGGTCCCTTCTTTATCACCAATAATTTTACCACTGTAAGGACACGTTACATTACCAGTGTTCTGTTTTGCACGTGCTTTAGCGGGTATATCATTTTTGTAAACCAAAATGATACCCACAAAATTCAGGATATTGAATTTTTCAACTGGAACAAATTCAGGCTTGATTTTGAACAGAATATAAACCAATGGATCGCCGGGAGTTGAAACCAACATACACATGATACTTCCAATACCCTCAAGATTTATTACTTTTAAAAGCTGAGCCACAAAAAAGAATAACCAATAAATAAAGATAAAAACTATGGGTCCAAGCAATCTGGTATAAAAACTTGTATTCCCATCGTTTGGAATAAAAAACGACAATATTACCCATACAATACCAGCCCCGACACTTCGTAGTGTATTCAGCCAGATTGTTTCCTTTACCATTAGACCTTTAAAACTTTCAAACATAACAGTTGTTTTTGTGATTATTGCCCTACTCTTATGGCTTTTCGGTTCGCCCCGTTTTTATGTGGGTTCTGGACTCCACTTTTTTTGTTTTATTTCATTAGGTTTCGCTATAAGTTGATATTATTTTATCATCTCCTGAATTGTCGCGCAATTTCAATCGAATCAGCCAGGCGATGCATTTTAGTATTTACCATGGCAACAAAATCAATGATGCTGATAGAATCGGCAATTCTCCTTTGCTCAATCATTCTCGGGCTATTATCGATTATTACATCCATGAATAAAAATTTCTTTGTTGATAGATATACCTGGAAATCTTACGAATCATCTTCAAATTGAGTGTTTATTGGTGGCGATAATGTTTTTTAACTGAATTTATTTTCTTTTGAAATCGTCAAAATCGATTTGATGGTTAAAATTAAACCAGCGGTAATCATGACTATTGAATTTAAAAGTAGAAAATAATAGGTAGTTTTAATTCTTCCTTTGCTCATTAAAGAATCGAGAAGCATTTCTCCAAAACCAAATACGGCATTTATGATATCTAAACGCAGTATTAATAGGACAATACCAAAAATAATATAAACCACACCAACTATTAGAACATTTGATATTTTCCCAAATCGATTCTGATAACCAGCTAAGAAAATTAATGAG
>Ga0247840_10006506_pt1 | contig 16748 bp, 17 predicted proteins | sample LaCruzMarch2015__FD_192404 | JGI IMG/M metagenome (GOLD analysis project Ga0247840, IMG submission 192404) | Freshwater microbial communities from meromictic Lake La Cruz, Castile-La Mancha, Spain - LaCruzMarch2015_17m | ecosystem: Environmental > Aquatic > Freshwater > Lake | place: Spain... | reverse complement strand
ATAAATAGGAGTAAAATAACCTTCCAATATAAATGAATATTTATGTATTTTTCTAAAATATAAAATATAAATAAGTATAGTAATGTAAACTTAAATGTATAATGTTACAAATGTAATTAGATTAAAAACGCAAAATATTGTTTATATATGTAAATTACAAATGTAATATGTTGTTATATATGTAAGTTATTATAAAATAACAAAATATTAATTATAAAAACTTTTATTATATTGATATTCAGTATTAATAATTTTATATATAAATAAATACTTTAAATATAATTACTTTAAGCTAAGTTAATAATATTTTGATTACATTATTTATTATATTGTTTATTATAAATATATTAAATCATATTATATAATTATTTACTTTATTGATAAATATATATATGTAAATTACAAATGTAACCTTAAAATAATTACACTTGTAATAAATATTTTGTATATTTTTGTAATCTCAAAATTCAAACAACTTAATTTTGTAAACTATGATAAGTAGAATATTATTAATATTAAAAACACAAGATTTAAGTTCATCGCAATTTGCTGATGAAATCGGTGTTCAACGTTCGAGTATTTCACATATTCTTTCAGGGCGAAACAATCCAAGCTTAGAATTTGTAACTAAAATCTTAAAACGATTTCCGGATATTAATTCCGACTGGATAATATTTGGTAAAGGAAGCATGTATAAAGGAAGCAACGAAAAGATAGTTTCAGAAACTAAAGAAAAAAAACAACAAACTTCCCAACCCGACTTATTTAATTTTGAAGATTCAGAACAACAACTCGAAATAGAGCCAATAGAAGTTGCTGAGATTACTGATACTATAAAATACGAAAGCCTTAAAGAGGAAAAAAATGAAAAGGAAATAGATATTATTACAGAAAATCAGTTATTTAAAGAAGAATCTGAATATATAAATACAGACATTAAAAAAGAACAAATAAAAATAACTGACAAAAAAGAGGAGAAACTAAAACCAATTCAAAAATCAATTGAAAGAATTGTAATTTTTTATTCGGATAAAACTTTTAAAGAATATTATCCTGAATAGAAAAATAATATGAAGATATTACTAAAGCATAATAAGGGAATAAATAAATCTCCAGTTTTTTAATTATGAGAATTATTTCGTTTGGTTGAAATTTATTTTCCTAAAAAAGTCTTTAATAAACTAAAACATAAATATTTAACAAACATTTATGCAAATTTAGTTTTATTATATATATATTTGCATTTAAAATTTATATTTATGTCAGTATTACTTGAATTTGCGATGTTTCCAACTGATAAAGGGGAAAGTGTTAGTATCTACGTTAGTCGAATAATAATGTTTATTGATAAAACAGGTGTTAAATATCAATTAACTCCTATGGGAACAATAGTAGAAACCGAAACATTTGATGAAGCACTAGCTATTGTAAAAGGAGCTTATGAAGTTCTTGAAAATGATTGCAGTAGAATTTATTCTTCTTTAAAATTTGATATTCGAAAAAATCAAGATAATCGTATGATGAAAAAAATGGAATCAATAGAGAGCAAAATGCAAAAAAAAAATAGTTTTAACTAGTTTTTTTAATAATTTTCTAATTTCTTTATACAACCATATTAATAATCATATTGTCTTATCTAGATAGGTAATAACTTAAAAACAATTTATATGAAATCAATAAAAAATACTTATTTTCATTATTTAATACTTATATTTTCTATTTTTATTTGCTCAAACCATACAGTTTCTGCTCAATTAACAGCTACTTCAGCCTCTGGAATTACTCCGCAACAATTGGTTCAGAGTATGTTGCTCGGTACAGGTGTAACTGTGAGCAATGTAAAGTTTAATGGATCATTACTTGCACCAAGTGCTTCTAATCAAATAGGTTCATTTTCCACAGGAAGCAACCCAACCAATTTAGGGTTTTCTGATGGTATTATAATGTGTACTGGAGGAATTGCAGGTGCTACAAATGGACAAACTTCAACAACTATTACAGGAACAGAACTTACTGTAGTTCCAGAATTGAATCAATATACAGGAACCTCTGGTCCCAGTTCTATACATGATGCTGCTGTTTTAGAATTTGACTTTTTACCTTTAGCAGATACAATAAGATTTAGATACGCATTTGGTTCAAGAGAATACCCAAATTATGTTTGTTCTTCATTTAATGATGTTTTTGGTTTTTTTATCACAGGATTAAACCCAAATGGAGGAAACTATACTGCAACAAATATCGCATTAATTCCTGGTTCAAATAATCCTGTTTCAATTAATACTGTAAATGGTGGAATATCATCTGGTTCAACAACTCCTTGTGTTTTAACAAATACTCAATATTATCATACACCAATACCCAACTTAACTTATAATGGATTCACTACGGTTCTTACCGCTATGGCTATTGTAGTTCCTTGTACACCCTATCATATTAAATTAGCTATTGCTGATTTAGGAGATAGAGCTTTTGATTCAGGTGTATTTTTGGAAGCTTATAGTTTTTCTGGAAATGTGGTTTCAATTACAACAAATTATTCTTCTCCATCAGCACCTCCAATGGCAATTGAAGGCTGTAACAATGCATATATAAAATTTTCGATACCTATTGCCAGAACTGATACAGTTTTTCTTCCTTTACTTATTTCAGGTACTGCTATTAATGGGACAGATTATCAACATATTCCAAATGTAATTCATATTTTACCGGGACTTACATCAACAACTCTTCCAATTATTCCAATTACAGATGGAATTTTAGAACCTATTGAAACAATAAAAATATTAGTTGATGACACTTCAACTTGTGCTTTGTTTGGAGATTCAACAATTATTAAAATTTTAAGTAGAGATTCAATTAGATTAGTACCTAGTAATGATACTGCAATTTGTCAGACTTTTCCTGTACCTACATTCAGTGCTCAAATTAATGTAATAGCCACCGGAGGAACAGGAGGTCCACTCACTTACTCTTGGACTCCATCAATTGCTTTAAGTTCAACTTCAGTTTTTAATCCTATTTCAACACCCGTAACAACTACAACTTATACAGTAAGTGTTAATGATGCAACAGGCTGCCCTGGTAATAGTGCTTCTACAACTGTTGTTACAACACCCTTACCCGTTATTAGTTTTTCACCAACACCTCCACTTCCTGCCATAGGTTGCGCACCCTTAACTATTGTTTTAAAAGATGAAACATACCCAATTGGTGGGACTCGCATTTGGGATTTTGGTGATGGAAATACAAGTACAGATATTAATCCTACACACACATATCAATCACCAGGTCTTTATTCTATAAAATTAATTGAATTTTCTACAAATGGATGTAGAGAGGATTATTCTCATACAAATGCAATAACTGTATTACCTCAACCTTTAGCTGATTTTACTTGGAATCCTCAGATTGGAACAAGACAAGATCCAACTTTAAACTTTACCAATTTAACCACTCCTATTAATTCTTCTTTTACTTGGGACTGGTCTTTTTATGGACCAATGCCTGATAGTACAAAGTTATTGGAAAACGGAAATAGTACATTACAAAACCCTACTTATGAATTTCCTAAAGATAAAGAAGAAAAAGAATATAAAGTGATATTAATTGCTAAAAGTGATTTTGGTTGCTCAGATACAAATTCATATAATGTAAAAATTATTAATGATTTATTGGTAATCCCTAACTTTTTAACACCAAATGGTGATGGAGTTAATGATAAATTTGACATAGGTGCTTTAATTAAAGGTGGTGGTTACACTGAAATGCAGGTTGTAATATTTAACCGATGGGGTAAAAAAGTATATGAAAATAGCAACTACAAAAATGATTTTGGTGGAGATGGTTTACCTGATGGCGTATATTATGTTACAATTAAAGCCAAGGGTTTATTAAAAGATGTTGAATATAAGAGTAGTTTACAATTAATTCGCTAATAGTATTTATTTTTTATCAAGTATTAAGCAAGATTATTTTGCAAAGTAAAAAAAAAAACTTACTTTTGCAACCATAAACGGTAGATGTAGTTCAGCTGGTTAGAGCATCAGTTTGTGGTTCTGAAAGTCGTGGGTTCGAATCCCATCATCTACCCAAAAAAGTCAGTTTGTTTTGCAAGCTGACTTTTTTCTTTTATATATATTATTTCAATTCTTAAAAATTGTATTTTTGCTTAATAAATAAATCAATTATTGAAAAAATTATTACATGAATAAAAAGAATATAGCATTACTATCAGGTGGTAATTCTGGCGAAGCTGAAATATCATTTAAAAGTGCAAAAATCATTGAACAAAACATAGATGTAACATTGTACAATGTTTACAAAATTAATCTTTATCAAGCAGATTGGCATTATACTGATGAAAAAGGTAAGCAATTTCAAATTGATAAAAACGATTTTACTTTAACAATAAATGATAAGAAAATAAAATTCAATTGTGCATTTATTGCCATTCATGGAACTCCTGGTGAAGATGGAATGCTACAAGGTTATTTCGATTTACTCAGTATTCCTTATACTACTTGCGACCATACAACTTCTGCCATTACTTTTAATAAAAGTTTTTGCAATAAAATAGTTAAAGCTGCAGGAATTAATGTTGCTAATTCTATACATTTATTCATAAACCAGCCATATACAATTGAGCATATTCTTGGCGAAATTACATTACCTTGTTTTGTAAAACCCAATAATGGAGGATCTAGTATAGGTATGTCAAAGGTAAATCATGCTAATGATTTAGAAGTTGCCATTCAAAAAGCTTTTCATGAAGATAATCAAGTATTATTAGAAGAATTTATTGAAGGGAAAGAGTTAACATGTGGTTTGATAAAAACGAATGGTAGTTTGCTTGTTTTTCCTATTACACAAATCATTTCCGATAATGAATATTTTGATTTTGAAGCCAAATATAAAGGCAAATCGAAAGAAATTACACCAGCTGAAGTAGAAGAGTCAATCACAAATAGAGTAAAATCAACAGCTGCTTATCTTTATAATAAATTAAATTGCAAAGGAATTGTGCGTTTTGATTTTATATTAAATAATACTACCAATGAATTGTATTTTTTGGAAGTAAACACTGTTCCTGGCCAGTCTGCTGAAAGCATAGTTCCTCAACAAATACGTGCCATGGGGCTTACAATTAAAGAAATATATACAATGCTAATTGAAGAAAGTATGAAGCGCTAATCTTAATTACGAATCTATAATTTACTATTTTTAAATCTTAATAAAAAAGAGCTGTCAACTCACTAATTCAAGTTGACAGCTCTTTTTTTATTAAATAATTCTAATATTAAAATGGCCAGAAATTATTATCGTACCAAATCTCTTCTTTTAATTCAGTATTTAATTTATGTAACAATAGGTTATGACCAGTTTCCCAATCTGCTAACATTTTATATAATTCTTTTTCGTTAACATCAGTTGCAGCTTCAGCTCTTTCTGAATAAATTTTAACGGCTCTGGTTTCAAAATCCATAGCGGCAGAAATAGCAGCAGCTTCAAAACTTGCAGCAGAAATTTGTTTTTTGATATCTTCTGTAAGAATTTTCAATGCAACCTCATCGTGAGATGCATCTTGAGCTGTTTCGTTTTTCAAAAACTCATTAGTTTTTGTATAATGAGCAAACTGGCGTGAAAGAAATTTGATGTGCTCATCTTCTTCCTCAGCCATCATTGTAAATATTTCTTTAGCAGCTGTACTATCAGATTTTTCTGCTACACTCGTATAAAAAGCTTTTCCTCGTCTTTCAAGCAAAATAGCTTCTTTTAAAATGTCGATTGCGGTTTTGTTTTCCATTATATTTTAATTTTATTTGAATATTGTTTTTGAAAGCTGCAAAAATAGGACTTTTATTAGTTTTAGAAACAAAAAAACGTCAAAAAAGTTTTGATGCATTTCTTTTTTCTTAATTTTGTATTTTCCTATGAAAAATACAAATGATATGATTGAAAAGCACTTAACAATACTATTCGAGAAATGGTCCAACGAAAAATTAATAAAAATTAATATCTTACCTGCTTCAGGCTCCTATCGTAAGTATTACAGAATGTATAGTGAGTCAAAAAGCTGTTTAGGTGTTTATAATCAAGATACTAAAGAGAATGATGCATTTATTGCTTTTACACATCACTTTTTATCACATTCTTTACAAGTGCCTCATATTTATGCTGAAAACAAAGATGAAAATATTTATTTGATAGAAGATTTTGGAGATGAAACTTTGTTTATTAGATTACAAAAACTACGTTCCGAAGGTTTTAATCAAGAAGAAATAATATATATCTACCAAAAAGTAATCAAAGAATTGCCAAAATTTCAGGTTCTTTCATCAAAAGATATGAATTTTACTTATTGTTATCCTCGTCCAGAGTTTGATAAACAATCAATGTTATGGGATTTGAATTATTTTAAATATTATTTTTTAAAATTAGCTCAAATACCTTTTGATGAACAAGACTTAGAGAAAGATTTTCATGTGTTTACAGATTTTTTGCTAGAAACAAATTGTAATTATTTTTTGTACAGAGATTTTCAGTCGAGAAATATTATGATACATAACGAGAAACCGTATTTTATCGATTATCAAGGTGGAAGAAAAGGAGCTTTACAATATGATATTGCATCGCTTTTATATGATGCTAAAGCCGATTTAAGCAACGAAACCAGAGGAATATTGCTTGAATATTATCTCGATGAATTACAAAAATATATTACTATTGATAAACAAAATTTTTCATCTTTTTATTATGGTTATGTAATTATTAGGATTTTACAAGCCATGGGGGCTTATGGTTTTCGAGGTTTTTACGAAAATAAACCTATTTTCTTACAAAGTATTCCTTATGCAATTAATAATTTACAATGGATATTAGAAAACATTAAATTGCCTATTCGTATTCCAACTTTGTTAAGCGTTTTAACAAAACTTCCTGAAGCTAATAAGATTAAGAAAATTGTGAACACACAAAAATTAATCATTACGATAAATAGTTTTTCCTATAAAAAACAAATCCCAATTGATAATACTGGAAATGGGGGAGGCTTTGTATTTGATTGCAGAGCTTTACCTAATCCTGGTCGATTAGAATCCTTTAAAACACTTACAGGAAAAGACAAATTAGTAATTGATTATTTAGAACAAGAAACTATTGTAAAACAATTTGTTGAAGACATATTTAATATTATTACTATTTCTATTGATAATTATATTGATCGTGGATTTTGCAATTTAATGATTAATTTTGGCTGTACAGGCGGGCAGCATCGTTCTGTATATTGTGCTGAGAAAATTGCTGTTAAAATCAAGCAAAAATATAATCTAAATATTTTGGTACGCCACATTGAACAAGAACTAAGAAATTAAAAATACAAATTTTACATAAAGTATTGATTATTAATCTTAATAAATTTTATAAATACTTTGAAAAATAACTATGTAATTTTAAAAAATAATATAAATTTGCAAATATAATTTTAACTATTATTCATATATGAAAAATAAGAATATTTTACAAATCGGATTAGTTACACTTGCATTGATTTTAACATACTTAGTGTATGATAGTATCATGAAACCTGTAAAATTTAACGAAGAAGTTAGTAAAAAAGAATTAGTAATTATTGACAAGTTGAAAGACATCAGAACGATGGAAATTGCCTATAAAGGTGTTTATGGTAAATATACTGGAAGTTTTGATACTTTAGTTGATTTTATTAAAAATGGCAAACTGCCTATTATTAAGAAAATTGGTAATGTGCCAGATTCACTCACTGAAGAACAAGCTTTGAAAAAGAAAATTGTAAGTCGTGATACCGTTTATGTAAATGCTTATGAAGAATTATTTGCTGGGAAAAAAGAAATTGATTTAACTACTTTGAAATTTATTCCTAATACTCAAAAAGAATTCAAAATTCAGGCTACTGTTATTTCTAAAAGCTCAATGCAGGTTCCTGTTTTTGAAGTTACTGCTTCTTATGATGATTATTTAGAAGGTATGGACAAACAATTACTTAATAATCTTAAAACTAAAGCTACTAATCTTAATAGATTTGGTGGTTTAAAATTAGGTTCAATGGATGAACCTTCCACTGACGGTAACTGGGAATAATTAAAGATACTTTAATGACGATATCTCTTAATCCTACCGAAAGTTATATAGACTCGTCTTTAAACGAGCAAAGTTTTAGTTCGATTAGCTTATCGCTTCAACTATCATTAAACGATGTATCATTTTGTATAACAAACAATAGCCAAGATAATTACTTGGCTATTGTTTGTTATACTTTTACCGAAAAAACTTCAGTTTCGGGTTTAACTGACTTTTTAATTCAGTTATTTCAACATCAGGATTTATTAAAAAAAGATTTTGCACAGGTTTTTGTAAGCTATAAAAACAATACTGCAACATTAATTCCTAAAGAACTATTTGATGAGAATCAATTAACGACATATCTTAAATTTACTTCTGAAGATATATCTGATGCAATTAATGTTTCTGATTTTATTAAAGAAATTGATGCCTATAATATTTATTCTATTCCACTAAGTATTGAAAAAATTATAAAAAAGAATTTTGTAACTGCTAAATTCATTCATAATTCAACAGCTTTTATACAAGGAGTTTTTAATAATAAGTTTGTAGTTGGAAATGCTGATATGGTTTTTGTAAATATTAATAATAATGAATTAGAAGTAATTATTGTTAAAGGAAGTAAGTTTTATCTGTACAATTCGTTTCAATTTAAAATGAAAGAAGATTTCTTGTATTATCTTTTGTTTGCTATGAAACAATTTAATTGTGATCCAGCAAATACGGAGCTTATTGTTATGGGTAAAATAGCAGAACAATCACCTATTCATTCATTACTTTTAAAATATATTGCTGAAGTAAACTTCGCGAAAAATACAATTGAATCTAATCTTACTACCTTGTTAAACGAAACACCTGTACATTATTATTTCACGCTTCTAAATCTAAATAAATGCGTATAGTAAGTGGTTATTTAAGAGGAAGAAAGTTTCATCCAACATTGAATCTTCCAGTTCGCCCCACAACCGATATTGCTAAAGAAAGTTTGTTTAATATTCTAAATAATCATTTAGATTTTGAAAATATTAAAGCTCTTGATTTGTTTGCTGGGACAGGAAATATATCATTAGAATTAATTTCGAGAGGTTGCATTTCAGTTACATCAATTGATAGCAATTTTAAATGTACCGATTTTATTAAGAAAACGGCTGAGGCTTTTAAAATAGATAATATACAGATTATTAAAACCAATGTTTTTAATTTCCTGAAATTTATAAATACACCTTTCGATTTTATTTTTGCTGATCCTCCTTATGATATGCAAGGTATTTCAAGTATTCCAGATATTATTTTTGAAAAGAACTTGCTTTCAAACGAAGGTTTTCTCGTAATAGAACATTCCCGTGAAATTAATTTCGAAAATCATCCGCATTTTTACGAGCATCGTTTATATGGTAAGGTAAACTTTAGTTTTTTTAAATGATGCAACATCATTCAACTTATTGGATTCAAAAGCTCGGCTTGCAAAAACATCCCGAAGGTGGCTATTACAAAGAAGTTTATCGTTCCGACGAAACAATTCCCCAAGCTTCGCTTCCCATTCGTTTTAACGGAGAACGGTGTTTTTCAACTTCAATTTATTTTTTGTTAGAGAGTGATAGTTTCTCTGCTTTTCATCGGATTCAATCGGAAGAAATCTGGCATTTTTACAAAGGGACATCTCTTACTTTATACGTTATTACTGATGATGGATGTCTTACGCTTATGCAATTGGGCGATAATGTTGATGATAACGAATTTTTACAAATTGTTATTCCCCGCAACGCTTGGTTTGCAGCCAAGGTAAATGCTAAGAACTCCTACACCTTGGTAGGTTGTACGGTTGCTCCGGGTTTCGATTTTACTGATTTTGAACTGGCAGATTGTAAAAAACTATGCGAAAGATTTTCGCAACACGAAGCAGTTATTAAGAGGCTTACCATTACTCATTAATGAGTAAATATATTTTTATTATGTTCTTTTGCCTTGATGCAAAAGAACGAAAAAATCAAGACTTCAAATAATTTACTTCAAAACTACGCTTATAAAAATCCCTGCGCAATTCAAGGTATAGCGAAATAAGCATTATGACAATGATTTTATTATAAACTTCGCTATACTGTATTGCTTGCAATAGCCACCGCTATTTTTAACGCTTGTTTTGCAGCATAAATTATTTGTGGTCGAGTGTTACTTCGTAGCAGGTTTTTTTGTTTGTTCATAATGAAAAGAACCTCTTTTTGTTTCCGCCTTTCGGAATTTTGCGTTAAAAAATCAAATAGAATTGAACAAGCGATGGGACGTAAGCGTTGATTTTTGTTTTACTTTTCATCATGGAAAAGTAAAGAAAAAACAAAAAATACTCTGACTTGTGTAATTATGTTTCATTTAGGTGAATTTCGGACATTCAATTTATTTTATAATAAGCTGATAGGATGGTCGTAATTCGATAGGATAGTAGGACTGCTTTGCCTTTCGAAGTCCCGAAAGATTAATATCTTCTTCTCTGTTAATAAATTTATAGCCCGATTCTAAAATTATCCGAGATGTTTCGCGGTTTATAAGTTGGTACAATCCTTTATAGCTTCGATCTGCTTTTTCGAAATGAATCACAACTGTATCAGGATTTAATTCTTCAAAAATTGAAAACGCTACAGGTTTATCATCAATCCTTATTACAAGTCCCATTTGGTTTAGTTCCGTAAAATTTCGGAGGGTATAATCGAGTACGAGCCTTTCGTTCATCAAACTTTCATCTTCTTCAATATGATCGTCAAAGCAAATCTGTTCCAAAAGTTCAATGCATTTCGAAAGACAGTCGTTTTTTATCGGATTGGCCGACCATTGATACGCATTTTCGGCTTGAGAAATAAGATTTCTCTTTTTTGCATAGTTTCGGCCCTGCAGCAATGCCAAATCTTCTGCTTTGTAAATATAATTTGCAAAACCAAGGTCATTTATGATTTCAAAATGCGACGTAAATTCAGGATGACGTTCTATAAATCGCTCATCAACACCGTAAATTGTGATTGGATAATCTAATTTCTTTATTTCCGATAGAAGTATTTCCTGATTTTCTTTTGTAAAGATACCGATGGGTTGTAGTATGTAGCGGACATTCTCTTGCGGAATGCGTCCACTGATTATAAGCATTTTTTCCTGAAACATAGCCCATTCGTATTGGAAAATAATTTTCCACGACAAAAGACTTGCCAGTGTATAACCCGAAAGAAGAGGGGGTTCTCTCAATAGTAGGGGGTTAAGTTGTTTTTTATGTGATAGTTCAATTGGAATAAACTTCAAATTTAAAAAGTTTTCCTGCATTTTTTATTATTTTTCTGCTAAGTTTATATCTTAAAAATCATGGGTTTGTAATCCATCATTTCGTTAAATCCGATTTTGGTATAAAAGGCCGAAGTACCCGGTTCGGCAATAAGTGCTATCCAGCCCACTCCATGGCTGAGGCAATAATCTTTTAAATTAATTATCAATTGTTTTCCAATGCCTTTATTTCGGTATAAGTTGCTGATAATTACGTCCTGAATATATCCATCGCTTACGCCGTCGGAAATTACCCTGCCCATCCCAATTATTTTGCCTTCGCTGTTTTTGACAACCATAAAGCAGAAACTATTTTGTACCAAATCGGGCAATGTATCCTTTGCTGTAGTACTTTCTTTCCACCATCCGCCTTCTTTGTAAAGGGCTATCAGTTCATCTGAATTTGCCGATTTCACTACCTCGTACCGGATATCATTTTGCATAGCTTAATTGTTTTGTCAATACTGCTTTTAAACGTTCTTATTCTAAAAATGTTCTAAACTTTCACAAAAAAAACTAAGTCGTTAAAACTTACCATGCTTTTTGAATTTTTAGAAATCATATAATTAAAATTAGAACGCAGATGAAACGGATACGTTCCGCAAACGTGGATATTTATGGATTTATTTATCCAATAAACTGCAAAAATACTCACTACGCTTATAAATTTGTGCGGTACACACATTTATTTTTTTATTTTAGATATGTACTGATAGAATATAGAAGTGTACCGATAAAATATATTTATGTACTGACTGAATTTATAAATGTACTGCAAAAATATAGATCCGTACCAAGTGAATCTATAAGCGTACCGACTGAATATATGATACATATGCACGAATAAATACTATGTGGAGAAGATTTAATAAAAGCGGAGGAAAATTTTACTCAAAATACGATTTCTGGAAAAATACATTGTAATTTTGTAATGTAAAAAGAATAAAAAATACTAAACATACACAAAAAATAGCTCCAACTAACTATATTCAAGCAGTTAAGTATAGTTCTTTAAATACTACCATTTGCAACAATGCTTCCGAGCGACCTCAAATAATTTACGTATCAAAACAAGCTTTTAAAAATTGGGGCGGCTTGAGCAAGCAATACACGAATCTCGAAGGCAATACCTTTAATAAAAGTACTAAAAATAGTTTCGAGATGGCTTGTATTGCGTTGGTATTTTTAAAAGCGTAGTTTTGAAGTAAATTATTTGCAGTCTTGACTTTTTGTTACTCGTATGTTTGCAAAAAAATAAAAGAGGACCAATTTCAATTACTAATTTTGTATTTTAGTAGTTAAATTGGAGGGAGATAGATGAACATTTTTGGTTAAATACGCCATGGGTGATATTCTGCAAAAAGAGATAATCTCTATCTCTCTGCCTCTTTCGAGTCCGAACAAAGAACTTAGAACCGTATTTACGAGTTCGGATTAAGAAACGAGAAAGGACTGTGAAGAGATTCCAATTTATTTATAAACATTTAAAAATTAATAAAATGAAAAAAATAAATGTTGGTGTTGACATCTCAAAAAGTACTTTTTGGGCAACAATTTCCCATAATAATGGGAATAATGAAATTAAACATCTTTCAAATAAAGAGTTTAATAATACAGATAAGGGATTTGAAATGTTTATTAAATGGATAAACGCTTTAATTCCAAAAGAAGTAGTTATAAGTTTTACTATGGAAGCAACAGGTGTTTATTATGAATGTTTAGCTAATTATCTGTATAATAACAATTATACAGTATATGTGGTATTGCCACATAAGTCAAAATTTTATTTAAAGAGTTTAGATAACAAATCAAAGACTGACAAAATTGACTCGAAGGGATTGGGACAAATGGGGCTTGAGCGGAAGCTCAGAGTATGGCAACCAATTTATCCTATTTATAAAGAAATCAAAAGTTTAACAAGAGAGCGCAGTGGTTTAGTTAAGCATAGAACTCAGCAAAAGAATTGCCTTCATGCATTATTGCACAGTTATGACCCAAATCAGGAAAGAGTTGCAAGAACAAAAGATATGATTGAGTTCCTTGATTTGCAAATAGAAAAAATCGAAATGGAATTAAAAGTTCTATTTAAAAAAGAACCTGAATTAAACAAGAATATCAGAATTATAAAAACTATACCAGGAGTAGATAATATAACTGTAGCTATAATTATTTCAGAAACAAATGGGTTTGCATTATTTGAAAATATTAAACAATTATGTAGTTTTGCAGGTCTAGATGTAAAATTAGCTGAATCAGGTAAATGGAAAGGAAAAAGCAAAATAAGCAAGCAAGGAAATAACCACATTAGAGCGGCTTTATATTTTCCCGCATTAACATCAATTAAATACAATTCAGATCACAAAGCATTTTATAATAGAATAAAATCAAATAAAAAATTTAGCAAAGTAGGAATCACTGCAGTTCAACGTAAATTATTGATTTTAATATATTCTATTTGGAAAAGTCAAAAAGAGTATCAACCTAAAAATCAGATTTCGGAAGCTGCATAAATTAGATATTGGGCATTGTTGAACCGATGATCTTCTTTCGGTTTTAGTTACATATAGTGTTGATCTATTGCAATTTTAAATAAAAAAGCAGTAAGAAATTAATCTTACTGCACAAGATAGACATTGGTTTATTGTATCACCAGATGTCTTCTTTCGGTTAGTGCAAAATTATAAAAAAATGAAAAAAAATAAAAAAAATTTGGATATTAACACAGAACCTTTTTGGTCAAGCAAAAAGTAAAGAAATAAACATCATAGCACAATTTTATCAATCAAAAATAAAGTCTTATGAAAACCACCCAACACACTTCCAAAGGCATTTCGCAAGCCCGACAATTAGAAATTGTCAAAAACATGAAACAATGCTTTATCAACGATAACGATAAGTTCAAAGCATTCGACCCCGAATTAGACCTGAGCTACGTCGCCATCATACAAACCCAAATAGAAGCCGTAGAAGCTATATCGCCCGATTACGTCCTCCGTGCCCTTCAAATGCATGAAACCCAAAATGTAATAAAGGTTTCCAACGCAGCCATTGCCAACATCAGAAACATAAAATACTTTGTAGAAAGAGCTTTCCCTGACGACCCATTGCGCCTTTACGAGTTCGGCTTTCCCGAACTTAGAAAAGTAGTAAACTCACAAACCAAACTCATACCATTTCTCAAAAACTTTGCCGTAAGTGTAAATAAATACAAAGCCGAATTAACCGCCAAAGGCCTATCGCAAGTCGCAATAGACCAATGTAATCAAATAGCCATCGACCTCGACCAAGCCAACATCCAACAGCAGCAAGCCAAAAAAGCACGCTACATTGCCACCGGCAATCGCGTAAAAGCCTACGACCAATTGTGGCAACTCATAGGCAACGTAGCCAAAGCCGGCAAACTCATATTTGAAAACCAAGCCGACTACCAGCGCAACTACATATTAGACGATGCACCCCGCAAGAAAACCATAAAACAAGGCGATACAGAAACCGTTACCACCACACTACAGGGCTGCATTACCGATGCCAAAACCAACGAAGCCATAGAAGACGCCATTGTAGAAATACAAGGCACAACCCTCAGCACCACCACCGACCAAAACGGCGAATTCTATATCGACGAAATAAGCCCTGCAACATACACACTCGCCATAAGTGCCGTAGGCTACACCCAACTCCAGGCATGCAACATCCAGCTCGCCCCCGACAACGAAGAACAAGAATTCAACTTCGCCCTGCAAACCATCAACGTAGATGCTATGTGAAAAACATAAATAAATAATTATATTTGCAGGGGAATATTAACCAAAAGGAAAGTCAGTTAAAGTTGGGTGGATTTGTTGTAGGTTATTTATAAAAATTACTAAATAGATTTTTAATTAATATTATGGAAATAAAACAATCACGATACAGATACTTTTATAATGCAGGAATAATAGTTATATTAATTGGATTCACATATGTTTTCTTGACAAATAGACAAGAATTTAAATTGCATGATATACTATATTTTATTTTACTTACATTGAATGGTTTATTGATGAGCGCTAGAGCGTTTTATGTTGATAGATATTTTAAACTTCTTCAAAATAAAGATGTAGTAGACTTTTGGTTATTTTTTGACAATTCAAGTTTTATAAAGATAATGTGGTATTATTTTTCAATAATTCCTTTCAAAAAGAAAAAGTTAAATGTTGACTATGAAAAGACTAGAAAAATAATTAATTATTTAACTATAATAATATATATATTAATTATTTCTACAATAATTTATATATATATTCTTAGATAATGGATACACAATTCTCAATCTTGGATGGCTCTGCCAGTAATTAGCTAACAGGGATAGTCTAACATATAATTAAATTTCATTACTAACATGAAAAAAACACTTATTCTTTGCCTATTTTTACTTTCCGGAAATAAAAATACAGCATACTTATGCAAGTAATACATTAATTTTTATGAGTAATATAAAACTTTTTGAAAGCAAACAGATACGTTCGGTATGGAACGAAACTGACCAAAAATGGTACTTTGTTATAACAGATGTAGTTCAAGTATTAACTGATACTCCTAATCCGTCTGATTATATAAAAAAAATGCGAAAGCGTGATGAGCAACTTTCGGAAGGATGGGGACAAATTGTCACCCCCCTTTCAATAAACACAGCAGGCGGTAAGCAAAAATTGAATTGTGCCAATACAAAAGGACTTTTAAGAATTATTCAATCAATTCCATCGCCTAAGGCAGAACCATTTAAGCAATGGCTGGCACAAGTGGGTTCAGACAGATTGGATGAAATTGAAAATCCAGAGTTAGCAACACAACGAACACGCGAATTGTATAAAGCTAAAGGTTATCCTGACGACTGGATTGAAAAACGTATGCGTAGCATTGCCATTCGGGAGGAATTAACAGATGAATGGAAAAACAGAGGCGTTAGAGAACAACTTGAATATGCAATATTAACCGCAGAAATTTCTAAGGCAACATTTGGATTAACTCCCTCTGAATACAAGAAAGTAAAAGGATTAAAAAACCAAAACTTGCGCGACCACATGACTGACCTTGAGTTGATTTTTTCAATGCTGGGTGAAGCTTCTACAACTGCTATCGTAAAAACAAAAAATCCTAAAGGATTTGTTCAAAACAAGATTGTTGCAAAGCAGGGTGGAAAAATTGCCGGTGATGCAAGAAAAGCATTAGAATTAAAAACAAATAAAAAAGTAGTTTCGGAAGATAACTATTTACCAGAACACAATAAAAACAAAAAAATTAAAGACCAGTAATTAAACTTCGCCCTACAACCATAAACGTAGATGCTATGTGAAAAACATAAATAA
>Ga0247840_10006505_pt1 | contig 16749 bp, 17 predicted proteins | sample LaCruzMarch2015__FD_192404 | JGI IMG/M metagenome (GOLD analysis project Ga0247840, IMG submission 192404) | Freshwater microbial communities from meromictic Lake La Cruz, Castile-La Mancha, Spain - LaCruzMarch2015_17m | ecosystem: Environmental > Aquatic > Freshwater > Lake | place: Spain... | reverse complement strand
CATAAACAAGTGCCAAATTATTAACGGTCGTAGCGGTCGCTGGGCTCAAAGTTTGATCCAACATAACCTGTAGACTGATTTGAGAGTAATAAGAACGGCAGTTTGCTTGATTCTTAGCATCTGTAGCCTTTGTAATATAACCTGTAACCGCAGGAATCAAGATTGCAGCCAAGATGGCCAAGATAGCGATAACGACGATCAATTCAATGAGTGTAAACCCTTTTTTGTTTAATTTTTTCATTTTTTTCCTTTTAGCGTCTTAGTAGACGTAGTTTATAATGCTTAACTTAAAGTGATCAAGGAATAGCGGCTGGCGAGAAAGCAGGTGCTGAATATCTCTTTGTAGCGCTGTCGCAATAGAAACCAGAAACAACGTTATTCGTTGAATCTTCTGTGAAGTGAACTGTTAAATCACTAACGTCTCCACCATTGGCAGGATCTGCTGTTTGATCTAACATAACCTGTAATGATACTTGAGAATAGAGAGCACGGCAGTTTGCTGAGTCTTTAGCTTCCGTAGCCTTGGTAATGTAACCAGTAACGGCAGGAATCAGGATTGCAGCCAAGATGGCCAAGATCGCGATAACAACGATCAATTCGATGAGGGTAAAGCCTTTTTTGTTTAATTTCTTCATTTTTTCTCCTTTTGAAGTCTTTTTGATTTTTTGGACTAAAAGTTTTGGAGCAAACGTTTCAAAGCCTCAGGATTTGAAGTGTATTCCATAGCTGTATCCAGAGAAATCAGGTTTTTTCGGATCAAGTTAACCAGGGATCCGTCCAGGGTGCACATGCCCAACTTCATGTTTGTTTGAATCGTAGAGTTGATCTGTACGATTTTGTTTTCTCGAATGAGGTTCGCAACAGCATCTGTCATCAATAAGATTTCATGAGCTGCGATTCTTCCGAGACCACCTTCAAGAGGTAACAGATCCTGTGAGATGACAGCCTGAAGTGAGGATGCCAACTGAGTTCTGATTTGACCTTGTTGGTGGGGTGGGAACACATCTATGATACGATCGATCGTATTTGCTGCCCCTGTAGTGTGGAGGGTAGACAATACGAGGTGCCCGGTTTCCGCGGCAGTAAGAGCCAATGCGATCGTTTCATGATCACGCATTTCTCCTACCAAGATCACATCCGGGTCTTCTCTAAGCGCAGAACGCAATGCAGAAGCAAAATCGTTTGCATCAGTGTGGATCTCACGTTGATGAATCATCCCCTTGTTTGCGGTATGGATGTATTCAATGGGATCCTCTAGCGTTAGAATATGAACGTGTCTATTACGATTGATATGATCAATCATAGCGGCTAAGGTGGTGGACTTACCACTTCCAGTTGGACCTGTCACTAAGACCAGTCCTCTAGGAAGCATTGCCAATTTACTAAGAACATCAGGCATCTTCAACTCTTTAAGAGTTGGGATAGTGTTTCTCAATAAACGGATCGCAATCGCGGGTACACCGCGTTGACGGTAGACGTTGAGTCTGTATCTATTATTAAATTCATCGGTATAAGCTGCATCGACATCTCCACCCAAAGTGTATAGCTCACTATGTCTGGTATCGATCAACTCATGGACCAATGATAAAGCATCATCTGAACTTATTATATCATCAGAATAAGAAAGTAAACGTCCATCTTTTCTAAAAAGAATTTTCTCGTTTCCTGAGATATGTATGTCTGAACACTGTTCATCTTGGGCCTTTTTAAGGATTTCTTGTAACATAATATTCCTTAATCTACAGAATACAAGATTCTTAGGCCTTCTTCAACGGTTGTGACTCCTGAGTCTATGAGGTCAGTAAGCTCATCTTTAAGCATTCTCATGCTTCTTGATTTAGCATTAGCTCTTAGTTCTTCCATTGAAGCTCTACGTGTAATCAACTCTTCGAAAGTAGCATCTACTACCAAGACTTCATGAACAGGTTGACGTCCTAAGTAACCAGTAAATTTACATTGTTGACAGCCTTTACCAACGTAGCTTTGTTTGATCTTGCTTTGTAGTAAGCGTTCATGCTCTAGTGTGGTTTCTGCTTTGGCTTTACAATGAGGACAAATTTTCTTTACTAAACGTTGAGATACAACGCATTTGACAGATGAGGCAACCAAATAAGGTTCGATACCCATATCTGTAAGTCTTATAACTGTGGATAAGGCATCATTGGTATGGACTGTAGATAGAACCAAGTGACCAGTAATGGCCGCTCTGATCGCGATTTCTGCAGTTTCAGCATCTCTTATTTCCCCTACCATGATGACATCTGGATCTTGACGAAGGATAGATCTTAGACCGGAAGCGAAGCTTAGTCCAGCACGTGGATTAACTTGAACTTGAGTGATGTTATTGAAACGACGTTCAATAGGATCTTCTACAGTAACGATATTGATGGTAGGTTTGGTGATACTGCTCAACATGGAATACAAGGTCGTTGTCTTACCTGATCCAGTAGGACCAGTAACTAAGATGATTCCATTAGGGATATGAAGCGATTTTTCTAGTAGTTCTAAGGTGTGTGCTGATAATCCAAGAGCTTTCATATCATAGTCGATGGCTCTGTTGGCACCCAATAGACGCATAACGATCTTTTCTCCATAAGGAGTAGGTAAACTGGAAACACGCATATCTACATGAATATAATCTGTTCTTATATTGAAACTACCATCTTGAGGAACACGCTTTTCAGCGATGTTCATTCCAGAGATGATCTTGATACGAGTGGTTAATAAGCCGTGAATATCTTTTGAGAAGGTTGAATGTTCAACAAGGTCTCCATCGATTCTAAAACGAACTCTAGTATGGGTTTCTTCTGGTTCGATATGGATATCAGAAGCATTTTCTTGATAGGCTTCTTGAACGAGAGAATTGACCAATTTAACGATAGGAGCAGAGTCGACACGTTCAACGATGGCAGCTTGTTCATCTCTTTCAGGATTGATCTCGAGATTGATTTCTCCATATTCAGAACGGATATCTTCAATGATTTCATCCGCATTACGTTTTGAGTAAACACGGTCGATACATTTATCTACTTCCGATCCTAGAGAAAGTACACTCATTACTTCCATATTGGTGACCATACTGATGTCTTCTAAACAAGCGAAATCCAAAGGATCACTTGTGATGATGTTTAGATGACCTTCACGGATATTGAGAGGAACGATACGATATTTTCTCGCCAAAGATTCTGGAACCAATCTAACGGTTTCCAAATCAATGGAAAATAATGGGTTTTCAAGGAAATCGACTTTAAGACGCCTAGCTAAGGCTTTCATGATGTCGACTTCTTCGACGATGCCCATTTCGATAATGACGGCCCCTAATCGTTTCTTAGAGATCTTTTGATGCTCTAAGGCTTCGTTTAGTTCCTGTTCATTTATGACCTTCTCTTCAAGTAAGATTTGACCTAAGGGTAATGATTTCACGGTGATCGCTCCTTGTACTTTTGGTTTGATCCTCTTTTATGGAGGATGAGTATGAATCAATTAAGGCTATTAAGGTTTTTCAATGGAGTAGAAATCAATGGATATGATGGCTTCACCCGTTAAGTTATCACGAGAAGAAGTGGATACAAATACAGTAGAATTCCAACTTACTATGGCATCTAGTACTTCAACGTAATCATTGTATGAACTAGTGAAGGAGAAGTTAACATTGGTCAAGACCAATTCAGCATCTGTCACAGGGATAGAGGACTGAGAGGTGTATATCCCATGATAACTATCAACGAGTTCTTTTAGTTTATACACATAGCCGAGTTTTTCGAATGTAGGAAGATTAGGTGCGGATATGATAGGATCATTAACGATCCACGACTTGATTCTAATGTCATTGATGACTAAGACAGGTAATAATTTTTGTTCGAACTCTTCTGATGAAATAGGGGATTCAATCAAACTGAACTCTAGATTAACTTTATCTAAAGCTTCAGTGATCTTTTGATCTAAACCTATACCATTCATTAATTCTGCTTCTATCAAAGATTTCTGATCATTTAATGTAACATTCAATGATTTACGAGCATCTATAGAAGCTTGTAAAGGCATTATAACGAAAACATAAGCAAATGAAATAACTGCTAAGAAAAGTAAGAATGATAATAAACTTTGTTCACGTTTAGAGATTTTCATTTTACTTACCAACTTTCAGAGCGACAAGAACAGTCCCGACATATTTTCCAGAGGATTCTTCATATCCATAATAGATGGTATCTTCAAAGAAATTGGTGTTTCTTAAACTACGAGCAAATTCTGAAGGTCTCAAATAATTGGTCGAGACGGTCTTTAATGTGAGCCATTGTCCATCATAATCAATGGAGGTAATTTTAGTATCAGCAGGAATACAAGAATTGATCTTATCTAAAACGATGGAATCTAGTTCAGGCATAGCATCAAAAGCAGCATTTAGAGATTTGATCGTATTTAGGATTTCTTTAAGATCTGCTAGTTGTCTTTGTTTAACAGCAACATCTGAAACTTGTTTAATGATGTTTGGATCGGTGACATACGCATTTAACTGTTGATTGGAGTCCTTTAGTCCTTGATCTTCAAGGAATAATTTAAGACCATAGGCAGAAATAAGAATGATCGTAATCAAGAATATGGCAATAAAATTTAAACCTTTAGTACTGGTATTCTTTCTTCTCTTCTCAGTTAACAGATAATTCTCAAGTAGGTTAATATTGTCCTTTTTCATGTTTATTTCCTCAACGCAGCTCCAATCGCATTTAGATATGGTAGGAAGTTTTCCTCTCTTCCACTTAAGAAATCAGGTTTAGGATAGTTTAGAGTCTCTATCGAAAGGTTTTCAGCAACGCTATCTTTTATTTCATTGATCAAACGATGATTTCCAAAGAAGATGACCTTTTTAACACCGATTCTAGAAGGACGAGTGTATTGATACTGAAGCATCTTATTGATGTTGTCTTCAATATCTCCGATCCATTCTGCTTTACGTAGTGGATCAACTTCATTGAGTTTGGTATTACGGATCATGATGTACTTCTTGTTTTCAAACAGATAGAGCTTCATGATGTCATTTTCGATATCTGCGATCAAGGTTGGATTTTCTCCATCACATACATCAGATTTATGGACAAGCTTAATAACGGAGGTCGTTGCGGCATCTACCACTTGGACTCTAAGATTAACTTTTGTGCATAAATTGATATAGGTCGCTAATGCTTTTTCTGAAATAGCGACTGCCAATAAACGTAGGTGGGTCTTATGAGCTTCAGTGCTTTCGTCAAGTACAACGAAGTCGATGACGAAATCATGAGCAAGATCCATCGTAGCGATCATTTCGCTTCGAACCATAAAGGGGATACGTTTATCATCTACTTTAGGGATGGTAAGTTCACGATAAATGACAGAAGGATTGTTGATACACAAGGTACATTTCTTTTCTTTGATGTCATTTTCTTCAAGTGCTTTGTTGAGAGCGAAAGAGACTGCTGCAGGATCATTGATCCCTTTAGCATCGATCCAACCTTCTTCCAAGTCGACCACACAGGTCTTCTTGTAATGGATACGATTTTTCGTGACAACGGTCTGAACAACAAGCATCTGTTTCAAACGAATTTCTATAGATAGTGGCATAGAGTGCTCCTTCTTTCCTTTTCCTAGACTTGTCCAACGGAGTTATACATTGTAAAGATTGGCTGCATGATCGATATGACGATGAAAGCTATGATGACACCCATGATAACGAGCATCGCAGGTTCAATCAACGCAACCATACGTTGTAGCGCTGTTTCAGATTCTCCATCGAAATAATCAGCTGTTTTAGATAAGATATCACCTAATGATCCTGATTCTTCACCTATAAAAAGCATAGAGCTGAGCATAGGGTCAAAGGATCCAGTATTAGCGATCGCTTTAGAGATGTATTCCCCTCTACTTACTTGAGAGATAACTTCATCAAAACGACGAACAAGAAATGTATTTCCTAAAACTTTGCCTGTGATATCGATCATATCCAAGGCTTGTACACCACTAAGATACAAAGAAGCGAAGGTTCGTGCACATCGTGCAGAATAAATGGTTCTGTTGAGTTTACCGATGATAGGCATCGTCAGTAAGAAACGATCGATCTCATATTTGACATCAGGCATTCTTAATGCGAGTCGTCCTCCAACGATCAATACAACCAAGGCGATGAGGATGATGTACCACTGATGGATCACGAAACCACTAAAGGCTAAGAGAATTTTAGTTGTAGCAGGCATCTTATCTGCTGGAAACATATTGGTTATGGTTGGCAAGACAAAGGTAACTAAGACCAATACAACGGAAATAGCCAAGACGGAAAGAATGATAGGATAGACCAAGGCTGCTTTGATTTTATTGGATAATTTCATTTCTTTATCGAAATGATCAGCCATTCTGTTCATCGATGTATCTAAAGTACCGCCTGCTTCACCAGCAAGGATCATATTGACCAATAGTGAGGGAAACATACCAGGCTGTAATTGCATCGCAATGGATAAGGAATTGCCTTTTTGAACGTCTTCATACAACTGTGCAAAGACTTTTCGACTACGAGGACTATCGGCTTTATCTTGAATGTTATGAAGTGATTGAGAAATAGGGATACCTGCATTTAACATGGTCCCCAATTGTCGACAGAAGATTACCAAACTCTTTAATTTAAGTTTGCTGACACTTACACTGTTGACATTAATCTCTTCATAATTCATACAAAACAAGCCCTTAACATGAATCTGCGATAGGAGATGTTCAGGTGAGTCCGCAGTTAAGGTATCATTCACTGTATTTCCTGATGCATCTACAGCCGTAAATCGGAATTTCGAAGGCATATGATGTGCTCCTTTCCCTTTTGAGCAGAATTATTCTTGAGTTGCTGATTTAATGAAAACAATTGTTGGATCTGAGATGGCTCCATCTACGTCGATTACCCCTGGTATAGCATAGTCGTCTATAGCGTTGCTGTAAATAATTGTAGGAGAATTCGCTGTTTTTACAGATAAGGTCTTACAAACGATGGCACCAGTAATCTCGATTGAAGATGATTGGAATGATACATCTCCATTAGGCATATAGTAAAGTGTGGCTACTGAAGTACCACTCGACCAAAGCTCAAGGGCAGAAAATGTAGAGTTTATTCCTAAATTTGTAGCGAGTGCACCATGTATATTAACATCCCCACTTAGATAATAACTTAGATTTTCAGCGAAAATACTGAAATAATAATCGCCATGATAAAATTTTAATTGTATCGGTTTGTTGCTTTGTGTAATTTTCTGAACATAGATCAATAAACCACTGGCTTTATTGTTGGTATCATTTCCAATAACTCCATCAGCTGTGATCTTCACAGGTATAAGATTGGCAGAAGTGCTTGTCGAATACGTGGTAAGGAATGTAGTTGAGCTTAGTTTCTGTTTAACGATAATCTTTAAAGTACCAGTTCCAATGATTTCTATTGGTTGTTCTATCCATAGAATATTGGTTACAATTGTATAATCATTGGCACCAACATTTATAGCGAAATTTGGAGCAGCTGATGATGTATTCACATTAACGATAAATCTGTTCATCGTAAATGCAGTGTTGTTTGGATAAGTCGATAAATCATAAGGTTGATTTAGAACGCTTAGATCATTACCGGAAGTAGCGGAATTGTTGCTTGTTAGTAAGAAATTTCCATTACCATCAATCAGTGTAAATTTCTTAGTTCCTACAGTTATTTTTAAGTAAGGAAGTTTAACAAGTGGGGATGGTATTGGAATTAGAGTGATAGGGTTAATTGTTGGATCAGCTTGAGTAATGATATCACCCTCAATGTAGCTTGGATTATCAATAACATCATATGGTGGTGTCAATTCGTTAGAGATATAAACATTCCCAACGACTGCCGAATTTTTAATAGTAATCGAATCTTCATCTGTTGAAGTAGTGGAAATTGAACCTGGTGTTACTCCATCAGTCTCGAAAACTTGGGCATTACCAAGATTGATCTGTCCAGAACTCAATATGGCATCTCTAAACTTCACACTGCCCGACACATATGTAACGCTAATATCTTTCGTTAATGTGCGCGTTATGGATCCAATGGTACCTTCTGAATGAAGTCGATAAATCAAGGTGTTTGGATCATTCGATGTTAAAGTCGTGACCCACACTAATGCTTGAGATGTTTTGTTGTTATTGTCTGAAAAAGGTACTGTGTAGTTTGCATCTATAGCATAGGTGGTGGAAATATAATCGTTAAAAGCTGTAAAGAAGGCATCACGAGTACTTATTGTAAGTTCATTTGATTTGTTACTAAAGTCTTGAGTTAAATAATTGATTCCTCCCTCAGCAACATAATAAGTCTCTATATGATCAGAAGTTTTTGTGGATTTCTCTAAATTTCCCACAGTAATAAATACAACCCCAGAAATAATGATGGTCATAACCAATAAGACTATCATGACATAGGTTAAGACGACACCGGATGAATTCAAAGTGAGTTTTCGTTTGATCTTATCCATGATTTAATCTCCTTTTCTTAGAACGATCGCAGTGTTATAGGATTGGTGTGATCCTTGACGATCGTTAATGGTAGATATTTGTACACTAACTGTATTACCGCTTACTGAACAAGAAAAACTTTCGATTCTATCGGCTAAAAAAGCACCGTTTAAGCTAACGGTTTTTGTTGTAGTGTCCAGATCATAAATGTTTGTAGCTGTAGAGGTTACAACTTGACACTCAGTACCGACCACGTTTACCGCAGAGGCGCGTCTAATATTAGTTTCAATAGAAGTTGACACAATATTTAAACTGTCTTGATTGGCAGACTTTGTTTCATCTGTCTTATACATATCAATACTGAGCAACAAAACGGAAATGACCGTACCCAAAAGTATCGTGGTTACGGTAAGGACTACAATAAGTTCGATTAAAGTAAAGCCTTTTGTGTTTTTCATCTTAATTGAACAACAGGATTGTTTCAGCCTGTGACGCAGGAACATCATAAGGATTATTGAGCTTGATCACATTGACAGTGAGTCTATTCATACCGGTTTGTGGTGAGTTTTCAGTGAGCACTATGGTAAATGTATAATCGGTAGTGGTTTTTGTAAAGGTTCTAGTTGAACCAGATACGACTGGGGCTGAATAGGCAGTCGTTAAAATAGTTACTGTCTGAGCCAATGTATTCGTTGTGGAGTAACCGTAGATCTCTTCTACCGTTGCCTGTGCTCTATTAGAGAGCTCCACCGAAACTTGAGAGATAGCATTAAGCTTGATACCAATTAAAAAAGCCGGGAATATTCCAACGACTAAAATTGCAAAAATCGCAATAGCAATGATTACTTCTACGAAGGTAAACCCCAACTTAGTTTTAATCATAAGATCGAATACTACCGTTTTCCTTTCTGATAATGAAAACAATTCAATTGTGCAATTGACCGGTCATGGTTCTAATGAACTTTAGACGTCGAACTTTGTGTCCCACCTTTTCAGATGGTTTACCCAGAATATTATGGCTTTTCTATGCTTATTATATCATCATTTTAGTTTTGAATAGTATTCTAAATATCTAAAAACGTATGTTTTAAGTCGTTTTTATGCTTAAGAGTGATATTTTTCCTTAATCAATGACATTAATAGTAAAATCTCCAGTGATTCATAAGCATTATGAAGTTTCCTTATGGATCTAAGAGGATTATAAATAATCTGGTTCATGTGTTTATTTTAAAGAGCTATTCTTGCGTAGGAGAAGAAGCTTCACTGGAACAAATCGAAGTTGTGGCTTATAATAAAATAAAGAGTATTCAAGTATAGTTTCCATAAGATATATTGATTTAGTTTAATAATAAATTGAATATATTAATATATATATTGACAATATTAATAATTAAATGTAGTATTTAACTATATTGAGAGATATTCACAGAGGAACATATGGAAAATACAAGTAAGGTAAAGAAATTATGGAATAAAGACTTCGTTTTACTTTGGCAAGGTACAGCGGTTAGTGTATTTGGTGATGTTCTATATAGTATCGCCATAGGATTCTGGGTATATCAAGAGACCGGTTCTACAGGTTTGATGGGTGCCATGTCTTCCATCAGTATGTTTGTGGCGATGTTTTTAAATCCATTTACTGGAGCTTTAGTAGATCGTATCAATCGAAAGAATGTATTGATCGGTGCTGATACCATTAGAGGATTGTTGATGTTGGGAGTAGGTGTTCTAGCACTTCAAAACAATCTAAGTGTTGAACTGGTTCTATTTACAGCCTTTGTGGCTGCACTTTGCGGAACGATGTTTGGACCAGCATCCATGACAGTCTTTGTTGATTTGGTACCCCATTCAGATTTGGTTCGTGCCCAATCATTAAGCTCAGGAACAAACAATCTCATCAACTTCTTTGGGAAAGGTGTATCAGGAGCCCTATTAACTTTCTTTGGGGTAGGGCCTATGATCATATTAAATGGGGTTTCCTTTCTATTCTCTGCAGGATCCATTCTATTCATCAATGTACCTAGAACTGTTAAACAAGAACTTAATCAAACCATCACATTGAAGCGTATTTTAAATGATGTTGGACAAGGTGCTAAAGATGCGATCGCTACTCCAGGCTTAAATGTTTTATTGATCTCTGCCTTGGCTGCTAATTTCTTAGGTTCAGGTTATTCTGCTTTATTGTTGCCTTTGGCGACGATGAAAGGCTTGAGCTTAACTGAATATGGCTTATTTATTGGTTTCAGTTCGATGGCTGCAGTAATCGCCATGTCGATTCTTGGGATCTTTAAAATCAAGCCTAAACATAAGATGCCATTGTTTATTATTTCGTTTATCTTGAATACGGTCTTCATCGTAATTGGCTTGATGGGACAAGGTTTCTTATGGTTGACCATCTTCTTCTTCCTTGGAGACTTTACGATGGTCATTGGGAATGCGCTTCTCAACGCAACCATGATCTTGGCCATACCTAGAGATAAAAGAGCGACTGTATTTGGATTTGTATCTTCCTTTTCAATCGCGGGAGTTGCTTTATCGATGATATCTTATGGTGTATTGGCAGAAATCTATGATTTAAGCTTATTGGCCATCATAGGAACATTGGCTGGCTTTATCGCGATCATTCCTATATTTCTAAGTAAAGGCATATGGAAGATCATGACTCAAGAAGATGTTTCTTTACCTCAAGCAGATAAAACAGAAAGCGTATAATATAGGATAGTGATTAATCTAAAGGGGCCATTATGGGGAAAAACCTTCGTAAAAATATAATTAAAGGATTGAAGTGGAGTATAGTTCTAGGAATTTTGGGCTTGATCGGAATAGGTATTCTAAATATCTACGTGATCAATGACACAAAAGACAAGATACTTGATCTTGATTCGATTTCGAATTTCGATGCGGATTGTGTATTGGTCTTAGGTGCAGGGGTAACAAGCAATCAAGTGCCTAGTCTTATGCTTAGAGATCGTCTTGATAAAGGTATAGAAATCTCTATGATGGACATAGAAAAAACCTTATTGATGAGTGGGGATCATGGTACCTTAGATTATGATGAAGTCAATGTCATGAAATCATATGCGATCTCAGCTGGTTTAGAATCCTCATCTATATTTATGGATCATGCTGGGTTTTCAACCTATGAAAGCTTGATTCGAGCCAGAGATGTGTTTGGGGTTAAGAAGCTCATCATCGTATCACAGAAGGAACATCTCTATCGTGCGTTGTATATTGCGAAAGGCTTAGGACTAGACGCCATAGGCATAGCGGCAGAACCTCATCAATACAATGGGCAATTTTTAAGAGATGTTCGTGAAAGTCTCGCTAGAGTAAAAGACATATTCACTGTATTGATCAAACCTTCACCTACTTTCTTAGGAGATCCAATTCCGATTACAGGCAATGGAGATGTCACCAACGATAAATAAGTGGTCATTGCGAATGCAATTAGTTGTAATAAACTCTACAATGTCTTTACATTAGTTAAGCAACTAAACTTGTTTAAAGGAGATGCTATGTTAAAAAGTTTGATGCAGTATGGAATTGTATTGGTTGTATTCTTCGCTATCGATATGGTGTGGTTGGGTGTTGTCGCGAAAGATTTTTATGCTAAATACCTCGGTTATTTGATGGCCCCTAAAGTCAATTGGATCGCTGCCTTGGCTTTCTATATGCTCTTTATTTTAGGATTATTGGTGTTTGTCATTCAGCCTGCTTTGATTGATTTTTCATGGATGAAGTTGATCATGAGTGCTGCTTTGTTTGGTTTGGTGACCTATGCCACCTATGATTTGACGAATCTCGCAACTGTAAAGGATTGGCCTCTTCTAATCACCATTGTCGATCTTACTTGGGGTATGAGTTTATCGGTGATCGTATCATCCATAAGTGCATTGATTTTACTTCAATTAAGTTAAATAAGGATAGACAGAAATGTCTGTCTTTTTTTATTAAAACTTCACAAGCAAGTCATGATACAATAACGGTGAGGTAACCCATGAGAATCATCACTGATAGTGGCTCTATGATGAGCCAAGAAGAAGCCAAATCCTTGAATATTACCGTCTTGCCTCTTCAAGTAGAAGTCAACGGTAAGAATTATCGCGATTATTTTGAGCTTAAGACAGAGGATTTCGTTCAGATGATTAAAACCGCTATTCCAAATTCATCCCAACCAGCCATAGGAGAAGTTATGGCAGAATATGAGAAATCTGAACCTGCTTTACACATCGCTATGACCAAAGGTCTAAGTTCAACCTATGATTCTGCTTTAGGCATCTGGAATCAGATGAACGTAAAACATATTACATTATTCAATTCGAAAACATTGGCTGGGACTCAAAAGTACCTGGTAGAATTGGCTACTAGATTATCTAATTCTCATCCTGTCCAAGAAATCGTAGATCGTATGGAAGTTTGTTTAAGTTCATGTCAATCTTTCTTGGTTCCTGTTGATTTTGATTTCTTGAAGCGTGGTGGAAGATTATCATCTACAGCTGCCATGTTGAGTGGATTCCTGCATCTTAAGCCAATCGTTACTCAAGTCGAAGGATCTCTAAAGTTAGAGAAATTCGGAGTAGCTCGTACTTGGAGAAATGCCGCAGATGACATCATCGATCATATGGTCAAACAAGGTGTTGGATTAACCCATAAGATTTATGTATCACACGCATTGAATCTAGAAGTCGCTCAATTGATGGTCAATAGAATCAAAGCTCGCTTTGAATCGATGGAAATCGAGATCTTGCCTCTTTCACCAGTTATGGTGACTCAAGGTGGACCAGGCTGTGTTGCAGTGCAGTATATCTTAAGAGATGATAGAGAATAATTTTCCATTTATTTAGGCTAAATTATTAGGATAAACCTAAATTATCAGAATGAAACCAATAAAAGGATACAGTTTAGTCCTATAAAGGTTTCATTCTTTTATTTTTTTTGAGACAACTTAATTTCTATTTTATTGATAAAAAAATAAGTTTACGTATATTGATTATAGTGTATAATTTGAAATTATAGGCATAAAAACGGGAAAGGGAGGGGAATAATGAAAATTCATAGATCACCGTTAGATAAACGTGGCTTTACTTTATTGTTTGCCATGGCGGTATTACTCATCATGAGTATTTTATCTGTAGCCATTTTTGCTTTGTTTACAAGCAACATCGCTAATGAAAAAATGCAAGCAGATGCGATAAGGGCACATTATGTGGCTCAATCAGGGGCTGATGTGGCCTTAGGAGCACTCTTACAAGACAATCGTTCTTTATTGACCAACTATTTTGATAAGGCAGCCAATGTGTCGATCACACCATTAACCAGCAGTATTACACTTGATACCGGAACAGCTGACATTGTGGTTAGCTCATATATTGATGGAACTGAAAGATGGATACTTATTACATCCACAGGGAGCTTAAGCAGTTCAACTGTGACTCAAGTAAGTAAACTAAGTTTCAATATAAAATATCCACAGATCAAGAAATGGGAGTAAAAAGATGATTGGCGCAAAAAAAGGAAAACTGAATAAAAAGGGATTTACACTTGTTGAAATATTGGTGGTTCTCGCTGTCGTAGGGACAGTTGTTACGATGATCTTTAGTCTATTGTTTTATGGCTTCGATGTATTCAATATGACCTCTAAAGAATATGAAGTTCAATCAAATGTAAGATTAGCCATGCAAAAGACAAATCAATTGGTAAGATACTCGACAGCTTTATTTGCGGTTCCAGATCTTTCCTACCTAGATGACGAATGGGATTATATCGGTGTGAGTGATGATGAAACGCGTATAGTTAGCTATGTTTGGAATCCATCTACGTCTTCTCATGATGAAGAGACGATGGTGGGACCTTTTGATGGTGTTACCTTTAAATTGGGGTTTAGTAAAACCAATAGTTTATCTACAGACAACACACTTGAACTCTATTTCGAATCCTATGATGTAGATGGGACTTCTCGTAGATTTAATATCCAAAGTGGATATGAAGCATTAAATGCGATCCAAGTCGTTGATTATGGGACGATATCTCATCCTTCTACAGCTTTAGCGTATAGAAATGAAACTCATTCTTATGAAAACTATAAGATCATCGTGAATATCGCGATGGTTTTGGATACTTCTGGGAGTATGGATTGGGATCTTAGTGGAAACGATATACAATCTGGAAGTTCAACTTTGAGTAGAATAGAGATTCTACAAACACAAGCCAATGCGTTGGTTGATAATTTCGCTCTGAATACAAACAGTGATGTATCGATCAATATCTCTTTGGTGCCTTTCGCTTCCTATGCGAAAACTCCAAGTGTTTTCTATGACATCAAGAATAGTTCGCAAAAAACATCCATTAAGACGTTGATCAATAACCTTAACGCAAGTGGATCTACGAATACAGGTGATGGTTTGCGTAGAGCCTATTATCAATTGAATACAAAAATGAACTCTGACTTAGCTACAAGCTCAGTAGATACGATCGTTAAGAACTATACGATCATCCTAGTAGATGGAGATACCAACACCCATTCGATGAAGAACACAAGTTCTACCTCGACATCGATTGGATGTATTAGATGGAATAGCAAAGGAAAATGTACTCTCAATGGAGAGGTAACCACCACAACCTGGGCACAACAATACTACACGGCCAATGCGACCATAGGTAATTGTACATTTACCGAAAATGCATCCACATGTACTCCTGGCTATGTAAAGGGCAATGACAGTAATTCAACTGCGAATGGATATGTTAGTCTTATGGGAGCCAATTTAAATGATCCTAATTTTGTATCGAACTATGTCGTGTCTTTTGCGAGAAGCGTAAGTACCTCACAAATAAATTTCATCGCTACTGCGACAAATACTGCCTCTGATCGAGTCTATTATGCAACGGATGCTAATACTTTAGGTTTGTCTTTTACGGAGATCCAAATGTCGATCACCAATGAATTGTGGCGCTTCTTAGGTCCGAAACTCTCAGTGGATGCCCAATGAGGACCCTCGTATGATAAAAACAAGAGCCCAAGGATTTACTCTCTTAGAAGTTATTGTATCTGTCGCTATCTTTGCGATCATCAGTGTTGGTTTCTTTGCGATGTTCTCTACGGTATTCATTACGACCTTCAAATCAAAAGAAGTGACTCAAAATGCATTCTACGCTCAACAACAACTAGAAGAGTCCATTGCCTTAGTCAAGAGTGATCTTGAAGATGGTAATGTTCCTTCTGGCTATACTCCGTTTACTGTAACCTTGTTTTCAGGAACCAATGCGAGAACAGTAACTGTCTATAAAGTGACTCAGCCTAGTTTGACTGGACCTACTTTAGAGATGTATGTTTCTTCGGTGAGACCACCAGAGCTTTTGGTTCCAACCTTGACTTCTGACGTAACCATCGAGATGTCTTCTAATTCAACAGCTAAACTATATCCAAACATTGATATGTCTAATCTTTCTTTAGATCTAAGCAATACCTTATCTGTGGATAATCCAGGCTTGTTGATCAGGTATGTATATCACTGGTATGTTTCAAAAGAAAGTCAATATATCCCAAGCAATCCTCCAGTGTTTCCTGATGACTATCAGATCATAACCCAATATACATCCAAAACGATCGCGTCTGTGCCTTTGGACTATGCAGGAAGATTTGTAAAGTTGGTCGTAACTCCAATTGGAGAAAAAGGTAAGATGGGAAGTTCAGTCGTCAGTAATGCGGTCTACTTATCACCTTTCCCACTCAATTCAAACTTAGTCATGCATTTAGATGCTTCCTACATCGACGCAGAAGATACATTAAATCAGATCAGAAAAGAAACTGTTGGGGCTTCTATGTCCAATTATGTCAAGAAGTGGATCGCTTTGGATGCAAGTCCAAGCAATCCTGTTCAGACTGTGACTGGCAATCAACCTATTCTCAATAAGTATGTCATCGATACAAGCACGGATCAAACTGTTCAAGCCATCCAAGGGAAATCAGGTTCTTCTAGTGGAACACTGGTCACACCGACCTCGCCTTCCATAGGTTCGATTTCAAATTTGACCTTGTATTTTGCGGCTAAGTTCGATGATGCTTTCCCAAGCAATTCCTTGATCTTTCAATCGAAAGCCAACAACACTACAGGTAATCGTTGGGAATTAAAAACCAATGGAACTGGTAATCTTGTGTTGACCAGATACGTCAATAGTTCAAATTCATCTTCGTTGGTATTGACATGCGGAGATAATAATTATCGTGGATCAAAATGGAGAATCTTTAAATTATCGATCTATCAAGACTTGTTGGCC
>Ga0247840_10006504_pt1 | contig 16750 bp, 13 predicted proteins | sample LaCruzMarch2015__FD_192404 | JGI IMG/M metagenome (GOLD analysis project Ga0247840, IMG submission 192404) | Freshwater microbial communities from meromictic Lake La Cruz, Castile-La Mancha, Spain - LaCruzMarch2015_17m | ecosystem: Environmental > Aquatic > Freshwater > Lake | place: Spain... | reverse complement strand
GTCGCTGAGGAAGCGGCGCACCTCCCAGGCATCGACCTGACCGCGCACATTGAGCAGGTGGATCTCGGGCGGGTCGCCGCGCCGGGCAAGCCGAATCACATGTTCGACTGCCCGTCTGGAACTCTCGGATCCGTCGATCGGCACAAGGAATTTCATCGTTTTTATGACTCCCGGCCCGAGTGGCACGGGCCAGCGATCGCTTGGGTGACTTGGCAGAATAAGGCCGAATGGCCGGAGTTGACGGCACCTACCGGCTGGGTCGGGGCCGCATCATGCGGATGCCAGCCCAGGGTCAGCAGCAGGACCATGAAGCCGACGACGTAGGCCAAGACTACGTGCCAACCGCTCTTGACCCAGGCCCCGACTGATTTGGCCTGAGGATAGAGATTGGACAGCGCGACTCCGGCGGAACTCCCGAACCAGATCATGGATCCGCCGAAACCGACCGCGTAAGCAAGCACACCCCAATCGAATCCACCCTGTTTGAGCGCCAGGGCCGTCAGCGGGATGTTGTCGAAGATCGCGGAGACGAACCCGAGTGACAGCGCCGAGTACCAGGAAGCGGGCGGTAGCCGGTCGACCGGCATCATGGAGGCGCAGAGCACGAGCGACAGCAGGAACAGCGTGCCTTTGAAGGTATCGGGTAGCAGGCGCCATTCGGGTTCACGCAGCCCTCTGGTGAGCAGGATGGCGACCCACACGGCAACGCCCAGGAAGGGGAAGCTGTCGGCCAGGCTCTTGAAATATAGATTCACAAACAGGTTGGCAACGACCGCGGTCACCAGGATGATCGCGACGATGCCCACCCGGGTCCAATCGACCCGGGTCCCAACCGGCACCTCCCGGATGACCGGCTGGAAGCGATGCTGCTGGATGGCGGCGGGGATGCCGAAGACGACCAAGGCCGTCCCGGCGGCCACGTAGGCGTGCAGAACATCGAGCGGCGAGACCCCGGAGATCCACATCATGGTCGTGGTCGTGTCACCCACCACGCTGCCCGAGCCGCCCGCGTTGGAGGCGGCGACGATGGCGACCAGGAAGCCGATGTGCACCTTGTAGCGGAAGACCCCGGCGGCGATGGTGCCGCCGATCAGTGCCGCGGCGATATTGTCCAGAAAGCTGGACAGCACGAAAATCATGACCAGCAGGGTGAACCCGCCCAGCCAGCCGCCCGGCAGGTAGCGCGGCAGGACCTCGGGGATATGGCTGTCCTCGAAGTGGCGGGCCAGGAGCGCGAAGCCGAGCAGCAAGCCGAGCAGATTGGCCAGCAGCACCCACTCATGCCCTAGATGGCTAGCCAGCCCCAGGAGTCCGGGACCCGAGGTAAAGCCGGTGAACGCGAGCTTGAAGGCGGTAATCGTTGCGAGCCCGCCGAGTGCGACTTGGAGGGTGTAATTATGGAACAGCGCTACGCCGAGCAGGGTCAATGCGAAGAGGATGAATTCCACTGGGATACAGAGTTGAACGTCGGTCTGCTGATAACCCGGCTCGGTGGCAAGCAGGAGTCCGGAGACGATCAGCAAGCCCAAGAACAGCAGGACCTGCAACGTTGGACGTGACGTTCGGAGCCGGTGGGACAAGGGGGTGTCATCGAGTTGCGTGAAACGGTGCACGGCGCCGCCGATCGGTAAATTGAAGATGCCTAATCATAAAGCGCGCGGCGGGGCGCGGGAACTCTTTTTCGTGAGGACTGTCGCTGCTACCAGCGCCGACCTGCCCCCATGCTGACTCAGAGCATCTGTGCCAACGCCTGCTGCAGGTTTGCAGCAGTTCCAAATTTGGGTGGTCGCTGCCAGCGGCGTGCCGGCCGCGAGGCCGACGGTGGATGCGCTGCGCTTATCCACCCTACAAAACCGGCTCCGCTGTAGGGTGGATAAGGCGCGCCGCTCGGTGTCTGGGACCCGGCTCGTCGGTCGCGCGCGCCGCATCCACCAAGGGTCGTGCGATGCCGCCCAAATTTGGAATTGCTCGCAGGTTTGCCACCGTACGCTCGACATGGTGCAATCTGTCGAGCCCGAAGAGACCGACGCGGAACGTCAGCAGAGATGAAGATCAGGAGTTCGTTATGTCCCCGACCGTTATAGACCTGGAAACACAGGCACTTCAACTATCCGTTGAAGACCGCGCGTACTTGGCGGACCGCCTGCTCAGCAGTTTGGCCGTCGATCCATCGGTCGAAGATGCGTGGGCGATCGAGGTCGATCGGCGAATCGCCGAGTTCGAGTCCGGCAGCGTGACCGATGTTCCTGTTGAAGATGTCTTAGCGCGTGCCCGCGCGGCCATTCGATGATCGTTGCAGTTCATCGCGACGCCGATGCAGAACTTCTTGCTGCCGCAGGCTACTACGCGGAACATGCGAGCCGTCAGGTCGCCGAGTCGTTTCTGGACGAGTTCGACTACGCGGTTTCGCTGCTTCAGGAATACCCGCAACTCGGCAATCCGTGGCGCGGCCGGACGCGGAGATTTCCTTTGCGGCGATTTCCGTATAGTCTCGTTTATTACGAAACCGGAACGCGACTTCGCATCGTCGCGGTCGCCCACCAAAGCAGAAAACCGGGGTATTGGAGCGGCCGGGCATGAGTGTCGCGGAGGCCTCGATCAAGATTCCAGCCGCTTGGGCTCGCCGGGTGCGTAGTCAGGCCATCCTGGCCTGACACCGTCAGGGCTGGAAGCCCTGACTACGCATGCCGTTGGCCGGGATTACGATCAAGGCCGTCGCGGACAATCACCGCAGCGCATCCCAATTTTGATGCCTGTTGTAGACCCCCCGTAGGCGTTGCTCTCGCACTCATGAATCTTTGGTCAGCATCTCAGTGTGGTTCAACAAACGCCATACTAGATCGCGAAAAACGTTGTCTGCCTTCAAGGAGCGCGGACAGGAGCATTGCAGGGCGATGTGACGGTCGGCGCGATGCGGAAGGCGAGCGAAAAGACGAGCGAGATAGTATAAGATTCGACAGAAATCGCCTTAGTGGCTTTAAGTATCGGCCTTGAGGGCGACTTCGGAATCAGAGGCAAGTACGGGATTCTCCACTCCGTGGCGACCCGCCAAGCGTTTCGCTGGTCCTACCAGAGCAAGCCGTTGGCAGTCTAGAGTGCCATGGTCCGAGCACTTCCATCATGCGGTACTCGGGCACATCTTCGCCTATGACGTCACTCTGAACATCGGAGATTTTTACCCCTAATCGTCCGAGTCAAATATCCGAACGACTGCCGACCTTAACCGTATTCCCTAGCATCCACACTGCTGAACGCGCAAATTCCCAACACGTCGATATCGTAAAGATCGAGAGTCGTTTGAATCGGCTCCATGATCTCCAGCACCTCGGATTCCGGCTTGGCGTCTGCCTGAAGCAGTGCCTCCGCTGTCGTCGCATCGTCCGCAACCGTTGTGCCCGCACTCCCAGGGTTGTAACCCGGTGTATCGATGAAACACAGATGCTCGAGTGGCTGTCGCCAAGGGCTTTCCAACACCATAAAAGGCAGAATCCGCCGCACGTCGAAACCGAGCGACCGGAGAAAATCATGATTCATTCGCACGAACAATTCGGGCGCAAATTCCACGCTTCCGCCGTGGCCTGGAAAACCGACCACCTGCGTCTCGTCGCAATGGGTCACATAGGTGGGAACCGCCGTGGTGGGATCGAGCCCGACGGGCAGTCTGATGTCAGTAACCGGATCGAGAAACGCGTTGAGAAACGATGATTTTTCGCTACTGAACCCGCCCGCCACAGCGATGATCGTCTTCTTCTGGAATAAGGGGACCCGACCGATCAGCCGCAGTTCGTCCTCCACCGCCTGTAATCGTAAAATGGCGGCAGCCTCCCGATCGTACAGACTCTCTTCGTTTGCAAATCGGACGAATTCTTCGCGGAACCAGTATCGGAACGCCAGGTACTTGGGGGGCTCCACGACCGGAGCGCCAAGGACCGAAATCACGAATTGCAGACGGCTCGCGGCATCGACGAGCCTTCCCTTAGTCTCGATCAGGCGCTCCTGCAATTCGTCATTGCGAAGGACCGAATCGGTCAATCTAAGGCACGCTTCCATGCGCGCGGCTTGCTCATCCTCCAACCGACGAACAGTGCCGGCGATATGAGATTCCGCAGACAGTTCTGGCCGTCCGCCTCGGTTAGGATTCAGGCAGCCACCGGATTCCAAACGGCTTGAAACCCGAATCCATCGAAATCCTTCACATTGGCGGTCGCCAGTTCGGTCACTCCGTGATGGAGCAGGGTCAGGGCGATGCGCGCATCGAAGATCCGGCGCCGCGCGAACTGCGGCTTGCCCGCAAGCGCCCAAACCTGATCCATGACCGGCGCGTTCTCGACCAGGCGCCAGCGGGGGTTGGTGCGGTAGGCCATGCAGGTTTCTGCCGCCAATTCGGCGGTGAGGGGCGCGGTGAGGACAGCCGGGTGCGCAGCAGCAGGTAGAGTTCGACCAGCACCAGTTCGCAGATGACCACGTCTTCCCTGGTCCCGCAGGCCGCGACGAATCCAAAGGCGGCACCATGTTCGGCGCAATCGACGTTCTGGGCGTAGAGCAGGATATTGGTGTCGATCGAGCTTACGGCAGGGCGCGATCGGTCGGCTCATTGGCAAGCAGCCGCCAGTCTTCCGCCGGGGCTTGAAAGGTCCCCAGGGCTCGGGGTGGCGGAGGCACCCATGGGGGCGCACCGGATGGAACTGGCGGGTAGATGCGCACGATGTACTCCAAACCGCGGCGGACGACCTCGGCGAGCGAGATCTCGCGGTCGCGGGCGACTCGCTTTGCCTCTCGGTAGAGTGCGTCAGGAAGCTGGATCTGAGTCTTGATCATAATGGGAAAATACCACCATGGCGATTCTGTATCAATCTTGCCGGTGACATCGGTGAGCTCTGACAGGTGACAATCCCAGTTCGGTCGTCGGTACTTGGCGCGGAGCGCCAGGGGATGCGTTACACCGCGGAGCGGTGTAACGAGGGGCAACTGCGTCTTGCGTGGCCGGGTCAGCGCCGGCTGTGAGTGACCGTCCCTGGCACTGGATTCCGGCATCCTGCCGGAATGACGGCGCGGGGTTGACCGCTCAGCACCCCGCTCGATACCGCAAGTCGAGCGTATAGGGATGCTCCCCCGCCGGCTCCTCCGGCGGCGCGTCGATGATCCCCGGCGTATGGCCCATCAGCCGGAAGCGGGCAATACGCCGACTCTCCGCCTCATAGCTGTTGACCGGGAAATTGCTCTCACTGCGCCCGCCCGGGTGGGCGACGTAGTAGGTGCAGCCGCCCAGGCTCGCGCGGTTCCAGAGGTCGACGATTTCGAATACCAGCGGGCCGTGCGCGGGGATGGTGGGGTGCAGGCCGGACGGCGGGTTCCAGGCTTTGAAGCGGATGCCGGCGACGAATTCGGCTTTGCGTCCGGTGGGGCGCAGCGGCACCCGGCGGCCGTTGCAGGCGAGCACATGGCGGTCGCCGACCATGCCGTTGACCTTGACCTGCATCCGCTCCACCGAGGAGTCGACATACCGGGCGGTGCCCTGCGCGGTGACTTCTTCGCCCAGCACATGCCAGGGCTCGATGGCCGCGCGCAGTTCCATGTTGATGCCGTTCTCGGTCACCAAGTCCCCATAGTGCGGGAAGCGGAATTCGAAGAAGGGATCGAACCAGGCGGGATCGAAGGGGTAACCGGCGCGGCGCAGATCGCAGATCACGTCGTCGAAGTCGACTCGCGCGAAGTGCGGCAGCAGGAAGCGGTCGTGCAGTTCGGTGCCCCAGCGCACCGGCTTGCGGCTGTAGGGCTCCTTCCAGAAGCGGGCGACCAGGGCGCGCATCAGGCTCATCTGCGCCAGGCTCATGCGCGCGTGCGGCGGCATCTCGAAGCCGCGGAACTCCACCAGTCCCTGGCGGCCGGAGGCGCTGTCGGGTGAGTAGAGCTTGTCGATGCAGAACTCGGTGCGGTGGGTGTTGCCGGTGACATCGGTCAGCAGGTTGCGCAGCACCCGGTCGACGATCCAGGGCTGCGGGACCTGACCCTGGGGCATCTGCTGGAAGGCGATGGCCAGCTCATAGAGCCGGTCGTCGCGCGCCTCGTCCACCCGCGGCGCCTGGCTGGTGGGGCCGATGAACATCCCGGAGAACAGATAGGAGAGGCTCGGGTGGTGCTGCCAGTAGGTGATCAGGCTTTGCACCAGGTCCGGACGGCGCAGCAGCGGACTGTCGGCCGGGGTGGGGCCGCCGAGCGTCACATGGTTGCCGCCGCCGGTGCCGGTATGGCGCCCGTCGAGCATGAACTTCTCGGTGCCGAGCCGGGCGAGACGCGCTTCCTCGTAGAGGATGTGGGTGTCGCGCACCATGTCGTCCCAAGCCTCGGACGGGTGGATGTTGACCTCGATGACGCCCGGGTCCGGGGTGACGGCGAGCTTCTGCAGCCGATGGTCGCGCGGCGGCTCGTAGCCCTCGATGATGATGGGCATCTTGAGTTCAGCCGCCGTGTCTTCCAGACACATGGCCAAATCCAGCCAGTGCTCCAGGTGGGTCAGCGGCGGCAGGAAGCAGTAGAGCCGGCCCTCACGGGGCTCGATGCACAGTGCGGTGCGCACCAAATCCGGGTGCAGGTCATCCGGGAGGGCGACCTGCGGGATCAGGCCCTGATGCGACTGGTCGGCGGGGGCCAGCCGGCCGTAGCGGGCGGCAATGCCGCGCGGGTCGCCGCCCTGTTCGCGCAGGGTCTGCGGGGCCTCGAGCGGCGCCACCAACTGGCTGTAGCGGCGCGCGACCGGGTCGGTCGGCGAGCGCAGCGGCGCGACCGGCTCAAAGGGGTTGCGCTCCGGGACCTGGTCCAGCTCGGCCTCCGGCAGGTAGGGCAGGCTGTCGAGCGGCAGGCGGAAGCCCATTGGCGAGTCACCGGGGACCAGGAACAGACGCCCGTCGCGGAAGGTCCACTTGCCGCTCTTCCAGCCGCCCTGATCGCCGAACCCCCACCAGCGCAACGGCAGCGTGTAGCCGGCGGTGCGGTTGAGTCCCTCGGTGAAGAGCCGGGCGATGCGCTTGCGCTCGTTGGGGTCCTTGAGCTTGTTGTCGAGCGGGTCGACGTTGGCCGGCAGACGCTGTTCCTTCCACAGGTAGTACCAGACATCCTCGTAGGCCGGCTCCGCGTGCGCCGGGTCGACGCCCAGGTGCTTGGCCAGGGTGCGGATGAAGGTTTCCGCGTCCTCCGGACCGTGACCGTAGGTGGTGGTCTCGATCCCGAACAGGCTGGGATCGCGCCACACGGGCTCCCCGTCCTTACGCCAGTAACAGGAGAGCGCCCAGCGCGGGAGCTGTTCACCGGGGTACCACTTGCCCTGACCGATGTGCAGCAACCCGCCGGGGGCGAAATGGGTCTTGAGGCGGCGCATCAGGTCTTCGGCCAGCGGCTTCTTGGTCGGCCCCAGGGCGGCGGTGTTCCACTCCGCGCCTTCCATGTCGTCGATGGAGACGAAGGTCGGCTCACCGCCCATAGTCAGGCGCACGTCCTGCGCCTTCAACTCGGCGTCCACCTGGTGGCCCAGGGCTTCGATCGCCTGCCACTGCTCATCGGTGTAGGGCTTGGTGACCCGCGGGTCCTCATGGATGCGCCGGACCTGGTTGTGGAAATACATTTCCACCTCGCAGGTATCCATGGCCCCGGTGATCGGCGCCGCGCTCAATGGATCGGGGGAGCAGGCGAGCGGGATGTGTCCTTCGCCGGCAAAGAGTCCGGACGTGGCGTCGAGTCCGATCCAGCCGGCGCCGGGGCAGTAGACTTCCGCCCAGGCGTGCAGGTCGGTGAAGTCCGCTTCCGGCCCCGAGGGCCCGTCCAGTGACTTCACGTCTGCCGTCAACTGCACCAGATAGCCGGAGACGAAGCGCGCGGCGAACCCGAGGTGACGCAGGGCCTGGACCAGCACCCAGGCGGAATCCCGGCAAGAGCCCTTGGCGAGCCCCAGACTCTCTTCGCAGGTCTGGATGCCGGGTTCCATGCGGATCACGTAGCCGATGGATTCGTGCAGCCGCTGGTTGATGTCGACCAGGAAATAGACGGTTTCACGCGGGGTGCGATCCACCCCTTCCAGCCACTGCATCAGCAACGGTCCGCTTTCCTTGATCTCGGTGTAGGGCGCCAGTTCCTTCTTGAGCTGTTCGTCGTACGCGAAGGGGAACTTGAAGGCGTATTCTTCCAGGAAGAAGTCGAAGGGGTTGATCGTGATCATCTCGGCGATCACGTCCACTTCCACTGACAGCTTGCGCGTCTTTTCAGGAAAGACGAGTCGCGCCAGGTAGTTGCCGAAGGGGTCCTGCTGCCAGTTCAGGAAGTGTTCCTGGGGTTCGATCTTCAGCGAATAGGCTCTGATCGGGGTGCGGCAATGGGCGGCGGGGCGGAGCCGAACCACATGGGGCGACAGATTGACCGGACGGTCGAACTGGTACTCGGTCTTGTGATTGATCTGGACAAGGATCGACATGGGGGTCCGGACTCCGAAATTGGGCGTAGGGTAGGCAAAGAGATGCAGCAGGAATCGTTCCAGCACAGCCCAGCATGGTAGCCGGCCGGGTCTGTCCCCGTCCATGTTGGTTTCTGCCCCAAAACGGGGCGTTGGATCAGGGGCTTGGCGTTTGCGTTCGCCCAGGCCCGGCCCCGATGGGGTAGCCTTATGCATGCCGCATTCCCAATCCAGAGGTCCCGCCATGTCTCCCGAGCAAGCCACCTTCTACCATCTGGGTGTCGCCCTGGCGATCGGGCTGCTGATCGGGGTCGAGCGCGGCTGGTCGGAACGGGAGGAACAGGAAGGAACCCGGGTCGCCGGGGTGCGCACCTTCGCCCTGATCGGCTTGTTGGGCGGCGCCCTGGTCCTGGTGGCGCCGCCCCTGGGGGGCTGGCTGGTGGCGCTGGGTCTGCTCGCGCTCGGGGGGCTCTTTGCCACCGCCCATGTGGTCCACGCCCGCACGCGGCCGGATCACCTCGGGATCACGGTTCCGGTGGCCGGGCTGCTGACCTTTGTTCTGGGTGCTTTGGCGGCCTCGGGTCAGGTCGCCGCGGCGGCGGCCGGGGCGGTGGTGGCCGCCTTGCTGCTGAGCGCCAAGCCGGCCATGCATCGCTGGCTCGGCACCCTGGGGCGTCACGAGCTGTCCGCCGGGCTTCAGTTGTTGCTCCTGTCGGTGGTGGTCCTGCCGCTGTTGCCGGATCAGGGCTACGGTCCCTGGCAGGCGCTGAATCCGCACCGTATCTGGTGGATGGTGGTCCTGATCGCGGCCATGTCCTTCGTTGGTTATTTCGCGGTCAAGGAAGCCGGGGCGCGCAAAGGCGCCGTTTTCACCGGATTGTTTGCCGGGTTGGCCTCGTCTACGGCGCTGACGCTGCATTTTTCGCGTCTGGCGCGCGGCCGGCCGGACCTCAGTCCGATGCTTGCCATGGGTATCCTGCTCGCCTGCGGCACCATGTTCCCGCGCATGGCCGTGGTCCTGGCGGTGGTCGCCCCCGGCCTGCTGCTGCCGGCGCTGCTCCCGCTGGGGTTGATGACCTTGGTGATCTATGGGGCCGCACTGCGACAATGGTGGGCGCTGCGTGACCCGCCCGGGGAGGCCGCCGCCGCCATGACCAACCCGCTGGAGTTGCCGGTGGCCATTGGTTTCGGGGCGCTGCTGGCCTTGGTCATGGTGCTGGCCAAGGCGGTGGAGGTCTGGCTTGGCAACGCGGGCGTTCTGGTCCTGGCGGCGGCTTCGGGGATCGCCGACGTGGACGCCATCACGCTCTCGCTGGCGGGGATGGCCGGCACGGGTCTGGACCTGAACATCGCCGTCACCGGTATCGTCATCGCGGCGGCGGCCAATTGTCTGGTGAAGGGCGGCATGGCGGGCGTCATCGGCGGCCGCGGGTTGGGGTTGACCGTCGCGCTGCCGCTCGCCCTGGCGGCCATGCTGGGCCCCCTGGCCATCTGGCTCGCCCGGTGGTGAGTCTCGGGTCTTGACGTCGGCGTGACGCCGGCCTAGCGTTGTGGTCACCACTTCCGTGATCACACGACGCGCATGCCGACCGCCACGATCATTCCCCACCTGAGTCAGTACGATTACCTGCTGCTCGATCCGATGACCGACGACGCCACGCTGTACCGCCGCGGCGGGGCCTTTTGGACGCGCCTTCAATGCAGCGCAGAGGACTCCGTGGAGTTGCGGTCCATCGGTTTGGACGCGGCCATGGCGTGGCTCCTCGGCGCTCGTGGGGGCTAGCAGCCTGTCGGACTTTAGGCGATTTCCGAATAAGACGCTATCAAGAATCAAGCTCCGTAGGAGCCCGCTTGCGGGCGACGTGACCTGCCGGAATCGCGTCATTGTGCCCCCACCCGTCGCCCGCAAGCGGGCTCCTACGGGTTGGATTTTTCACGGAAATCACCTTACGTTAGATTGTGGAGCAACAAAAAGCCTTTTGTTGACTCATGCCCTTATCCTAGGGGCTAAGTCCGACAGGCTGCTAATACCCCGTTCCAGCTATTCCTGCGAATCCGTAGTGTTTGCGAGCGACCATCCATGGCACTGGATTCCGGCATCCTGCCGGAATGACGCCGCAGCTTGAGTTGGAGTGGGGTACTAGCCCGGGAAGCCTGCGCAGCCGCATGGGTCGGTGTTACCCGCGCCTTCAGTCGTCGCGCTGATCCGCCAATCCGGTCAGTTCCCATAGCCGCTCCAAATCCCCGCGCAGGCGTTCGACCTCCGCTTCCAGCGCCTCGATGCGCTCGTCCCGGCCGCCGCCCGTCGGCGACGACAGGACCGGGCCAGCCGTCGCCGCGGCCTGCATGGCCGCCAGCTCGGCCGGGTCGGGGGCTCCGCACAGCAGATGCATGTAGCGCTCTTCGCGCTTGCCGGGCAGTCTGGGCAGCTCCATCGCCAGGGCCGGCGCGCGGTCCATGAGTCCGCGAACCGCCTCCGCCACCTGCGCCAGGTCCCGGAACTCGGCCATGCGTCCGGTGTTGGTGCGCAACTCGCCCAGGGTCTGGGGTCCGCGCAGCATCAGCACGGTCAGCACCGCCTGTTCCTCGCGACTGAGATAGTAGGTGCCGACCATTTTGTGGTCATAGCGCTCCGTGCGTCCGGAACTGCCGGCGTGGATCATGCCCCGCTCGCGGAGCTGATTGACCCGATGACCCACCTCACCCGGTTCAAGCGTCATCACCGGGTGACGGCTGCTCTTCTGATTGCAGGCATTGACCAACGCGTTGAGGGTCAGCGGGTACTGTTCCGGGGTGGTACGTTGTTTTTCCATCAGGCAGCCGAGGATACGCGCCTCGATCGGGTGCAGCAGGGGTTCGGTTTGGTCATTCGGCATGGGTGTTCGCTCGCGTGCGTGAAATCACGCGATTCTAGTCCAGCGGCAGAACCCGCAGTTCGATCCGCCGCTCCGCGCTGTCTCTGGTTGTTCCGTAAGCGAGGAGCCCGCCACCCTGGCTGCCTTGCGCCGTGTTGCTCAGGCCCAGCGGAATCCAGTCGCCGAGGCGGCCCTGTACCCGGCCCTGCATGGCGCTGGTCTCCAGTGTCCCACGCGTCCCCCGGGTCGTGTCGCGGGTCGAGATATCCAGGGTCACCTGGTCGCCCAAAACCCGCGGTACCACGTAGAAACCGCTCTCCGCGCGGCGGTAGGTGCGGCCCTCACGGACCACCGCGCCGCCTGGCCCAACGGCCAGTTCCCGGTAGGGTAGCGGCAGTTCTTCACCGATGGCGATGAAGGCGCGCTGTCCGTCCAGGGCACGCACTTCCTGGGTGAGGTCGCGTTGCTGGGAACGCTGACCCGCCCAGGCGCCGACCGCACTGCCCGCCGGTCCGGGCGGGCCGATGCGGATGCGTCCGTCACCGTCCCCGCCGACGCGCTGATCGATGCGCGCTCCCGCTCCGCCGCCCTGGGACGCGCTGCTGCCGCTCTGGCGCACCTGGATCAGGAGGCCCTGCGCCGGCTGGTCGAGGACGGCGAGTGCGCGGCGGATGTCGGCCAGGCGTGCGGGCGCAGCGCGCACGAACAGGCTGTGGTTGGCCCCCACCAGGGTCCCGTCCGGTCCCGCCAGGGGGCGCAGGGTTGGGATCAGGTCCTCGGGCAGGCGGGCGCGCAGTTCGATGACTTCCAGCGGATAGTCCCCGGCCTGCGCGCCACACCAGAGGGCGGGCAGTATCCACAACCAGATCAGTACCCGCCAGGGCCGGCGCGGGCTCCGGCGGCCGCGCCGTTCAGAGGTATAACTGTCGCAGTTCGCTGTCGCCATCACTCTGCTCCCAAATCTGTTCGAAGGTGGTGCGCAGCCGGCGGGCCTCGCGCGGGGCGTCGAGTTCCATCCGGGCCCGTTGGCGGTCGGCCACGCGGTGAAGGCAATAGCCGCGAGCATCAGTGACAAGAAAAGAGTCCACCCGGTCGCGGAAATCGTCCGCGACCCGGCGGATACTGATGCGGGAGCCGAGCCTGCGGGTCAGTTCGATCAGTCGGTGACCGCCGATCACCGGCAGCCGCGGCTCGGTCACCAGCACCCGCACCGGCGTTCGCGGTGTCGCCAGTGCGAGTCGGCGCACGGCATCGAGGAAGGGGCGCTGATCATAGAGGTCCGGATCGAGATCGCGGCTGACGATCAGCAGTTCCCGCCGCGCCAGGTCAGCCAACTGCACTCCGGCCGCGCGGATCGACGACCGATCGGCGAGCAGGAGTGGGCCGTCGACCGGTGCGGTCTCGTCTGGGTCCGGTGACGCGGCAGCCTTGATGTCGGTTTGGTCGCGGTTGAGTGCGTCTGTCATCGTTCGACCCGGCGCAACGGCGAATGCCGACCGGTGCCCTCGTCCGGTTCGCTCGACGGGAGGGCAGTTGTGTCTATCATGCAACAGATCAAGATGTGTCGGGGATCGTTACATCTGAGAATCCATGGTGTTTTGCCAGTCATCGTGTTGCCTCTGGGTCACGTGCGTTGCAAATATGTTGCTCATGGGAAAAATAGTTGCACTTTTGTACTCGTTGTGGGCTAAAATCTCAATGTCCGCAGGTTCAGTCAGCGAACCTCGCTCAGGCCCACATGACCGCAACCGCCGCGTCGGGAGGCTGGTGACATAGGAAACAAGCAAGGGTGGCCCAAGGCTCAACGCCGCGTTGTTTTTTCCTGACATGGGCTAAACCTTCAAACCACGCCGTCGTCCGAACACTCCCTCAATCAATCGCAACAGGTAACGAAAGATGCGCAAAGACAAACAGACCTACCGCGTCGCCGCCCTGGCCGCCCCGTTGGCCATGGCCCTGGTGATGGCCGCCCCCGCCAAGGCCGCCGACGCAATGGACACCTACTGGAAGGCCGCGCCGACCACGACCGCCTGGGTCAACCCCTACGGTGAGTGTTGGCAGGGGGTCGACGGCGAGAACCTGGAGCCTTGCGCGGCATTCACCCCGCGCGCGCCCCTGGTCATGCGCCTGCTGTTCAATCTGGACCGCTACCAGCTCAACGAGATCCGTAACCCAGAGGAACTGCGCAAGGTCGATGACCTGATTGCCGAGTTCCAGGCGACACCGCGTGAAGAGGTGGTCACCATCGTTGGTCACACCGACAAGCTCGGTTCCTGGGAACACAATGTCGTGTTGAGCGAGAACCGCGCCAGCACGATCAAGCAGTATATGATCGACAAGGGCTACCCGGAGCGCGCGATCCGTTCGGTGAAAGGCGTCGCCTGGGAAGGCGGCGACGACGTCGCTGCCGACGGTGCCGTCATCGATCTGGGTCCGCTCGAGAACAACCCCCTGCGTCGGCGTGTGGTCGTGACCGAGCTGGGACCGGATCAGCTCAAGAACTAAGGCGATTGCCGGAAATCGCCTAACCAGTCGTCCGGCCGTGGGCCGACGTCCGCAGGGCGCCGGTCCGCGAGCCCCAGGAAGATCCGCCGCATCGGGACCCGGGCTGGTGTCCCGCCATTCGTAGAATCAATCTACAACCGCAGCTCCGGACGCTTGCGCGTTCTGGGCCGGCGAGGTGCGGTCGGAAAACAAGGATGACACCAATCCAATAGGCCTCATCCCCCCCCGACCGAGGCTTAAAGGACGGCCGGTCCCCGGGTCACCCGAGGACCGGTTTTTTCTTCGATGGAGCTAGGATCGGATGGCCCGCGCCTGTTCGGCGGCGTTGCCGATGTAGGTCGCCGGGGTCAGTGTCCGTAACTGTATCTTAGCCTGTTCAGGGATCTCCAGGCCGTCGATAAAGGCCGCCAGGGCTTGCGGCCCGATTTGTCGGCCGCGGGTCAACTCTTTGAGTCGCTCATAGGGCTCGGCGACACCGTAGCGGCGCATGACGGTCTGAATCGGCTCGGCCAGAACCTCCCAGTTCGCCTCCAGGTCGGCCGCCAGCCGCGCCGGGTCCGCATCCAGCTTGCTGATCCCTTTCACCGCGGATTGCAGCGCGATGCTGGTGTGGGCTAAACCAACCCCAAGATTGCGCAGCACCGTCGAGTCCGTGAGATCCCGCTGCCAGCGCGAGATGGGCAGTTTGCCCGCCAGGTGCTCCAGAACGGCGTTGGCGAGACCGAAGTTTCCCTCGGCATTCTCAAAATCGATCGGATTGACCTTGTGGGGCATGGTGGACGAGCCGACCTCCCCGGCCACGGTTCGCTGCTTGAAATAACCGAGCGACACATAGCCCCAGACATCACGGCAGAAATCCAATGCCACGGTATTGAAACGCACGGTGGCGTCGAAGATCTCGGCCATGTAGTCGTGGGGCTCGATCTGGGTGGTGTAGGGGTTCCAGCCGAGGCCCAAGGTCTCGACGAATTCGCGGGCGAAGGCCGGCCAATCCACCTCCGGATAGGCGACCAGATGGGCGTTGTAGTTGCCGACGGCGCCGTTCATCTTGCCGAGCAGTTCGACCGCGGCGACCCGTCCGCGCTGGATGCGCAGCCGGTAGGCCAGATTGGCCATTTCCTTGCCCAGGGTGGTCGGGGTGGCCGGCTGACCATGGGTGCGCGCGAGCATGGGCAGGTCGGCGTAGCGGTGCGCCAGGTCACGGATGGCCCCGATCAAGGTATCCATCTGCGGCAGCAGAACCTGACCACGCCCCTCCCGGATCATCAGCGCGTGAGCCAGGTTGTTGATATCTTCCGAGGTGCAGGCGAAGTGAATGAACTCGCCGACCGCGGCCAACTCTTGATTCCCGGCGATCCGCTCTTTCAGGAAATACTCCACCGCCTTGACGTCGTGGTTGGTGGTGCGCTCGATGTTCTTGACCCGCTGGGCGTCTTCCACCTGGAAGCCCGAGACGATGCTGTCCAGCAGGTTGACGGCGTGCGCCGACAGGGTCGGCACCTCGGTGATCCCGGTGTGCCGGGCCAGTGCCTGGAGCCAGCGCACCTCAACCAATACCCGATGGCGTATCAGGCCATATTCGCTGAAGATCGGCCGTAAATCCGCGATCTTGGAACTGTAGCGTCCGTCCACCGGGGACAGGGCGGTGAGTGACGAAAGCTCCGGATGCGGGGCGTGGGTCATGGGCAGTTCCTGGTGGGGTGATCGAATGCATGGGTGCAGACGCGGCTGGCCGTGCTCCGGCGCGCGGACGACTGGACGGCGATCAGGCTAGCAAAAAAGTCGGGCGTCGTCTCTGTTGCCGTCCCTGGCATCGTTTCGGCGGGCTGACGGATGAGGCGTTCTATGCGCCTTCGGCGGTGTGCGTCCCTCGGCGACCGGCTCTGCTTATTTGGGCCCTGGCTGTGGCCTGCGGCGGCCTCGTTGATCGTTCTCGTAGTGACCCTGGCTGTGACAGTGGTCGTTTTGGGTCTTGGGTCCCTGGCTGTGTCGGTCTTGCGCCCGATTTCGGGTCTTGTCGGATTTTTGGCTCTGGCTGCCCTTGGACGGCGTGTCCTGGCGGGGCGTCAGTGCCTTCACTTTGATCTGACGCACGCCGCGTGCCATGTGTTTCGATTCAATAAGAACAGCATGTTGCGTGATTTTCCGCCGAACGATGACGCTATGCGCCGTCAAGAGATGACGCGTTTGGGTCGTGTTCCGACGTGCGCACCAAGCCATGGATCAGCCGGCCTGCACGGCGGCCAGGGCGGTCAGGTTGAGCAGGCCGCGTACCGAGGTGCTGGTGCTGACGATGTGTGCCGGGCGGTCCGCCCCGAGGAGCATAGGCCCGACGTTGATGGCGCCGCTCGGTCCACCCAGGGTGCGCAGCAGATTCAGGGCAATGTTGGCGGCATCCTGGTTGGGCATGATAAGCAGGTTGGCGCGCCCGGTGAGTCGTGAGCCGGGGAAGCGCACTTCACGCATGGCGGCGTCCAGTGCCAGGTTGGCGTGCATCTCGCCCTCGACTTCCAGTTCAGGCGCGCTCTCCTGGAGCAGCCGCAGGGCGTCGCGCATCTTGTTTGCGGAAGCCGTATCGCGGCTGCCGAAGTTGGAGTGCGAGACCAGGGCAATCTTGGGCTCCAGACCGAAGCGGGCGACCTGGGCCGCGCACAGCCGCGTGATCTCGGCGAGGTCCTCGGCGCTCGGGTCCTCCTGCACATAGGTGTCGGCGATGAAGAGCGGTCCCTGGGCCAGGATGACCGCATTCATGGCCGTGAGCCGACGCACCCCGGGCGCGCGGCCGATGATGGCTTCCACGTGCTCCAGGTGTCGCAGATAGCGTCCCACGACACCGCAGATCATGGCGTCCGCGTCCCCCGAGCGCACCAGGGCGGCGGCCAGGACCGTGGGTGCCTTGCGCACATACTCGCGGACCTCGGTGAGGGTGTAGCCGCGCCGCTTGACGCGC
>Ga0247840_10006499_pt1 | contig 16752 bp, 20 predicted proteins | sample LaCruzMarch2015__FD_192404 | JGI IMG/M metagenome (GOLD analysis project Ga0247840, IMG submission 192404) | Freshwater microbial communities from meromictic Lake La Cruz, Castile-La Mancha, Spain - LaCruzMarch2015_17m | ecosystem: Environmental > Aquatic > Freshwater > Lake | place: Spain... | reverse complement strand
CCTTAAAATTGCACTCAATAAAAAAAGACGAGCGTGGTTCTCTGGTTTATGGAATTATTCTACAGAATATAATTTCCCTTTTCAATTCTCTAATGCGTAATCTGGGATAAATGTACTATTTTTTTATTTTTCAAAACTAAAGAAAATGAACCTATCCAAATCGTTTTTCCACTTTTATCTAATTTAAAATTATAAATATTATCAAATTCAAATAAAATATAGTCAATATTATGGAATGAATATTTTATATTTTTAGGATAGGATTTAATTTCTACTGTTTTGTCAATTTTATTTGCACAAAACTTAAAAGAAAACTTATCAAAAATATCAAAAGTACTATTGTTTAAACTAATTCTGAGATTAAAAAAGCTCAACCTTTCAGGATAGCTAATTTTCTCAATTAACCTTGGATAAATTGATTTAGAATTTTCGATATGAACTTTTCTTATTTTGATTCGATTAATAAAAAATAAGGTCTGAACAATAACAACAATAAGTAAACCAAAAATTAAAACCAATAATACATCTATTTCATATAAGCTATCAAAAGAATAATCAAACCTTTTAATTAAATAAAAAAGGATAAAAAAACAAAATGGCAGATAAATACTCCATATTCTATTAATCAATCTTATATGCATGTGTTTTTTTTAAGCTAGCAGTTACCGTTTATATATCCAGAAAACGCCTAAACTATATTTCAAATAGCATATATACGTTTTTATCCTTTTTATATTTTCGACAAATATAATAATTATTGAACTGCAATGGGCAGTTTTTGCCGTTTATTTGGCATCGTAGCGGGACGCTACGATGAACGCTACGATGAACGGAGGCTTTGTCCAATTCGTTAGCATGTCTTCGGTAAATTTTGCCATTTGAATTTGTAATTAAATTTGAATAATGTTTAAAAGACCATTAAAGTTTTGATGTAACTTTATATGTGCCATCATCATTAATTATTAAAATCTTCACACTTGCACTCCAGAAAAAATCGTTTTTATCAAATCCTCCTTTTTTCGTACATTCTTCTAATGAAATATTAAAAGTATTATAATCAACTTTTCTCACTCTTGGATTACGATAAATCATATCTCCATTATAGTAATCATAATAATCTCTTAATAACCTAAGAGCTTCTGTTTCTGAATGAGCTTTGGATTTTTGTTTTTTTTCCTCTTCTTGTTTTTGCAAAGTTTCTAGTTCATTCTTTTGGTTTGTAATCTGATTAACTTCATTTTTAAGTTGTTCGTTTTCTGCTTTTATTTTATCATAATCAGACTTAAGAACACAACTAGTTAATACTAATGAAAATGCTAAATAATAAATTTTTGTTGTCATATGGTTGATTTTAAATGGTGCCTAACATTATTATAAGTCTGACAAAATCTTCCTTTACCTCCATTTTCAAGCAGTATAGTCCTGATAACGCCAATAATTTTATATTTTACGACAAATGTAATAATTATTTAAACAAAACAGATAATCAATATTTACTATCCTGCCTTGGCAATAACGAATCTATACAATCAATTTCATGTTCCGCTTTTTCTTTACATCCCGTTGTGTGCGAAGTTACCGACGTGTTAATATTAATTTTTTGCAGATTCATTAAAAAAGTTAAATAAAATACAATCTTTTAAAAAATAAAATTATATCTTTGTCTCAAATTAGGCTTTAAAAAGGTGACTACCATTAAATATATATCCTTTTTACGAAAATGATTGCGTTCTTTTTTTAATATATTCTTTGCACTTGTGGAAATGCTTTACCACCATCGGTGGAACGACCAAAACTACCAAAATATACTTACCACCATCGGTGGAACGACCAAAACGACCAAAATTATCTTACCACCATCGGTGGAATGTCCAAAACTACCCAAATACTCTTACCACCATCGGTGGAATTACAAAAACTACTAAAAAACACTTACCACCATCGGTGGAATGTCCCCAACAGCTGTTTTGGTCTTACTTTTTTTGGTAGAACATTCTTTTGGCAATGAATATTAAGATAGGTTACTTATTTTAAAAACAAATATTAATCAATTAAAACAATTAAAAAAATGGAAAATCTAAAAATTACAACACTACACGTTGCCAGTCTTTCTAATGAAGATGCTGCATCATTGTTCGGATTAAGCTGCGAAATTGCAGAACCCGTTCAATCAGAAATGGGCGAGCTTTTGATTGCTGCATTTGCCAAGCTCAAAGCAAATAATAAACCTTTTATGCAGCAAATAAACAAATTGCATAAAAGTGCACTTACCGACGATGTGGTTACTGCACGTAAAGTTTGCGACAATGTTTTTGCCGAAATCAAACGAACGGTAGCGTTCGAATCAAAGTCGCGCGATGCAAACAAGAAAGAAGCAGCCCTTGTACTGGATTTCTTTCTGGAGCCTTATCGCGAAATTACCAAAAGCCCTTTGGTAACACAAATTGAACTGTCGGTCGAATGCTGTGCAAAATACAATGCCGACGCTGCAATTAAATCGGCTGCTTCTAAAATCGGAATCGATGCCCTCTTTATCGAATTTGAAAAAGACAACCTAAAGCTAAGCGGCATATACAAAACCCGACACGAAGAAGTGAGCCATCGCGAAACATCGGGCACCGACCTCCGCCCGGCAGCCAGCGAAAGTTATCAGCAGTTTTGCAGTGTATTGGAACAAGCAGTAAACCTTACACCCAAACCAGCACTCATAAAGCTGTTCGATAGCATCGACGAACTTCGCAAAAAATACCATGCACTGTTGCTGAATGCAAAAGCTAAAAAAGGGCAGGGATTATAGATGCATACATAAAACCCCGCTGAGGTGGCGGGGTTTTTGTTTTTTATATTGTGTATATTTGCAGGGGGAATAAATAAAAAAGTAGAGCAGTCTACCCAAAAACACTGAATAACTCACCACAAAGGTGAAGTGAGAAATAAGTTTTAGCTTATACAATAACACATGAGCAAACCATACAACCATATAATCAAATATATATCCATTTGGATTTTACTTAACTGGATACTGAATGAAATTGCATTACTTATAACTTTAGTTTTAAATCACGATTTTTCCTCAATAATAACTAGTTCATTACTAGATCTAAAATTTCTGGCGATCCAAGCGTCGCTATTTGTTCTAATATTCACAATTGCTTGTCGACTCATAAGAAAAAATGCTATTTCAACTTACTTATTTGTAATTTTCCAAAGTATAATCTTTCACGCAGTATTTCTTCTAAATTTAGAAAATCAAGACAATACAATTATATTCTCAACAACATGGGATAATATTGGTTTGAAATATATTGAATTTAATGGAACTGAAATAACCTATTTAATAGGCTATTTTCTACCAGTTAATGGAATTTTTGATGGAGGTTTGTTTATTCCAAATGACACTTACTTATTTTACTATCTTTGGATTTGTACACCATTAGTTATCTTTACGTTCATTACATGGCTTTCAATGAAAATAATAAAACATTTAGAAATGAAGTACAAGCTATAACAGCACCTTGCAAGCGGGGTTTTATTTTGTATATTTGCAGGGGTAATAAATAAAAAGGTAGAGCAGTTTACCCAAAAACAGTGAATAGCTCACTATAAAGGTGAAGCGAGAAATAAGTTGGCAGCAAGGCTAAAAAACATAAGAAATAGATAAAAACTTTATGAATATTAGACAAATTTTAAGATTAACCTTATTTTTACCATTTATACTTTACATCTTTATATCTATAAGCTATGATACCGATAGGTTAATAAGTGAAAGTTATGATAATAAATTTATAATCGATAATTTCAGATTAGATAAATCAAAGGAATTAATCTTTCATATTTCAAATAAAACCTGGCCATTTAAATGTAAATTAGATAATGAACTTTTATTACTATCTATTGAATTCGATAATCCTTCCCCATACATTGGACAGAGTGACTTGATTTTTAAGGTGAGTGCTTATACAAAAAATAGAAACAAAATATTAAACAGGCTTATATTACATGATTATATTAATAATTCAGACACAACAATTCTAAAGAAATGTAATATATCAAGTGGTAGGTATAGAATAGGACTTTTATGTAATTTTATTTATGAGGACATTGTTGTAAAAATGGATGTAATACAAGCTGATAGTATATTAAACCAGTCAAATCCAAGATTAGTACTTGAAAGTTATAAAGCAAGTAATGAAATATATGGATTTGGAATATTAAATGTCTATTTAAAAAAATTCTTACTTATAATTAGCATACTTTGTTTTATTATATATGTTTGGATTGGAATAAAAACTGAGAATAAAATATAAAAGCCCAGCTACCATAATCCCGTCTGGTACGCAGTTCCCGAAGAGTTTTTACAAATAAAATTTTAACCATAAAATCAAAACCCAATGAAAAAAATATTATTAATTACAGTATTAAGTTGCTTTATATTCACATTACAGGCTCAAAAATGTAAATATGATTATGAAAAAACCGATCCATTTACAGGCAAATCTGGAAAAGGAATAGTTGAAACCCTTGAAAATTCATGGAAGATTGAATTAAATAAAACCGATCAGGACTTCTTTATTGCTCTTCATTTACGTTTCGCTGGAATAAGCAATGATATTATAAATGTCGGAGATACATTAATGATAGCAATAGAAAATGGGAAGCCATTAATATTAAAATCATTAACGAAAGTAACACCAATTTCCGATGCAGTTCAGGTTTATGATCGTGCGGTAATTCAATCATTTTATACACCCACCTATCAAGCAACATTAGAGCAAATAAATCAATTAGCTGTATCAAATATCACATCAATAAAAATATATTTTAATGATAAATGGTATTCCCTCGATATTGAAACAAAAAAAGCAAAAAAAATAGTAAAAGCAGCTAACTGTATGTTGAAATAAATAGCATCAAACCTCTCGAGAACGCAGTTTTCGTAATGGTTATACAAATAAAGTTTAAACTATAAAATCAAACCCAATGAAAAAATTATTATTCTTAGCACTGTTTATTGCATCCATAAATGTAAGTGCACAAACCGAATTCGGAAAATGTTTAATATCTGGTTCTACAAATGCAAGTTTATTAATGTCAACCCCTGATGGTTCTGATAATAAATCTTTTAACGTTAATGTTTCACCTGCTTATGGATACTTTGTTGCAAAAAACGTAGCAATGGGGCTCTCATTTGCTATAAGTTATACGGAATTAAATAATTCATATTACTCTTCTAATCAAACGGTTTTTCAATTTTCACCTTTTATAAGATATTATATAGCTAGTGATTCTTCCAAAGCAAAATTTTTTGTACAATTAGAAGGCGGTTATATGAATTCGAATAAAAACACAGGCTACTTTTTTTCAGGTGGATTAGGTGTATCTATTTTTGCCAACCAACATATTGCATTTGATATTGGAGCATCCTATTTACGTACAATTGTTAGAAGTAGAGCAACCAACACATTTGGACTTACGCTTGGTGTTTCTGTTTTTCTTGGGAAGCAGGAATGAAAAAACTCCTATTATACCTATTAATTATTTCTTTACTTTCATCTTCATGCATCAGTATTTTTCAGAGAAAAACAAAGTACAATAACGAAGGCAAAGTATTAGAAACAACTTTTTATGAAATTAATGATAAAACAGCATCATTATTTTCAGGAGAAGCAATTGACATTGAAACGAATGAAAAATTAGGCTATTTAAATGTTGAAATCAAGAGCACTTTAATAACATATACCAATTCAGCAGATTCAATAGGATGTTTCCTGTTTAAAAATAAAATACCAGGTACATACCAGGTTCGGTTTAGTTATTTAGGTTACAAACCATTGACAATTGATAGTATAAACATAGAAAATGGCAAAGCAATTAATATTCGAGTTGGGTTAAAAAAAACAGGTATGATATTTGCAGATTAAAAAATCACCAAATCATCAAATCACCAAATCATCCAATCACCAAATCACCAAATCAACAAATCCAAATTTCTCTTATCTTTGCATTCCTAAAAAAACAAAAGATGGCAAGTAATTATATTGCAATACTGGCTGCAGAGATGAATGTAGCTGCATGGCAGGTAGAAAAAACCCTGGAATTATTAGATGGTGGAGCTACCGTTCCGTTTATTTCGCGTTATCGTAAAGAAATGACGGGTACATTAGATGAGGTGCAGGTAGCACAAGTGCGTGATAGAGTTGCCCAGCTACGTGACTTGGATAAACGCCGCGAAGCCATCATTGCTTCCATCGAAGAACAAGGCAAAATGACCGATGATTTGCTTCGTCAGATCAATCAGGCCGTGGTGATGTCGGAATTGGAAGATATTTATTTGCCCTATCGCCCCAAACGTAAAACAAGAGCTACTATTGCCATCGATAAAGGCCTGGAACCCCTTGCCAAGGTAATAATGGTACAAAACAATATAGATGTTGAAGAACGTGCCAATAAGTTTGTAAATGCACAAAAAGGTGTAAATTCTACCATCGAAGCGCTTGCAGGTGCCAGAGATATTATTGCCGAATGGATCAACGAAAGCAAACCCGCCCGCGAACGCATCCGTAATTTGTTTGTACGCGAATCCGTTATCACCTCTAAAGTTGCCAAGGGAAAAACCGAAGAAGGCAATAAATATGAAAACTATTTTGAATGGGAAGAAAACCTGATGAAAGCACCTTCGCATCGTGTATTAGCAATGATAAGAGGCGAAAACGAAGGCTTTTTAAAAATCAATATTTCACCTTCCGAAGAAAAAGCACTGGAAATATTAGCCCGTATTTTTGTAAAAGCCGATAACGATAGTTCTGAACAAGTATTAATAGCACTTAAAGATAGTTACAAACGCTTGCTTGCTCCTTCAATGGAAACCGAGTTGCGTAATATTGCAAAAGAAAAAGCCGATGCCGAAGCCATTCGCGTTTTTGCCGAAAATCTTCGTCAGTTACTGATGGCTTCTCCTTTGGGACAAAAAAATGTATTGGCAATAGATCCCGGTTTCCGAACAGGTTGTAAAGTAGTTTGTCTGGATAAACAGGGGAAACTCTTGCACAACGAAACCATTTATCCGCATCCGCCTAATAGTGACGTAAAACAAGCTATCAACAAAATACAATCTTTGGTAAGTGCTTATAAAATCGAAGCCATTGCCATTGGCAACGGAACTGCAGGCAGAGAAACAGAAAATCTTGTCCGCAGGATTCCTTTTTCAAAAGAAATAGTTGCCATTATGGTGAACGAAAGTGGTGCTTCGGTGTATTCAGCTTCATCAGTTGCCCGAGAAGAATTTCCCGATTATGATGTTACCGTTAGAGGGGCTGTTTCTATTGGCAGACGCTTAACCGACCCCTTGGCTGAGTTGGTAAAAATAGATCCCAAAGCTATAGGTGTAGGTCAATACCAGCACGATGTAAACCAAACTGCTTTGCAAAAAAGCCTGGAAGATGTGGTAGTAAGTTGTGTAAACAATGTAGGTGTTGAGGTAAACACAGCCAGCAAACAATTGCTTTCTCATGTTTCGGGAGTTGGAAGTTCGTTGGCAAAAAATATAGTAGATTATCGCGAAGAAAACGGTCCGTTTGCTTCAAGAGCTGCTTTAAAAAAAGTGCCTCGTTTTGGCGATAAAGCTTACGAACAGGCAGCAGGTTTTTTAAGAATCAGAGATGCTAAAAATCCATTGGACAATAGTGCTGTTCACCCCGAAAGTTATGATATTGTCAAGAAAATGGCAGCTTCATTAAAAACTGATATCAAAGATTTGATTGAAAACAAAGAACTACGAGATAAGATACATCCTGTAGATTTTGTAAGTGGCGATTTCGGTTTGCCTACCATCACCGATATTATAAAGGAATTGGAAAAACCGGGCAGAGATCCTCGAACAAAGTTTGATTATTTTGAATTTGACAGAAATGTAAATTCAATGAACGATTTGCATGAAGGCATGATATTACCGGGAATTGTTACCAATATTACTGCATTTGGTGCATTTGTAGATATAGGCGTACATCAGGACGGCTTGATTCATCTGAGCCAAATGGCCGACCGCTTTGTCCGCGACCCCAACGAAATAGTTAAACTCAATCAAAAAGTAGAAGTAAAGGTTTTAGAAGTGGATAAAGACCGAAAAAGAATTCAATTGTCGTTGAAGAAATAAAAACAATATTTTACCGTTAATAATTTAGTATTTTTGTAAAGTATAATTAGTAGTATGAGTCAAATTATTAAATCAATAATAATAACATTTATAGCAATATTTTCTTTTACTCATTTAGCCCAAGCGCAAAGAGTAAAAGGCGAACTTATTTTAGGAATGAACGCTACTCAAATTGATGGGGATGAAATTTTTGGATTTAATAAATTGGGCTTAAATGTTGGTGTAGGAGGTATTTTCCCATTTAATGAACATTGGTCGTTAAGTATTGAAACTATATTAAACCAAAAAGGTTCTTATAGAAAAAGCCCCATCGATGTAAATGATACAACCTTGCTCCCTTATTATAATATTCGTTTGAATTATTTAGATGTACCTGTATTAATTCATTATGAAGATAAAGGAGGTTTTACTTTTGGAGCTGGTTTTTCGTGGGGACGAACAGTTGGCGTCGAAGAAGTTGAGCATGGCTTAAAAGTTGAAACAACTACTTTAGCTGGTCCTTACAAAAGGGATGATGTGAATGTGTTGGCAGATATTCGTTTTAAAATATGGAAGAAACTAAAGTTTAATTTTCGCTATGCTTATTCTGTTATACCCATCAGAACACGTGTTTTCAATAATTCTTTAAATCAAACGTGGGAAAGGACACAATACAATAGTATGTTGACTTTCCGATTGATTTATGTTTTTAACGAAGCACCTGAAAAAAGCAAAAAACCAGTTAATAATACTAATAGCGAATAGTTTGTCAAATAACTTAATAACCATTTATAATAACTAATTTCAAACAATGAAGATAGCAGTTTTCCCAGGTTCTTTTGATCCTATAACTATTGGACATGAATCTATAATTAAAAGAGCTGTGCCTATGTTTGATCAAATAATAGTTGCTATAGGCAAGAATGCTGATAAAAAGAACTTTTTTCCAATCGAAAAAAGAATTGAATGGATTAGAGAAGCCTTTAAAGCTTTTCCAAGTATTATTGTATCAGAATATAGTGGGTTGACCATTGACTTTTGTAAAAGTGTAAATGCTCAATACATTTTAAGAGGCTTGCGTACTTCAGCAGATTTTGAATTTGAAAGAAGTGTAGGGCAAATTAATAAACAGTTATATCCTGAAATTGAAACAGTTTTTTTATTATCCTTACCCGAGCATACATCTCTTTCTTCTTCAATTATCAGAGATATTATCAGCAACGGGGGAGATGCTTCACAATTTGTTCCTAAAAGCGTAAAATTATAAATTCGAAAATTTAAATTTAACTATGAACTATCAATTGCAAGGACAAGAATATATTGAACTTATCAAACTCATGAAATTAATAGGTTTGGTTGATACCGGTGGTGAAGCCAAACATTGTGTAGAAAATGGAGAAGTAATAGTAAATAATCAAGTAGAATTTCGCAAACGCTGCAAACTAAGAATTGGAGATACCATAGAATTTGCAGGAGAGAAAATAATTATTGAATAATATTATACTTTTTTTCTAATTTCTTCAGTTTGTTTTTCAAAACCAGGTTTACCTAACAGTGCAAACATATTATTTTTATATGCTTCTACTCCAGGTTGGTCAAATGGGTTTACATCTAATAAATAGCCGCTTAATCCACAAGCAAACTCATAGAAATAAATCAATTCACCTAAGTTGTATTCATTGATTTCAGGTAATGAAATCTTGATATTAGGAACACCACCATCAACATGGGCTATGCTGGTTCCCAATTCTGCCATTTTATTTACTTCACTAATTCTTTTGCCAGCAATAAAATTCAAACCATCCAAATTATCTTTGTCTTTTGGAACTTCAATTTGATGATGAGGCTTTTCGATACTTATAACGGTTTCAAATATATTTCGTATTCCTTCCTGAATGTATTGACCCATTGAATGCAAATCAGTGGTAAACCCAACACCGGCAGGAAAGATACCTTTATTTTCTTTCCCTTCACTTTCACCATATAGTTGTTTCCACCATTCGGTAATATAATAAAGATTTGGTTGATAGTTTACTGTTATTTCAATGGTTTTACCTTTGTTGTACAATGCATTGCGAACAGCAGCATATTCTGAAGCTATATTGGATGAAATATCAGAAGATGTAGCCAAGTGATGTTGCATATTTTTAGCACCTTCTATCAATTTGCGGATATCAAAACCAGCAACTGCAATAGGCAACAGCCCAACCGGAGTTAATACAGAATAGCGTCCGCCAACATCATCAGGTACAACATATGTTTTAAAACCTTCGTCATCAGATAGTTTCTTTAGTGCACCTTTTGAATGATCTGTTATTGCTATGATGCGATGTTTCGCATTTTCTTTGCCATATTTCTTTTCTAAATGATTTTTTAAGATTCTAAATGCAACAGCAGGTTCTGTGGTAGTTCCCGATTTAGAAATTACTGTCAATGCATAATCTTTTTGGTCTAAAATATCTAATAAATCATGCATATAGTCTTCGCTGATATTCTGTCCAGCATAAATAATAAAAGGATGTTTACTGTCTTTTTTAAAAGCAGCAAAATTGTGATTCAAAGCTTCAATAACCGCTCTTGCACCCAAATATGAGCCACCAATACCAATAACTACATAGATTTCTGCAATCTTACTAATAGCTTTAGCATCAGTTTCAATGTTATCAATGAGTTGTTCATCAATTTCAGATGGAAGGCTTACCCAACCTAAAAAATCATTGCCTTTGCCTGTTTTATTGAGTAAAGCTTTGTGGCTTTTGTCAATATTTTTTTGAAAATCATTAATCTCTTTTTCAGAAATAAATGATTTTACTTTACTGTGGTCTAATTTTAGATTTATCATAATGTTTAATTTTTGTCTTCTAATTCCTGAATTCTTTTTTTAAGGTTTGAAATTTCGATTCTTTGAGTAAAGATTAGAATGAATAGTGCTAATATCTTTATAGCATCTCCATAGAAATTATACATCTCGTTATGAACAATGTTTTTATTACCAATGATGATTCCTGCAAAAAAAAGAAGAAATGGTAATACTTTAATAAATATTTCTTTTGTTTTCATGCTGTTGTTATCTAAAAAGTAAACTAAAACCCATTCAATTTCATAGTAACGGTTGGTATTAAAAGTAAGAACCCAACAATAGTTAAAATTAAAATAAGTGGCCAAGCCCATTTAAACCATTTGCTGAATGGAATTCTGGCTATTTCCAATACACCTATCAAAACACCTGAAGTTGGAGTAATTAAATTGGTGAAACCATCGCCAATATGGAAGGCAGTAACAGTTGCTTGTTTGGATAATCCTATCATTTCAGAAATATCTCTTAAAATTGGCATAATCAAAGCTGCTTTTGCAGTGCCTGAAGTGATAATCATATTTAAGCCTGATTGAAAAACGTACATCAGCGAGAGTGTGGCAATATTTCCTAAGCCTTGCATTGATTGAGAAATACCATGCAATATGGTATCAATTACTTTTCCATCTTCCAGTATTACTATAATACCTCCAGCTAAACCAACAACTAAAGCAGCTGACATTATATCTTTTGCTCCGGCTACAAATAGTTTTGTAATGTCATTGGGCCCTTTACCCATTGCAATACCCGAAAACATTGCCATTGCAAAAAATAAAGCTGCTATTTCCATCAACGACCAATCAAATCCCATTACACCTACCATCAAATAAGCAATTGTAAATAAGAGTAAATTTAACACAAAATATTGTATTGATTTTTTTGCAGTAATATAACCAAAGAAGGCAAATAATACACTTAATATTGGTAATAACGGCATGTGTAACACAGATGGACCAACTTTTATGCTATTCATCGGCATCATGATTGCATATACAACACTTGCCAATAAAACTAAGAAATAAGTAATCCAAGTTTTAGATAAACTGGGTTGACTAATGATTTCTGTTGCCTGACTATGGTGCAAACGCCAATATTCATCTTCTTCATATACAATTGATTTTTGGGGTGCTTTTTTTACTTTGGCTGCATAACGCAATACATAGCCTATGCCTACTATGTTTACAACCAACCAAATAACCAAACGATATTCAATACCTGAAAATAAAGGTAGTCCTGCTATTTCTTGTGCTATTCCCAATGTAAATGGGTTGAGTAAACAACCTGCAAAGCCAATTCCGGCACCGATAAAGCACATGCAAACACCAACAATAGAGTCGTAGCCCATTGATACAGCTAAGGGAACAAATATAATTACAAATGCAATGGTTTCTTCGCTCATACCGAATATTGCTCCAAAGAAACTAAACATTAGCATTACCAAAGTAATAATTATATTATTTACACCAAGTTTCTTGAAAACCAAATATTTCTCAAGCTTTTTACTTCTTTTTAAAAATGCAAAAACACCAGCATCAATAGCTTTGCTTTCGTTTAATATCCAAAAAGCTCCACCTAAAATTAAAATAAAAACAATGATTTTTGGGGAACGTACAAAACCCTTGTAAAAAGCTGAAAAAATTTCCCAAGTTTGTGGCTGTTGATCTACTTGATGGTAAGAATCTGTTTGAATTAAGACTCTCTTATTTCCATTGTTTTCAATGGTTTGACGGTTGAATTCTCCTGCTGGAACTATCCACGTAGTAATAGCTGCAAGCAAGATGACAAAAAAAACAATTACATAAGTGTGTGGGAATTTCTTTTTCAGCATAGGATTATTCTTTTTATTGTTCAAAAATAGTAAAATTATTTAATTAATTGCTCTTTTTAGCGTTTAGTTCTTTGCTGATATAAAAAAAATGATAGGATTTAAAAAAAAGAAGTAATTTTGCCTTTTATTTAACATTACAACGCAGAATTAAAGTAATATGCAAAATTTCTCAGGATCTATTAATTCAAAACTACCTGGTACCGAATCATCTATATTTGCTGTCATGTCAGCTTTAGCAAGCGAAACGGGTGCAATTAATTTATCACAAGGTTTTCCTGATTTTCCAATTTCTCCAAAACTTATTGAGTTGGTTAATAAGTATATGAAAAAAGGAATGAATCAATATGCACCTATGCTTGGTGTGCAAGCATTGAGAGAAGTTATTTCAGAAAAAGTATTTACTACCTATGGAGCTACTTATAGTCCTGATAAAGAAATAAATATAACTGCTGGTGCTACTCAAGCTTTATATACAATAATATCTGCTATCATTCATGAAGGTGATGAAGTACTGATTTTTGAACCAGCTTATGATAGTTATATTCCTGCCATAAGAATTAATGGAGGTATTCCTATTCATGCACAATTACAAGCTCCTGATTATCATATTGACTGGGATATTGTAAAAAAGATGATAAACAAGAATACAAAGATGATTATCATTAATTCTCCTCAAAATCCTACAGGGAGTATTTTGAAAAAGGAAGATTTGAAAATGCTTGTCAAACTTACCGATAAAACAGATATTATTATAGTTAGTGATGAGGTTTATGAACATTTGATTTATGATGGTATTCGCCACGAAAGCGTTTGTTATTATCCGCAATTAGCAGAAAGAAGTTATATCGTTTATTCTTTTGGGAAAACATTACATGCTACAGGTTGGAAAATGGGTTATGTGCTGGCTCCTGAAAATTTAATGAAAGAATTTCGCAAAGTGCACCAATTTAATGTTTTTACTTGTAATACTCCTGTTCAACATGCAATAGCAGAATATTTAAAAGACAAGGAAAATTACATACATTTAAGCGATTTTTATCAACAAAAACGTGATTTCTTTGCATCTCAAATTAAAGATTCTCGATTTAAAATAATTCCTTGTTATGGAACTTATTTTCAATTATTAGATTTTAGCAATATTACTGATGAAAAAGAAACAGATTTTGCTATTAGAATGACCAAAGAATACAAATTGGCTTCCATTCCACTATCTCCATTTTATCATAATAATAAAGATAACAAAATGTTGCGTTTCTGTTTTGCAAAAACAGAAGAAACTATGATGAAAGCAGCAGAGATTTTGAATAAAATTTAGCTTGACTTTCCCGACTTCTTTATTTGTCTTATCTTTATTGCCTTTTGAATAATACCAAAAAGTAAAAAAATATTTATGAGCAGAAGAGTAATGTTGAAGTGTAATATTAATGAATAAGTAAATACAATCCAACCTATTATTCCAATAATTACCATTGTATAATTATAAGAAATTTTATCATTCCAATTATATTTCTTTGCTAATAGAACAATTAGTATTGCAGGGATTATTGCTGCTAAGGGTATTAAAAAATTAATATTCATGACTTATTTTCTTTTTCTAAGTTTTAATATTTTTGTTTTATAATCGATGGAAGCCTTGAACTTATGTAGGATATCGCTACCAAGAACCCCGTCAAAAGCTTGTAAGCCAAGATTTTGATACGATTCGTTTACATGACTCATATCAATTATAATACATGGATAATTATTTAATTCAAAGTCACCAATTTTCAGACTTCCCAGAATAGTTGATTTACTTTCAAGTGTATTGGTTCCCAGCCCTGCAGAAAGGATTTCATTGTCAGTAAAAGCAGTATTATCGATATAGTTTGCTATTCGGGAAATATCAAAAACGGTTTTAGAAGCACCTGTATCAATCAGTAAGAAAGCAATTTTGTGATTTATTATCACTTCAATTAATAGATGAAAACCACTATCTTCGATTTTTATGAGTTTAAATGGGATTTTTGTAATCATACTTTTTAGTTTGTAAAGTTTTAAAAATCATAAAGTTTATAAAGTAACTTTACATAATTTTTTTGTCAAATTCATAACTCATCATTAATACAGAAAGCTACTTCCGCCCAAAAATTCTCTTAAAATAGAGGTTGGAGGAATTTCTCTTTCAGAAATTGGTAAAAAATAAGAAATAAATTTCTGTAATCTTACAGCTTCAGCAAACTCCGGAACATTTTCCGGAACAGCTTTCAAAATTGGATCAGCAAAAGTTTTCAATACACCTAATTCGTAAAGAAGTGCCGAATTGAACATAGTATCTGCATTTTCTTGATAAGGAAATATATTCAATTCTTCACCCTTTCTTACACTTTCCCAGCGACGGAGTGTTTCTAATGCACTATAACCTCTTGTGCGATAATCACGTACAATTCTTCTTATTAAGCGGTTGTCAGTGGTAGGAATTGGGTTTTGTTTGTCAATAGCCAATTGTGTTAAGGCAGAAACAAAAATTCGATATTTAAGTTTTTCTTCAATTAAATGTGTAAGCTTTGTATTTAAACCATGAATGCCTTCAACAATAATCAAACTATCTTTTGATATTTTCAGCTTTGTATTATCGTAAAATCTTTTTCCAGTAATAAAATCAAATTTTGGAATTTCTACTTCATTTCCTGCCATTAATTCAAGTAAATCTTTATTGAATTGCTCAATATCTAAAGCTTCAATACATTCAAAATCATATTCTCCATTTTCATCTTTTGGAGTAAACTCTCTGTTTACAAAATAGTTATCTAAAGATATTTGAACAGTTTTAAATCCGAGAACTCTTAATTGAATTGACAACCGCATACTGAAAGTGGTTTTTCCTGATGAAGAAGGCCCTGAAATCAAAATTAATCGAGCTTCATTGCGACGTTTAAATATGTTATCAGCAATCTTTGCAATTTTCTTCTCATGCAATGCTTCTGAAATCTTGATAAATTCGTTATCTTTTTTCTCAATTACAGCATTATTAAGTGAACCAACATAAGGAACTTCTAAGATTTCGCACCATTTTTTATGTTCGCGAAATATTTTGAACATTTTGTTTTGAACTACAATTTCTTCAATTTCATCCGGATGTTTCTGTTTTGGCACTTGTAATAATATTCCGTTGAAGTATTTTACAATATTAAATTTTTTTAAATGACCAGTGCTTGGTACCAAATAACCATAAAAATAATTTACAGTATCGCCTAAATGATAAACAGATGAATACAATTGATTTCGTGTTTTGAATAAAATAGATTTATCGTATAATCCATTATTTTCAAATAATTTAATAGCTTCTGTAGTAAGTATTTCTTCTCTAATAAATGGAATATCTAAATCGATTATTTCTTGCATTTTGGATTTGATTAATGCAATTGTTTGCACATCTAAAACCAAATGAGAATTACTTATATCGCAGTACCATCCTTTTGAAACTGCATGTTCTATGCTTAATTCTGCAGAAGGATGAATCTCTTTAATTGCCTTAAAAAGAACAAATGCAAGCGAACGAATATAAACACGAATCCCGATGTGATGCGTAACATCAATAAATTGAATAGTTTTAGGTTTGAAAACCTGATAAGTCAGTTCTTTTAGTTTATTATTAACCAATGCAGCCAAAATCGGATACTTTAAACAGACTTGCATGTCCGTCGCAATTTCACTTATTTGAGTTCCAATAGGATATTGTTTTCTAACATCACAATTTTTACAAATTATTTCTACCATTTTTATGAAAATAAGTTTAGAACAAAATAACGAAGTATTTATGAATTATAGTTTATTTTTAACCCAGATTACGCATTAGAGAATTGAAAAGGGAAATTATATTCTGTAGAATAATTCCATAAACCAGAGAACCACGCTCGTCTTTTTTTATTGAGTGCAATTTTAAGGACAAGTCTATCATTT
>Ga0247840_10006495_pt1 | contig 16762 bp, 16 predicted proteins | sample LaCruzMarch2015__FD_192404 | JGI IMG/M metagenome (GOLD analysis project Ga0247840, IMG submission 192404) | Freshwater microbial communities from meromictic Lake La Cruz, Castile-La Mancha, Spain - LaCruzMarch2015_17m | ecosystem: Environmental > Aquatic > Freshwater > Lake | place: Spain... | reverse complement strand
CCGTCGACTGGTACAACCAGCGCGTCGATGTCTGCAAAGACCCTGATCTGCGGGACATCCTGGCCCACAACCGGGATGAGGAGAAGGAACACGCGGCCATGGTGCTGGAATGGATCCGCCGCCAGGACCCGACCTTCGACAAGGAACTCAAGGACTATCTGTTCACCGACAAGCCGATCGCCCATCACGCCTGACGCGCGGACGCACTTACGCGGGCAGATTCCCTCATAACATGCGTAGGATGGGTAGAGCGTAGCGAAACCCATCCTCAACCCTGGGGTGGAGCGGCTATGCGCTCAGTGTCGGATCGAGCACCCGCTCCATCCGGCACTGTTGGATATGATGTGTTTTGACACCCAGCGCCGCGAGTCGCGCCTTGAGCGTTACCAGCGTCGCATCCCCCTCATGACCCGGCAGAATGGTGGTCCGTACGTCTAACGGCACCCTGGCCGTGAGCAGGATTCCCAGGCTCTCCCAGGCCCGCTCCCCGGACTTGGGGACACCGGTGATGGCCGGGTAATCGTCCGGCAGGGCCTTGATGTCCAGTCCCACCCAATCGAGCAGCGGGAGCAGTGTCTTCAGGCGCGCCGGATACGCACCCGAGGTGTGCAGTCCGATCTTGAACCCGAGTGCGCGCACCTGCGCCATCGCCGCCTTCAGGGACGACTGCAAGGTGGGCTCCCCCCCGCTGAAGACCACCGCATCCAACAGTCCCCGCCGTGCTTCCAGGAACCGGAAGACCTCGGCCCAGCGGATCAGACCCGCGGCAACGCTGGGCAGCAGATGGGCATTGTGGCAGTAGCGGCAGCGCCAGGGGCAGCCCTGACAGAACACCACGGCGGCCAGTTCACCGGGATAATCGACCGTGGTCAGCGGCGTCAGGCCACCCACGCGCAACGGCTCCTGCCCGGTGATGGCCGGCAGTGTCGCGGCGATCCCTGATGACTCATCGACGCCCATAGCGACATCCGTCGGCGTCAGGCAGCCGCTTGGTGCTGGACACGCAAGGGCGTCCCGCACGGGGTCTCGGTGAAGTAGCAGCGATCGGCGTGCTCGGCGCGCTTGCCGAGATTGAAAGCGGCGACCGGGCGGTGATAGCCCATGACCCGGGTCCAGACTTCACAACGGGTGCGCTCTTCCTGATTCAGGGTCAGTATGCTCGATTCTTTCATGGTCCTCGTCTCTTCAGATTGGTCGGTTGTTCCGATGGCTACGGCTTGCGAACATCTACATTCATGCGCCTTCATTTGCGGCTGCTTGCGCTTCCCCCCGTTTGCGCGCGATCAGTTCCTGATCGCATAGCGGGCAGAACTCATGCTCGCCGGCGATGTATCCATGCTTGGGACAGATGGAAAAGACCGGCGTGACGGTGATATAGGGCAGCCGGAACTGAGTCAGCGCCCGACGCACCAGCCGCTTGCACGCCTCGATGCTGGAGACCTGCTCGCTCATATAGAGGTGCAGCACGGTCCCGCCGGTGTAACGGGACTGAAGCGGCTCCTGCATCTCCAGGGCTTGGAAGGGATCGTCCGTGAAACCCACCGGCAACTGCGAACTGTTGGTGTAATACGGGGTCTCCGCGGTGCCGGCCTGGAGGATGCCCGGATAGCGCTTCTGATCCTCGCGGGCGAAGCGATAGGTCGTCCCCTCGGCCGGAGTCGCCTCCAGATTGTAGAGATGACCGGTGGACTCCTGGAACTCGACCATCCGTGCGCGCACCCGGTCGAGCAGGCGGATCGCCAGCGCCTGTCCGGCGGCGGTGGTGATGTCCTCGGCGTCACGGGTGAAGTTACGGATCATCTCGTTGATTCCGTTCACCCCGATGGTGGAGAAGTGATTACGCAGGGTCCCAAGATAGCGTTTTGTATAAGGAAAGAGCCCGGCATCCAGGTGACGCTGGACCACCTTGCGCTTGATCTCCAGACTGTTGCGTGCCAGGTCCAGCAGGCGATCGAGCCGCGCCAGCAAGGCGGTCTCGTCGCCCGCGTGGAGATAGCCCAGCCGCGCGCAGTTGATGGTGACCACGCCCACCGAGCCGGTCTGCTCGGCTGAGCCGAAGAGCCCGTTGCCGCGCTTGAGCAACTCGCGCAGATCCAGTTGCAGGCGACAGCACATGGACCGGACCATGTTGGGCGAGAGTTCGGAATTGATGAAGTTCTGGAAATACGGCAAACCGTACTTGGCGGTCATGGCGAAGAGCCGGTCCGCGTTCTCACTCTCCCAGGGGAAATCGGGCGTGATGTTGTAGGTCGGGATCGGGAAGGTGAAGATTCGGCCCTTGGCGTCCCCCGCCGTCATCACCTCGATATAGGCCCGGTTGATCAGGTCCATCTCGACCTGAAGGTCGCCATAGGTGTAGGGCTGCTCCACCCCGGCGATCACCGGTACCTGATCGCGCAGGTCGTCCGGGCAGACCCAGTCGAAGGTGAGATTGGTGAAGGGCGTATTGCCGGTAATGAAGGTCTTGCCGTTGCGGCGCGCGACGAAGGTGCCGTTACGGGTCGTCGGGCACCAGACCTTGCCCTGGTAGGGCCGACGCTCGATGAGCTGGATATAGGTCTCGCGATTGCGGATCAGGTTTAACACATGGACGCCCGAGTCCTCACGTGTATAGACGCTGCTCCCGTAACCGGCCAGGGTGCAAAGCTCTTGGAGTGCATCCAGGTTGTCCCGATCGTTGGTGTAGATCCGGGTGCGGCCGTTCGGCTCGACGCTGCCGTCGCCCTTGATATAGGTGTCCAGGAAGAGCCGGATCTGGCGGACCGAGAGGGTGCGGACGACCGCCGGAACGCATTTGCGCTCCAGATGGCCCAGCACAAAGTCGCTGCCTTCCTTGTTCAGGCGATAGCGGTAGACGGGATAATTCGCGTAGGTTCCGGTCTTCTCCAACAGGTGGTAGGAGAGCCCCAGATCTTCGAGCAGCCACGCGATCTCGGCGGCGTTTTCCGGATTGCCGGTCGATTGGAACAGGCTGATGCGGCGGCGTCCGGCGCTGAAATCGAAGTTCCCCTCGGCAACCACCCAGGCCAGCAGCATCACCACCCGGTCGTCGATCTCAACCGTCGATTCCGTCTCCCAGGCGTTCGGGATGATGACCGGGGACTTGAGTGCCGCGACCGCTTCGATGTCTTCCAAGACCCACCGGTTATCGCTGTTGAAGACCTTGCGCAGGACTTTATGCCCCGGGGTGATCCATTGCTCCTGGGTACGGTTGCGCAGGACGTACATATCACCGTCGAAGTCATAGGACTTCACGGCCAGCGGCTCCAAATACTCCAGGCGATTGTTGCGCCAATCGAAGGTCGCGATGCGCTCGCCGGACTGAAGCTGGTCGTAGTGCTTCCAGCCGTGTTCAGTCAGACACTCTGTTTGCGCATCGACACACTGAGTCCCCCACCGCGACGGGACATTGAGATTATAGATAAGCTCTTGGATGCACTGCCTGACTTCGGCATAACCGAGCCGGTCGGCGCGCACGAAGGGGGCCATGTAGGTATCGAAGCTGGAGAAGGCCTGGGCGCCGGCCCACTCGTTCTGCAGGGTCCCCAGAAAGTTCACGATCTGACCCACCGCGCTCGACATATGCCGCGGCGGCCCCGCCTCCACGCGCCCCGGCACTCCGTTCAGACCCTCGTGCAGCAGAGTGCGCAATGACCAGCCGGCGCAGTAGCCCGACAGCATGTCCAGATCGTGGATATGGATGTCGCCCTCACGATGAGCCTCGCCGATCTGCGGCGGATAGACATGCGACAGCCAGTAGTTGGCGATCATCTTGCCCGAGGTGTTGAGGATCAGCCCACCGAGCGAATAGCCCTGGTTGGCGTTGGCGGCCACCCGCCAGTCGGACCGGTCCAGGTACTCGTCGATGGAGGCAGCCACGTCCACCAAAGTACGCTCATGGTCGCGCAGTCGCGAGTGCTGTTCCCGATAGACGATGTAGGAGCGCGCGGTCTCGAAATGGTTGGCGGAGATCAGCGTCTGCTCCACCACGTCCTGGATGCCCTCGATGTCCGGCAGTCGCCCGTTGCCGAAGCGGTGCGCCAGCACCTTGACCACCTGGGCGGTCAGCAGGCGCGACTCCATGTCGCCGTACTCCCCGCTCGCCTGGCCGGCCCGCAGGATGGCGGATTCGATTTTGGCCGCATCGAAAACCACCTCCCGCCCGTCGCGCTTGAGGACGCGGGTGGGCAGGGTCGCGAGCGTGTTCGGTGCGGTCCCCATGGCGGCGTTTCCCGGTGAGCTACTATATTTTGTGTCGGCGAGACTTCTAGACACAGTATATAGGGGGTAGGCGGTCAGGGCAAGGTCGCTCGGGCAGATGGCCCAAGGGGGGCCGCAGGTGCCTGAAAACAGATGTCCGCGCGCTCCGGCGGAGCCTGCGGTGAACCGCCGCGAGTCAGTCAAGGCGCTTGGAAGTCGCACCGCGACCCTGTGGGAGCGGCCTCCGGCCGCGATGGGGCGCTGTGGTGAACGCCGATGCCGCGACCCTGCGAGGCCCCATCGCGGCCGGCGGCCGCTCCCACGGTGGATGTTTTTCGTGTGGGGTGGAGGCCATTCGCCTCAAGGCGAAGGATGGGGCGTCGGGCGGCGCCTTGCGCGCCGACGCCCGCCCGGTCAGATCGTCTCGACGAACCCTTCGAGCTTGCGGGTATCGGCAGCGAACAGGCGAATGCCCTCGGCGAGCTTCTCGGTGGCCATGGCGTCCTCGTTCATCGCCCAGCGGAAAGCGCGTTCATCGTAGCTGACCTTGGGGATATCCATGGACCGGGCCTGATCCGCATCGAGCTTGCGGGGTAACTCGCCGTGACGCGCGGCCAGTTCGCCCAGCAGTTGGGGGGCGATGGTCAGATAATCGCAGCCGGCCAGTTGCAGGATCTCGTCGAGGTTGCGGAAACTCGCGCCCATGACCACGGTTCGGTAGCCGTGACGCTTGTAATAATTAAATATTTTGGTGACCGAGAGGACCCCGGGGTCGGCTTCGGCCGGGTAACCATCAACCTTGTTCGCGGCCTTGTACCAATCGAGGATGCGCCCGACAAAGGGCGAGATCAGGGTCACGCCGGCCTCGGCGCAGGCGACCGCCTGGGCGAAACTGAACAGCAAGGTGAGGTTGCAGTGCAGGCCTTGGGCCTCCAACCGCTCGGCGGCGCGGATGCCCTCCCAGGTGGAGGCAACCTTGAACAGGACCCGCGTTGCGGGGTCGATCCCGACCTGCCGATAGAGTTCGGCCAGCCCCTGCGCGCGCAGGATGGTCGCCTCGGTATCGAATGACAAACGGGCATCGATCTCGGTGGAGACCCGGCCGGGAACGATCTCCAGGATTTGCTTGCCGAAATTGACCGCCAGTCGGTCCATGGTCCACCGCGACCGGGCCTGCGGATCAGCGCCGCCGCGTGCTTTGCCGAAGGCCGCCGCGTCCACCGCCAGTTCCCGATAGTGAGGCAACTGCGCGGCCTTGAAGAGCAACGACGGGTTGGTGGTCGCGTCCTGGGGCTGATACTCGGCGATGGACTCGAAGTCACCGGTGTCGGCAACCACGGTGGTCATGGTCTTGAGTTGTTCGAGCGTGTTCATCAAGCGGATCCTTATGGTCTGGTGGTCTGGTGGTCTGGTGGTCTGGTGTCAAGTCGCGGCAGTATCCTAGAGCACCCGCCCTAGTCACCCGCACGGCTCGTCGCGGTCGCCGGGGCGTGGGGGCCTGCGATAACTCTGCACGAAGTGCCGGTCGCGTTGCAGGATGGTGTCGTTGCGGATATCTCTCAGGTGTTTGATGCGCACTCGGCCGTCGGTCGGTTGGTAATCGATCTTGCGCGCAAACGGGCCGCCCAGGTCTTCCTCGAGGAGCGGAATGTTCGCCTGGCGCAGGAAGAGACGCGCGAAGGCAATGCTACGCTCGCCAACCGTACAGTCATTGCTCAGGATGCGCGAGCCGCCGAACAGCTTGGCCTCCAGATGATGCCGCTGCGCGCCGGCGTCGAGCAGTGCCGTGAACAGGTCGAACATGGCATCCTCTCCAGGGCTCGATACCGCCCCCGTCGTCTCGTGCGGTTCCATGAAATGGTTCATGCCCCCGAGCCCCTGCGAACGGTCACGAATACAGGCGGCCACGCAGGTGCCGACGACGGTGACGATGGTTTCGCTGCGGCTGACATAAAACTGCCCCGGCAGCAGCTTGGCCGCATACCGGTGGTTCACCGCATCGAAATAACGGTTGATGTGCTCAAAGCCTCGCGGCGCGGGTTGCAACTGCATCAGTCCTGCCTCGGTTTGCCCTCACTGACCGCGCGTTCGTCGGCGGGAACGCGCACGTCACCTTGCGAACTCGAAAACGGTTCTTGCGCCGGGATGCGCGCTTGCGGTGCCGGTACCCGGCACCCGCGACCATAGCGCCCTCGCGGTGTCCGCGCAATTGGTCAGCGACAGGCCATGGGCAACCGACGCGGCGACTGCCGTGATGGACCGACCCCCACGCGCGAACGCTCGGCGCGGGTTCAACCCCGAGGGAATTGGGTTATCATGCACCACGTGAACCTGCGTGATCTCAAATACATCCTCGCCGTCGCCGAAACGCGCCACTTCGGGCGTGCGGCCCTGCGCTGCTTCGTCAGTCAGCCAACCTTGAGCGGACAGATCAAGAAGCTGGAGGATGAACTCGGTGTGGTGATCTTCGAGCGCACCAACCGGTCGGTGGACATCACCCCGGTCGGTGAAACCATCCTGGCACATGCCCGTCTGGCGGTGGAGCAGGCCGAAACCATCGAGCAGGTCGCGCGCGCCCATCAGGACCCACTGGCCGGACCCTTGCGCGTCGGCGCCATCCCCACCCTGAGCCCATACCTGATGCCCCTGGTGCTGGTGCCGCTCAAACGCACCTATCCAGGACTGCGCCTGGTCCTGTCCGAGGAGATCACCGAGTCACTGCTCGGCCGGCTCCAGCGCCACGAGATCGACGCCGCACTGCTTGCCACCGCACCGGACGATGCGGACCTGGATGCCATACCGTTGTTCGACGAGCCTTTCTGGCTCGCCCATCCACGCAATCACCCACTCTACGAGAAAGACGAGATCGATGCCGAGGACCTCAAATCCATCGACCTGCTCTTGCTCGCCGACGGCCATTGTCTCACTCACCAGGTCATGGACGTGTGCCGCCTGACGGAGCGCCCCACCCATGGCGAGATGGCGGATCTGCGGGCGGCCAGCCTGGAGACCTTGCTGCAGTTGGTCGGCGCCGGCTTTGGCTGCACCCTGGTGCCGGCCCTGGCCATCCGCGGCGGCTGGATGACCGACAGCGGCATCATCGCCCGTCCGCTCGCCTTGCCGGACGCCTTCCGGCGCATCGCGCTGGTGTACCGCCGCAGCTTTCCGCGCCGCGCCGCCCTGGAAGTCTTTGCCCAGGTGGTGCGGGAACACTTACCGAATACGGTTCGTCGACTCGCTTCCGCCTGAGGTCAGCCAAGCCGTGGCAAGCGGCTGATTCGACCCATCCGCAACGCGCCCTCCCCCGCACCCGGAAGAAGCTCGACAATTTGCTAATATCCTTATCGTTTTCTGCAAGTTAAAGCCATCAGAACTGATGTTTTCGACGCTCTTTTTGTTATTTCTTTGCGCTGGGGCAACTAATCCGCGATTTCCGCAAGCAGAATTCTCAATGAAGCCTATGATACCGGTGTCCATCGTATTGCAGGATGCCTTTTGATGCAGCGATGGACATGCAGGGGGTTCAACCCCCATCCAAAAAAACAAGCTCGAGGAGGCCGAAATGACTAACACACAAACCAGTACCCTGTGGGAAATCTGCAGACAGGGCCTGCCGCTCGTCGCCGACGAGGCCGCGGAGTGCTGGGACAAGGGTCAACCCTTTGAGATGGAGCCGAAATACCGCCTGGCCCGCTCCGTGGAGGCGCTGATCAACCAGAGTAACTGGGAAATCGGTCGGGACGAAGAGTTCGCCTAGCGATCAGGATCCGCCGCCCTCAAGGTGCACTGCCAACCAGATGCACTGGGGCTCGGCGGACGTCTCGACCACCCGATGCGGGGTGTGGGCGGGGATGAAGAGATAGTCGCCGCTGACCAGCATCCGTTCCTCGCCCGCAATCCAGAGCCGCGCCTCACCCTGGAGCAGGATGACCCACTCGGACTGCGGCTGGTCATACAGGACCGTTTCCGGGGTTGCGCTGCTGACAATGCGCTCGATCCAGACCCGTCCCGCGGGCAGTTCCAGTCGCAGCAATTCTTCAAACATCTCGCCCGTCGCCGGCTCCGGCAGCAGCGCGAAGAGGTTTCCGGTACGCGGCAACATCCTGCACCTACTCCCAGCGGAACAACCAGGCCGCCAGCGAGAGGAAAGCCAGGGCCAGGCCCGCCAGGATCAAGATCTGCGGCAGCACGTCCGCCACCATCGCCCCATCGATCATGACCCGCCGGGCCGCGTCCACCATATGAGTCAAGGGCGACAGTTGCGAGAGCAAACGGGCCGCCGCACTGGTGCCCTCCATCGAGAACCAAACTCCGGAAAGCAGCAGCATAGGCCAGGACATCAGGTTCAGGATGCCGTCGGCCAATTCCTCCGTGCGCAACCGCGCCGAGACAATCAGCCCCAGGCTGATCAGGCACAGGGCCCCGCCAACATAGATCAGGGCGAGCGCCGCGTAAGATCCACGCATGGGGAAGTCGAGCAGCAAGGCGGCGCCGGTATAGACCACCAGGCTCGCGCTCATCACCACCAACAGGCGTGAAAGCACCTGGGCGGCCAGGAACTCAAAGGGGCTCAGCGGCGTCGCCTTGAGCCGCCGCAACACACCGTTCTTGCGGTAACGCACGATCACCCAGCCCACGCCCCAGAGGCTGGAGAACATCACGTTCATCGCCAGGACCCCGGGCAACACCCAATCGGCGTAGCTGACGGCCGCCCCGCTGACGGTCCGGCGGGCGGGTTCTGTTCCCTGGTCGGCCGTCTCGACGCTTGGGCCACGCTCGGCGCCCAGCAGCAAGCGTTCGGCCAGATAGCCGCGCGGTGACTCCAGATTGACCCAATAGGTCAGCGGGTCCGTGCGCCGATCGACCAGGAGGTCGAGTTGGTGACGCTCCACCTTCAGGACAGCGCCCTGCGGATCGGTCAAGGGAACGAACTGGACATGATCCAGTGCCAGCAACCCGGTTGGGGACTGCGGCAAGGTCCCGTCGGCAGTGATCACCCCGACCTTGAACTGATCCTGCGGGTCGCCGCTGAAGATGAAGGCAAACGCCAGCACCATCAGGATCGGCATGAAAATGTTCCACCCGAGTCCGGCATGATCCCGGTAGAACTCCCGGTTACGGGCGACGAAAACAGCGAAGATGCGGCGCCACATGCGTGGGGCTCCTGTTCATGGATGGGTTTGCGGCAACGGACTGCGATCTTGCGTCTGGCGGCCTTGATCATGGGACCGGCCACGCGGCATCGTAGGGTGGACAAGCGCAGCGCAGTCCACAAACGCGTTCCCTAATTGACCTGTTTAACTTATTAGTGAACGGTTCCTTAGGGCAATTGCCTGAGCATCACGCCACCTGCCGCGGGCTCAGGCCCGCAAGGCGTGCCCGGTCAGCTTCAGGAACAGATCCTCCAGGTTCGGGGTGGCGACCCGCAGAGCCGACAGATCCGCGCCAAGCGCTTCCAATTCTTTGAGAACCGGCGCCGCAGCATCCGCAAACAGCTCGATCTCTCCCGCGCGACTGGTCGCCGTCGCCGGCAGGGGCACACCATCCGGCCATGCCGAGGCCGGCAAACGGATCACCGCGGCCGGGAAGTGCTCACCGATCAGAACGCCCGGCAGACCCTGGGCGATGATACGTCCGCGGTCGACGATAGCCACCTCATCGCACAGGCGCTCCGCCTCTTCCATATAGTGAGTGGTCAGCAGGACCGTGGTGCCGCGGCGGCGCACCGTCTCGATCAAGGCCCAGAAGTTGCGCCGCGCCTGGGGATCGAGCCCGGTGGTCGGTTCGTCCAGAAAGACCAGTTCCGGATCGTTGACCAGGGCCACGGCGAGCAGCAGGCGTTGCCGCTGACCACCGGAGAGCTTGCGGGTATCCCGATCCAGGATCTCGTCCAGATTGCAGAGCCGGATCACCTCATCGCGCGGGGCCGTGCGGCGATAGAGGCTCGCGAACATCGTCAGGGTCTCGGCCACGGTCTGAAAGTCCTGCAGCGCGGTCGCCTGGAACTGGATACCGACGGACTCCCGGTAGGCGTGGCCCAGAGGCGCGCCGCGGAACAGCACCTGACCCGCATTCGGCGTCTGGATCCCCTCCAACATCTCCAGGGTCGTGGTCTTCCCCGCCCCGTTCGGACCCAGTAAACCAAAACAACGGCCGGGCTCGACCCGAAAACTCACCCCATCGACCGCACGCACGCCGCCATTGGGTCCGGGGTAGGTCCGGACCAGATCGCGGGCCTCGATCAGCGCGTCCATCGCGCGCTCCCGCACCCGTCCGGGCGCCGGCAGAGCCGACGCGCGACCGCGGATTCGGTTAGGATTTGCAGACCTCTCATCGCGGCACTCCCGCCGACATACCAACGGAGTCCTGTTCCATGGCGATCCTCATCATCGGTCTCGTCCTCTTTCTCGGTGTACATTCGCTCCCCTTTCTCGCCCCGACATGGCGCGAGTCCCTTCAAGTGCGCATCGGTGAGGTCCCTTACAAGGGGCTCGCCTCGGTGTTGAACCTGACCGGCTTCTTGCTGATCCTGTGGGGCTACGGGCTGGCCCGCCAGGAGCCGTTCACAGTGTACGCCCCGCCCGTCTGGACCGCGCACCTCGCGTTACTGGTTCTGGTGCCGGTCTTTCCCCTGTTGTTCGCCGCCTTCCTGCCGGGGCGCATCCAGAGCTGGGCCAAACACCCCATGCTGCTGGCCGTCATCCTCTGGGCGCTGGCCCACCTGATCGCCAACGGCAACCTGGCGGATGTGGTGCTGTTCGGGTCCTTCCTGGCCTGGTCACTGGCCGATCGCATCTCCTTCATGTGGCGCACCGCGCCGCCGGTGCAAGGCGCCCCGCCCGGCAAGTGGAACGATTGGATCGCCTTGGGCCTGGGGCTGCTACTGTACGGGGCCTTCATGGGCGGAACCCATCTCTGGCTGTTCGGCGTCTCGCCCTTGGGCGTGCGCTGAGTCGGGCGCGCGGCGCGATTGGAGTTCCGGGATGATCGGCGTCTGCCCAGCGGCCTTGATCACGGTTCCGGCCAAGCGGCATCGTAGGGTGGACAAGCGCAGCGCAGTCCACCAGCGGCGACGCGGGATTCAGTGCACTGCGCCAGCGCTTGTCCACCCTACGGCCGGAGCGATGATCAAAGCCTGCCCAGCCCTGATGCGAGGAACCCCATCATGCAATTTCCTTATGGGTTAAGCGATTTCAGCAAGCTCATCCTGGGCGGATACTTCTACCAGGACCGTACGGACCGGATTCCCCTCATCGAAGCGGCAGGGGATCAACTGATCTTCATCCGCCCCCGCCGGTTCGGTAAAAGCCTGCTGCTGTCGATGCTGGAACATTACTACGACGTCAAGCGGGCGGCGCAATTCGAGGCATTATTTGGGCATTTAGCCATCGGTAAAAATCCCACGCCACGGCATAACCAGTATTTCGTAATGAAGTGGGATTTTTCGCTGGTGAAAGCGCAGGGGGATGTAAAAGAGATCGAAGCGGCGCTACATCGACATATCAATACCGCGATCAAGGCCTGTGCTGCCAACTATGGCTGGCATGATATTGAAATCACTCCGGATGACGCGGTCGACTCACTCTCCTCCCTGCTGATTCGGGTGCGCCGGGAAAAACAGCGTCTCTATCTGCTGATCGACGAGTACGACAACTTCGCCAACGACGTGTTGATGGCCGGGCGTAAACAGGCGTATTACGAAGCCCTCCTCTATGGCGAGGGCTTGCTGAAAACCGTATTCAAAGCGGTGAAAGCAGCGGCGGGTGGACAAGGACTGGATCGCGTCTTTATCACCGGTGTTTCACCAGTCGTCCTCAGCGACATGACCAGCGGCTATAACGTCGGGGAGAACATCTATCTCAAGTCAGCGTTCAACGACTTGTGCGGTTTCACCGAAGCCGAGATCGCTACCGTGCTGGAGCGCATGGCGGGAGAAGGCGCCTCCTGGTCGCCGGCGGACGCCCTGGAAACCATGCGCACCTTTTATAACGGTTACTGCTTTAGCGAAACCGGTGGTGAGCGGCTCTACAACCCGACCCTGAGCCTGTATTTTCTCAAGGCCTTGCAGACCGATGGCCGCTATCCGCAGGAGATGCTGGATGAAAATCTGGCGATGGATCGCGGCAAGCTGGCTTACATCGCCCAACTCCCCCATGGCGAAGCGGTGTTGATTCAGGCGCTCAATGGCGAGGAGGGGGTGATCATTCCCCGCCTGGCCCGGCGCTTCGGCGTCGCGGATGTGTTGGCCGCGGTCAAGGATCAGCCATTCATGGCCTCGCTGCTCTACTACTTCGGGGTCCTGACGTTCGCCGGGCGAGGCGTGCTGGGCAAGGCGATCCTGAACATCCCCAATCTGGTGGCCCGCTCGCTCTATGTGGACCGGCTGCGGGAACTCTGGCTGCCCACCTACGAAGATCGCCAGACCATCCCGCGCCTGGCGGAAACGGTGTATCTCCAGGGCGATTTGGCCCCACTGGTGGACTTTATTGAACGGCGCTATTTGCCGGTCCTGTCGAATCGGGATTATCGCTGGACCAATGAACTGCTGGTGAAGATCGCCTTCCTCACGCTGCTGTTCGATGACCGGCTGTACATGATGGTCTCGGAAATCGAGGTGGATCACGGCTATAGCGATCTGAGCCTGATTGTCCGATCCGATATGCGGCAGTTTCAGGCGCTGGACCTGCTGCTGGAATTCAAATACCTGAGCCTGAAGGATCTGGGTCTGACCGGGGAGCAGGTGCGTGAATCCACCGCGGCGCAATTGACGGCGCTGCCGTTCATTCAGGCGAAACTGGCGGAGGCGGCAGACCAGGCGCAACGCTATGGGACCGCCTTGCAGGCCCGCTATGGCCTGACCGATCTGCGGCTGTTTGCGGTGGTCGGAGTCGGGCTGGAGCGGGTGGTATGGCAGACGGTCCAGCCGGTCAAACCCTAGCGACGGGCAGGGTCATCAGCAGTGTGGTTCGTCGCCGGGTTCGGTGCTGCGCATGCGCCGGTTACTCCGCGTCGAACAGTTGCTCGCCCCGCTCGACGCGGGCCGCCCGCAGCAGCCAGCGGTGCAAGGTGTCGCGCTCACGGCAGGCACGCACGCGGGTCTCAAGCGGCGTGTCCACCGGCACGCCCCGTCCCTGCAATAAGGCGAGAATGGCCTCGGCCAAGCCTTCATCGCGTCCCTCTTGGCGGCCTTGCTTGCGCCCTTCCTTACGCCCTTCCTTGTGACCTTCCGTGCGGACCGCCTCCAGGCTGTCATAGCCCTCCCGCTGCAGCAGATTGCGCAGCGTCGCCCGATGCCCCGCCGCGCGGTCGTACAGGGCCTCCACCGGGATCGAATTGCGCAGAATGCCCGGCGCATCCAACATCTCGCCCGCTCCGACCAGGCGCGGCGGCTGGCCGGCCTCGTGGACCTCCACCCGTCGCGGACCCTGCACCCGCACCACCCACACGTAACGGGTTCCGGCCGCCAACAATTCGGCAATCTTGACTTTGAGGTCCGCCTGGTCCTGACCGCGACCGGCATACTCGATGGCCAGCGGCGGCGCACCGGGAATCCAGCCGTCCGCGTCCGCCCCGGCGGCGGCCACCGCCACATCAGGGGCGCGCAGGGTGCCCGGCGCGGGCGTGAAGCCGGCATCCACGCCGGCCCATTCGACCGCCGGATCGCTGTCGATGACGGCGGCCCCGATCAGATTGGGCGCGGCGTGCTCGCGCCGCGCCGGCGCACAGTAGAGTGGATGGCCGTTGGAGAGCTCATAGCGGTCACCCTCGCGCAACTGGTCGGCGCGAAAGGGGCCAATGGCGGGCTCGCGGCGGATCTTGGACATGGCGCTAGCAGCCTGTCGGACTTAGCCCCTAGGATAAGGGTATAAGTCAACATAAAGGCTTTTTGTTGCTCCACATTCTAACGTAAGGTGATTTCCGCGAAAAATCCAACCCGTAGGAGCCCGCTTGCGGGCGACGGGTGGGGGCACAATGACGCGATTCCGGCAGGTCACGTCGCCCGCAAGCGGGCTCCTACGGAGCTTGATTCTTGATAGCGTCTTATTCGGAAATCGCCTAAAGTCCGACAGGCTGCTAGGCTCCGCTGTCATCGGGGTGGCTCGGTGGTGATGGTAGCCTGATGCCATACGTTTCGTCCTGGAGGTGGAACGGCTGCGTCAGAGGAGCTTGACCAATGCCGCCACCGCGGCGACGGCGGCCATGATCGTGGCCCCGAGTTTGATGATCAGGCGGTACTCCAGTTCGCGAATTTCGGCCTTGAGCGCCCGCTCCAGCGCCAGGAGGTCGGACTTGGTCGCCAGCTCAGCCTCGACATGGGCGATCACGGCGCGTCGAACAATTGCTCGCCCCGCTCGACCCGGGCCGCCCGCAGCAGCCAGCGGTGCAAGGTGTCGCGCTCGCGGCAGGCGCGCACGCGGGTCTCGAGCGGCGCGTCCACCGGGATGCCCCGGCCCTGCAACAAGGCGAGAATGGCCTCGGCCATGCCTTCCTCGCGTCCCTCTTGCCGCCCTTCCTTGTGACCTTCCTTGCGAACCGCCTCCAGGCTGTCATAGCCCTCCCGCTGCAGCAGATTGCGCAGCGTCGCCCGATGCCCCGCCGCGCGGTCGTACAGAGCCTCCACCGGGATCGGATTGCGCAGAATGCCCGGCGCCGCCAACACTTCGCCCGCCCCGACCAGGCGCGGCGGCTGGCCGGCCTCGTGGACCTCCACCCGTCGCGGACCCTGCACCCGCACCACCCACACGTAACGGGTTCCGGCCGCCAGCAATTCGCCAATCTTGACCTTGAGATCCGCCTGGTCCTGACCGCGACCGGCATACTCGATGGCCAGCGGCGGCGCACCGGGAATCCAGCCGTCCGCGTCCGTCCCGGCGGGCGCGGCCACGGCCACATCGGGTGCGCGCAAGGTGCCCGGCGCGGGCGTGAAGCCGGCATCCACACCGGCCCATTCGACTGCCGGATCGCTGTCGATGACGGCGGCCCCGATCAGATTGGGCGCGGCATGCTCGCGCCGCGCCGGCGCACAGTAGAGTGGATGGCCGTTGGAGAGCTCATAGCGGTCACCCTCGCGCAACTGGTCGGCGCGAAAGGGGCCAACGGCGGGCTCGCGGCGGATCTTGGACATGGCACGGGGCTCCGTGGTCATCGGGGTGGCTCGGTGGTGATGATAGCCTGCCTGGTGTCGTGCAGTGATGCCTTGCCAGGCATCCGAATCTTTATCGACCTGATAGTCATCGAACCAGCCGGCGCGAGGCGCTTTGACTGGACTGATGACAATGCGGCCGTTTTCCACAAACAGATCAATCCGATCCTCAATCTCGCATTCGGCGAGCAATGGGGCAGGGATGATGATGCAGCGGAAGTCGCCAATTTGGCGCAGTGTGGCTTTCATGGTATTTTCCGGACCGCGTTCTGGCTATTGGTATAGCGAGTAATCTCCCAAATGGTGCGCGTAGTCTCGCATCCGTTTCCAGTTACTCGGCGTCGAACAGTTGCTCGCCCCGCTCGGCGCGGGCCGCCCGCAGCAGCCAGCGGTGCAAGGTGTCGCGCTCCCGGCAGGCGCGCACGCGGGTCTCGAGCGGCGTGTCTACCAGGATGCCCCGGCCCTGTAACAAGGCGAGAATGGCCTCGGCCAGGCCTTCCTCGCGTCCCTCTTGGCGACCTTCCTTGCGCCCTTCCGTGTGACCTTCCGTGCGCCCTTCCGTGTGACCTTCCGTTCGCACCGCCTCCAGGCTCTCATAGCCCTCCCGCTGCAGCAGATTGCGCAGCGTCGCCCGATGCCCCGCCGCGCGGTCGTACAGGGCCTCCACCGGGATCGGATTGCGCAGGATGCCCGGCGCCGCCAACATCTCGCCCGCCCCGACCAGGCGCGGCGGCTGGCCGGCCTCGTGGACCTCCACCCGCCGCGGGCCCTGCACCCGCACCACCCACACGTAACGGGTCCCGGCTGCCAGCAATTCGGCAATCTTGACCTTGAGATCCGCCTGGTCCTGACCGCGACCGGCATACTCGATGGCCAGCGGCGGCGCACCGGGAATCCAGCCGTCCGCGTCCGCCCCGGCGGCGGCGGCGGCCACCGCCACATCAGGGGCGCGCAGGGTGCCCGGCGCGGGCGTGAAGCCGGCATCCACGCCGGCCCATTCGACCGCCGGATCGCTGTCGATGACGGCAGCCCCGATCAGATTCGGCGCGGCATGCTCGCGCCGCGCCGGGGCGCAGTAGAGTGGATGGCCGTTGGACAGCTCATAGCGGTCACCCTCGCGCAACTGGTCGGCGCGAAAGGGGCCAATGGCAGGCTCGCGGCGGATCTTGGACATGGCGCTGGGCTCCGTGGTCACCAGATGGCTTGGGTTGATGATAGCCGGTTGTCCTGCGTCATGTGGAGACAGTGCGCAAGGGGAAATGGCAACGCTCTCGGCGCCGCCGTGCACCGCACTGCCGCTCGGTCTATCATTACGAGTCAGTCCGACCCGGTGCGCGCACCGGGCCACCCGACCCTGGAGCCGACCATGGCCCACACCGCAACCGCCCACTCGCTCATCGCGCCCTGGATCGACGAAGA
>Ga0247840_10006493_pt1 | contig 16768 bp, 18 predicted proteins | sample LaCruzMarch2015__FD_192404 | JGI IMG/M metagenome (GOLD analysis project Ga0247840, IMG submission 192404) | Freshwater microbial communities from meromictic Lake La Cruz, Castile-La Mancha, Spain - LaCruzMarch2015_17m | ecosystem: Environmental > Aquatic > Freshwater > Lake | place: Spain... | reverse complement strand
GAAGACGGTATAGGTACCCGCAGGGTAAATCTTCTGAGTGTTGGTTTCAAGAGCGCCGGTGCTCCAGCGGTAACTGTTACCAAATTCAGTACCCCATGTGTACGGCTGAATTGAAACGTTCAGGTATGTGAGTGGGTGATTTGTGTAAGTTGCCCAGTTTTGGACATCTACAGCACTCCATAATTGGGTTAACGTGGTTCCTGATGCATCCTTCACTCGGATCATCATGTAACCATCACCAACATTATTGGCACCCACACCAGCTTTGTTTAAGATTGGTGCCCTGAACCTGGCATCAAGTGCCGAGTACATGTTGGTTACAACCCCGAATCCAAGGTTCTCACCCTGGGTAACTGATCCCCCGGTTACATCAGCGGCATTGTCATAGTCCCATACCTTAATGTCAAGGGATGGATCTTTAACGTTCATGACAACAATCGGTAAACCTGCCACATCCTTGGCTGCTTGCCCGTTAGCTGTTAACAGATACCAGTTCCCGGTGTATCCAACAAAGGTGGCTGGATTTATTTGGTAATTGGTAACCTGTCCCTGTGTATCAGTAGAGGTTGTCGGCGCGGTAGTCGTAATAACTGCTGCCGATGCCCACCAGCCAATCTGGGTGCTCGTAGTTGCAGGAACTGCAACTGCACGTGCGGCGTTCATAGTTCCAGTTAGATCTAGACCCTGCTCGCCGATATACACTGATGCACCACCAGCGTTTACAGCAAGTGCTGTTTGGGTGTATGTCGATACTGCTACATTTGCAGCTGATACCGGCATTACCGCAACAAGCACGAACATCGCAAGTGCAATAAGTGCAATAGTTAATCGCTTAGTCATTCTTTTTTTCCTCCAAAATTTCATCATACGTATCAAGCCGGAAAATCGTTTCGACAGATGCCGAATTACGATTCTGCGAGCCCTATACTCCGAATAGACGGAATATGCAAGAGTATTTGTAAAAGAGGTAATATAGCCTTTGTGGTTGTTTTTATTGGGGGTTTAGGGGTTTAAATGAATCCCGTTTTTAAATCTGGCGGGTTTTCAACGTTTTTTATGATACTTACACAAACATACTGTATCACGGTTTCTCAATCTGGTGATCTTACTGTATAGATTCATGTTTAGCACAGATTATGTGTTGTACATATAATCGTATAGCAAGAGTAGTCTACTAATATCAACAAAAAGATTTCCATTCATGCGTGTTCCCGGTATCATACTATAACTGAATCGGGAGAAGAGGGGGGCATCGCGTGATTGTTACCGGTCGCCTAGACATCGGGACTCCTCCGCTCTTCGCTAGGGGAAAACCGGTAATCAATACGTTCAATCATTTTGTTCAGATAATCCGAAATCCGATCCCGACGCTCATCGGGAGTGGGGATCCGATTCCCCCTCTCTCATGGGGTTTTATCATCTGCCATCAATTCCCCGCCACTTTTTTTATATCCGATTGCTTTATCGCACGCGACTTTTCGCACAGTTCGAGATCATCGACCCGGTATTCGAGATCGTTAAGTTTCAGAAAGAATGTATCGGTCATCCGGTCCTGCCACTCCATGAGCAAGCAGACAAGATCACAGATCACACACTCCGTGAGTGGGGAATCCGGGTACGTGGAAATGATCAGCGTAAAGGTTAACCCGAACATTCCTGAGCCACGCCACCCTCTTTCAACAAATATACATCATACCCCGGCTAACATTGTTTCATGCGAGTGATCCGGGCACCCGGTATCGGCAGGGCACACGAACTGGTCGTCAAAATGATCTTAGAAAAAGGCTGGGTGCTCCAGACAGAGGATGCAGAGACAACCATCGAGTTCGAAGAGATTGCGATGCAGATCGACACACCGCTTGCTGAACCGATGGTGAGCCCGCACTCCCGGTTCCAGCAGAAGTTCGTGGAGCAGTACGCACGCGATCTGCTGAACGGCTCACACGCCACATTCGAATACGATTATCACGGCAGGCTCTTTGACTGGGGCGAGCGCTTGACCGCGGATGGGCAGCCGGTGCATGTCAACCAGGTTGAATACATTGTCGAAAAACTCAAACAATCGGTAGTAAGCCGGCGTGCTATCGCCATCACGTGGAACCCGGTCATTGATGAGCAGCTTGATGACTGCCCCTGTCTCCAGTTGGTACAGTGTGTACTCCGGGACGGGAAACTGGGTATGCGGGTTGTCTTCCGGAGCAACGATATGCTCACCGCTGCCGGTGCCAATATGTTCGCACTGGTGCAGCTCCAGAAATCCATTGCCGGCAAACTTGGTGTGCCGTGCGGTACCTATACCCACATCTCACTTGTCCCCCATATTTACTACCTCAGGGATCTCCACGACATCGAACCGTTCTGCGGCAAAGGTGAATATATCCAGCCGGTAAAGGAAGTCTGCCGCGCCTGCCAGCGGTGTGAGCGGGCAAAAAAAGTCTGACCGCCAGACTATAAGTCCATCACTTTAATTAGGCAACAGCAGCAAAAAATATGAGGCACATAGCCCGGTAGTGTAGCGGTCAATCATGCGAGACTCTGGATCTCGCGACAGCAGTTCGAATCTGCTCCGGGCTACTTTTTAATACGATCGTGCTGCATGTGGCACTTCTTTTTGTATGCGTCTGGCACGCGGGTGCATCCTGATCGCTTTCTCTCTTTTCCCGTAACCAGTCTCATGCAATCAGTGCCGAGAGCATACAACTGATGAACACGGTGCCAAACGTGCCGGCGCCCCCGATACTGAATTTGGCAATGCCCAGTTCCCGGATCTTATGAAGGTTTGCAATATTTGCCCCAATCAGCGTCCCGAACGTGCCGCCGACAAACGCGGTTACTCCCGCCGCAAACCCAACCCCGCCAGAAAGCACAAGCCCGCAGACAAGTGCCGCAAGTCCCGGAATGAACAGGGGCGCCAGAATCCCGGCACCGCCCGCATGACGTACAGAAATAAAGGAGAGTGCAGAAACCAGAAGAACCGCAACAATCACTGAACCTGCAGACAACATGCCGGACGGTGCCGAGATAAAGAGCAAGTACACGGCAATAAGAACAGGAATCACTGCTCCCCCAAGGTTGAGTGAGATGACCGTCTCCCATGGCGAAAACCCGTCGGGGATAACTCCGTCAATATACTCAATCCTGACCGTTTCGCGACGGATTTTTCCGATCGGAATATTGATGGCACCCCCAATGAGCATCAAGAGGATGATTGCAACTGCAGCAATCCATGAAAACCCGAGCCGGGCGAATGCGGCGCCGACAAATCCAAGAAATAAGAGCGGGATGACGAGAATGACAAGGCAGACAATAATGATAATGCCAAGGACAGACCATGTCCCTGCAGAGTAAAAATGGATTCCATCGCTCATGTTAATCACACACCGGGCAGTTTTTTACAGACCATGGCTGCATGGTCGGCATGGTACGGGGCAAGCCAGATACTCTCGGTGACGGAGAGCCCGGCTGTGGTAAGCAGTCTGATAGTTTCCTGGAATACATCCTCTGGTTCCTTTCTGACATCCACGCTCCGGGTCTTGAGCATGAGAATAAGAGGGCAGCCCTCTTTTAAAAATGCACAGTTCCGGATTGCGATTGCTGCCTGGTCCGGCTGTGCCACATCCTGGTAGAGCAGGTCAACCGCTTCAACCACCGGAGCGTATTGTTCCGGGCGGGCAGCGTCTGCCATAATCGGCATAACATTTTTACGCCGCCGTGCCACCTCCAGAAGATCCTGCATCGGGCGAGGGGCGAACTCCACAGCATACACCACTTCGACGTAATCGGCAACATGTGAGACAGTCGTCCCGTTCGCCGCACCCAGGTAGAGTACCCGCATATCTGCCACAAGATCGATACCCGTCCCCACATGGTACAGTGCCGAGAGTTTGCTGCGGTACGGGTCCCACACCCGTGCCCCGCCAAGCATCCGTTCGTTATAAACCCCGCCTTCACCTTTGGATGCCAGCACATCACCGATCCAGATCACAACGGTTCGCCCCCTTTTCCGGCAGTTTCAGTCCCTGCCTGATCGATGCGTGCCTGTGCCGCGAGAATGAACTCCGGAACAGCACTCCCCCGGTAATAATCCAGCCGTGCGGCAATCGCAAGCTTTCCGGCAAGTACGCGGGCGACCCTGCCACGGAGTGCACGGGGAGCGTTGTGCACCCTCCGGTGCTGGAAGATGATCCCGTGTTTGGGAGACGGTGCCTGTGTCCGCAGGTGTGCAAAAAGCGCTGTTCGTGCACCAATGACCTGGATCGCGCTCGCGGGAAGACGTGCAAGCTTGGCGATACTCCCCGCACAAGAGAGGAGGCGTGCGGCGACGAGCCCCCCGATCAGCGCACTCGTGTTGGGCAGCACAGCACATGCCCGGTCAGACACTTCCTTTGCGAGTGCAGTCCTTGTTTCGGCAATCTGTTCAATCTCCCGCGCAACGTTCCCAAGGGCGCCCCCCCGGCTCCGCTCGCGAATGGTCTTTACAAGCTGATGTGCCGGAGTCCTGCGGTACTTGCGGGAGAATGACGGGTGCCGCACCTGGTACCAGTCTGCCACCCGTTCGGAAAGAAGGTTGATAACCGTATCCATCTCGTCAAGTGTTCGAACCATTTGGAGCAGTTCCACGTCCTTTCCCGCATAACTTTCCCGGACTGCCAGTTCTGCTCCTGCAATACACACTTTTTGCAGTTTTGACAGGTATTCGGTCCTGTCCCGGCAGACTCCGCATGCCACAGCCTGCTGCCAGTCAAGCGGTATAAAATCGTCCATACTGGTGCGAAGCGAACGGACGCGGGTGGCAGCAGCCTGCGCATCGCCTTCAAACGGTGTGCAGGCACCCGCTTCAACCTCCCCAAACCAGTATGCCGTCATGATAGAAACGTAAGGAGTGCACGGGTAAAAAATCGATGGATCGCCGGGGGCAGAGTTCAGATCCATGCAATGCCAAAGGAGTACAGCATCACCGGCACCATGATCGCTCCCATGCAGTAGACTCTCGGCACGTTTACGATATGCGGTACAAGCCCGAGCACGATGGCGAGAATGAGAATAAATCCCCCAAACGGTCCGGTAAGGACGAGGCATAATCCCACGACAAACAAGATCACTGCCCGGTTCAAAAGACGGGTGTCAATACCGTTGAACCGGTTGGCGGAACGGGAAAGCCCTATCGTGATCAGGTAGGCAGCACATGCCGCAAGTACGCCAATGACGGTCAGCTCACTCATTGAGGGAAGCGGCAGTTCAGATAATACAACCATTACCCCGTTGCGCATCCGTGACAGTGCGAAGAGTGCTGCAAGCCCGATAAACGCATTCGCCGTGTTTGCCGAGCTTGTCGCGAGTATATAGGCACGACGGTCCTTTTCGTAGCCAATAACTGATGCGAGGACACCGTTTGCCGTTGCAGTCGAGAGCCCGGGAAGCCACCCGACCGCAATTCCGGCAAGGGTACCGAGGACAGAACTCTTCACGATGGTCTCTCTTTTTATCCGTAAACCCCGGAAGTGCTGGTCCGGCATCACTCCCTGCGATGCGATGAGAAGAACCGAGATGCCAAACAACCCGGTAAGAAGGGGCATAAGCAGGGCACTGCCGCCGCCAAGGGTGTGCCAGCTGAGGTATGCATACCGGAGAGTAAAAATTCCGAGTGCGCCTGCCACTGTAAAAATCCCCAGCGCCCAGCCGGGTGACTCGCTCATGACAATCATGTATCCCACAACCGCAAGGAGAAGAATGCCGATACCCCAGTCAAAGTACGGTTGTAACGCAGGGAGGAGAAAATAGCAGCAGACCGAGAGCGGGACCGCGATGATCATGGCACACGCGCTCCCCATCGCCGCGACACGGACCGCTTCCTCACCGTTTCCCTCAAGAGTAAGCGCGTGCGCCGGGAGTACAGAAAGTGACGTATCGGCATCCGGGATCCCGAGAAATGTACTTGGTATTGACTCCACAAACGTATGCGTTATAAGCGCGGCAAACAGTGCGCCGGCGAGCGCGAGCGGTCCGAGAATGGATAAGAGCGCCACCTGGAAACTGATGAGCACCCCCGCGAGCGTGTTTACGTGTACCCCGGGAATAAGCCCGCTCACAGTGCCAAGCAGAACCCCAAGAAGCGTCCCGAGGAGGATCTCAATCATTGAAGAAAGATGCAGGAGAGGACACATAAATTAACCGAAATGCATACCATCTTATCATAACGAGGCGATGAATCCGTAATGAGAATTGCAGTCACCCGGCTTTCTGGAAAAGAAAAGAGTGATGCAGGGCGGTGTGCGCAGTACGGGCATTCCTGTTATAGTGTGCACCCGCTCCGCTCAGAAATCAATACAGAGATCATCTCTGCATTTGTCGATGCGGTAGATCGCGGGGAGTTTGACTGTCTCTTTTTTACAAGCGCACTCCCGGCAAAACTGATCGCACCGCTCCTCAACCGTTTCCCCCGGGTGATCGCTATCGGTCCTCAGACCGCAAAGGAATTGGGGCGGTTTGAGATTGAGTGCGAAACGCTGCCCGGATTCTACTCCCGTGATTTCGTGCCGTATCTGGGGGACTGGATTCGTAAAAAACAGATTGGCATCCCGCGGGCAGACGTCCCGAACCCGGTACTTCTCGATGCGATCGCACAAGCCGGAGGCATCGCCCGTGAGTTCCGGTGCTACCAGTTGATACCCACCGGTGAACCATTCAATCTTGAGGATGCCGAGGCTCTCCTCTTCACAAGCGCCATGTCGTATGCAAATGCCGTTTGGTCAAGCCGAACAGATCTCCTGGTGATGGCAATTGGAGAAATCACCGCTGCCGCGATGGAAAAAGCGGGAACTACACCTGTTTTCGTGGGGGACGGATCACTCGAAGGGACACTTGCCGCGTTAAACACCCACCTCAAATCAGGAGAGTAAGTAGTATGGCAGAAATTATTGAGAAAATGCCGCCGGCACAGCTCTGGCATGGTGCTGGTATTATTGTCATCGACAAGCCATGCGGACCGTCAAGTCACCAGGTAGCTGCATGGGTGGGAAAGATGCTTGGCTGCCAGGTAGGACATGCGGGTACGCTCGACCCGCAGGTATCCGGGGTGCTCCTTGTCATGCTCGGTAATGCGGTGCGCCTCGCGCCGCTCCTCTTAAAACACGATAAGGAGTATGTCTGCCTGATGCGGCTGCACGGAGATGTGGAGAGGAGCCGGATTGAGCAGATTGCTCTTGAGTTCACCGGGCGGATTTACCAGCGCCCCCCAAAAAAGAGCGCGGTAAAACGCAGTCTCCGGATCCGTGCCATTCACCGTCTCGAACTACTCAGTATCGAAAACCGGCTGGTCCTGTTCCGTGTCCATTGCGATGCCGGTACGTATATCCGCTCGCTCTGCCACCACATGGGACTTGCACTGGGAACCGGTGCACACATGCAGGAACTGCGCCGGACCCGTTCGGGTGCATTTGGCGAACAATCGGCACACACCCTTCACGCACTGCAGGATGCTTGTATCGCTGCGAATGAGGGGAACCGGTCACCACTTGAATCCATGATTATTTCTGTGGATGCGGCGGTGCCTGACCTCCCGGTTGTCATTGTACGTGATACGGCAATTGATGCATTGTGCCATGGTGCGGCACTTGCAGGTGTCGGGGTGATCCGCTGCGACGAATTCAAAAAAGATCAACCGATAGCCGTCCTCTCCCAGAAAAAAGAGTTAGTCGGTCTGGGCAGGGGGCTCGTCGCATCGTTGGCATTCAGACCCGGAGACAACGGGCTTGTCCTTGCCATGACCGCGGTCTTTCTCCCGCCGGGCACTTATTCCCGTGGCTGGACAAAGAAACCTACGGCTGAAAAATTAAAAAAAGGTGCCCGGAAAAGAGATAGCATTAAAAAAATTCCCGGCTAATACATGGGATACGCTTTTTGCTGAGGTAGTCTAGCGGTAAGGCGCAGGCCTGGAAAGCCTGTGGTGCGAAAGTGCCTCGGGGGTTCAATTCCCCCCCTCAGCGTTTGGGGTTTTGTTACAGTTCGGGTTCTGTTCTCGTTTTTTAAAAACCGATACCTCCATAAAAAGTTCCTCCCGGTTGATCAGAGCGGTGCCCGGGGGGAGATTCTCGCGGTTTCCTATCCGGGGCTGATTAAGATCCGTATGAAACGAACTTTTTTCGGATATTGAAACCATCTTGATACGACAGTGGGGATATGATGCCATTTCCGGATAGGTTTTCGGTGATGCAAATGCCTGCATTCAAAAGGATGTATGCATGTTTCGTCCAAGAGAACCGTTCCTGTCGATTGTCACAAAAATTTGAGAACAGTCCGAAGTTCAGCGGGCAAAAGAGGATTGCATTCAGAATTTAAATTTAAGATATCCCCGACCGCCAGGATATTTTTCCCGGCACATCAACGGGTCCGCATTTATTGACACAAAATCCTTAGCTTACGGGGTTCCCTTCCGGTTTTACTTTCATGGTAAGGGTTACATTCACATAATCGCCATCGAATTCAAATAAATAATTCCCACTTTTATATAGTTCTAACTGCCCAGGTGTCTGAAGACCATAGCTTTTCCCATATCCCGCAGTCTTGACAATCTCACCCGTGTCTTTGTCACGAACATTAATGGTAAACCACGTATTTTCATAGGGACGGGTAATCGTGATCGTGTCATGGAATTGCGTGTCCTTCAGTTTATAGTCAAGCACCTTTATATCGGTGATATTCACTGGTTTCACTTCATAATCGATGATAAGCGGAGGATTGGCAAGGGGGAACGAAACACTGGGGAAATTAGTATTCATGTCTGCATCCTTGAGTTCATAAATTTTTACATAACCTGCGGTTGATTCAACGGGTACTACCGGCTGGATTGGTGCCGGAGTAATTATTACCGATGGTGTTTGATAAACGATCTCCAGCCCGATTTGTGTGGAAACCGGGGCGGGAACCACCGTTGGCTGAACCACCGGCACCGGGGTGGGTGGCACGGTAGGAGTTATCACAGGTGCAGTGGGGGTTGGAGATGGACTGGCGCTTACTCCCTCATCTATGGGAGATGAAACTGATGTTACCGCCGATACAGGGATCCGTGGTTGTCCAGAACCCATCAAACCCTGATCAGATGCAATGGAGAAAATTGCTGTAGTATTGACTATAAGAATAATGATAATAAAGCCAAGTAAAATCGACAGGTATTGATTTTCCATACTTGAACTTCATTTATCTTTGATGCTATTTATGGTAACTGTTGGAAGCTACCCGTTGAGATGCCGTGGGGATGACGGCGTTCCCTCAAGAACACATCATTGCGCTGCAAGAACCCGTCGGGAATTCCTGTTGGCACAACCCGCATCATGCCGGAAGAGATGCAAAAAAACCGTGTGTCCATCAGCAATTTCCTTTGAATTTTCTGCCCATCTCAAAGGCTTTTATATTGACCTCAATGGTCTTTGGCGGGACAAGTTTTCTGACCGCTGCAACCAGCGATTCGGGTTTGAGGGGCATTGCACCAGAAGCAGCCCCCAGCATCACGACGTTTTGGGCAAGCACACTGCCTGCCTCAGCGGCAATCGCATCCGCATCAAGCAGGCAGAGATCGCAGTTTTTGAGCCTGCCAATGATCTCATCTTCGGTTGGCACGGTAATTTTCTGCGTGAATACTGAGGTTGGGAGAACCAGGTGACGGTTCACTACCATCATCCCTCCTTTTTTTAAGTAATGTGAGTACCGGAGGGCTTCAAGCAGATCAAACGAGATTAACAAATCAGCCTGACCGGGTACAATCAATGGTCCGAACTGCCCGCCAATCCGGATATGGCTCTCCACCGAACCCCCGCGTTGCGCCATACCATGTGTTTCCGCTCCCTTCACATGCCTACCCTCAATAAGACAGGCTTCACCAAGAATATTGGAGGCAAGGATCGTACCCTGACCGCCAATCCCGACGATCAGGATGTCAAAACTTCCGGTCATTACGAAACCTCCCGACCAATTGCCCCGCAAGGACACAGCTGGACACAAACGGCACACCCGCTGCACAGGTCATTAATCTGCGCCTTTTCGAGAGCGACTTTGATCGCAGGACAGCCGAACCGCACGCAGGTGCCACAATTGGTGCATACCTCGGAATTGACCATGTACTGGTGCCGTTTCACCCCGGCACGGCGCGCCATGATGACGCACATCTGTTTGGCGATGATAACCTTTACCCCCTTTTTCATCTTTGCCAGAGAGAGAACATTTATGGTACCGGCGAGATCAAACGGGTCAACCGTTTCCACAAAATTGACCCCGCAGGCACGACAGAGAGCATCCAGTGAAACCGGGGGGATCTCAACCCCGCAGGCGGTCTTTCCGGTGTTCGGGTTGGGCTGGTGCCCGGTCATTCCCGTGGTCCGGTTATCAAGGATGACGACCGTCATATTCGCACCGTTGTAGACCGCGTTCACCAGTCCCTGGATTCCGGTGTGGAGGAAGGTCGAGTCCCCGATGGTGCATACTACATCCCGGGGATCCCCCGAATGGGCAATGCCACTTGCAACAGTGATCGATGCTCCCATGCAGATCGCGGTATCAACGACACCCAGCTGGAGTCCGAGCGTGTAACACCCGATATCGCTTGGATATATTGCATCCTTGAAAACTTTTTTTATCGCGTAAAATGCAGCGCGGTGGAGACACCCGGCACACAGGATAGGAGGACGCATCGGGAGGTTCGGTTCCGGAGCGACCGCAGGAAACGGGCTCTCCGGTAAAAACCCTGCCCGTACCAAAATCGCTGCAACGAGGGGTGGCGACAACTCCCCCTCGAGCGGTGCATATCCGTTCTTCTTGCCGAACACCGGAACACCACCTGCAGCCTGCCGTACCTGGTCCTCCACCTCTGGGGAAAGTTCCTCAATGACGAGGACTTTTTTGTGCTTTTTAACAAAATCTCCCAGCCAGTCTTCGTCAATCGGGTATGCTCCAATCTTCATAAAGGAGATGCCTGCAGGCAGTATTTCCTGCACATACGATGCCCCGATTCCGCTCGCGATCACCGCAGTATCCCCCAGTATTTCATACCGGTTATATCCACATTCAACAAGCCGTTTTTTAATTCCGGGCTGCTTTTCATTCAGTTTCTTGTGGAGGATCCGCGTGTGCGCCGGGATCACCACATACTGCTTCGGGTCCTTGTGGAACTCCCCTTTTCTCGGGCTTGCAGCAACATCCCCCAGTTCCACATCGCCTTTTGAATGGCAGATGCGGGTAGTGGGGCGGAAGATCACGGGAAGCTCGAACTCCTCTGATAACCGGAATGCATCGCGCATCATGTCATGCGCCTCCTGCACGCTTGCGGGGTCAAGACAGGGCAACCGCGCAAAATGGGCATAACACCGGGTGTCCTGCTCGTTCTGGGAGCTGTGGGCGAACGGATCATCTGCGCTCATGATCACAAACCCGCCGGTCACACCGGTGTAGGCACTGGTCATTAACGGGTCTGAAGCGACATTGAGACCTACATGCTTCATGGTGCAGAGCGCCCGGACCCCGCACCATGCCGCGGCAAGCGCGTTTTCAAGTGCCACCTTCTCGTTCACTGACCACTCGACATAAAAAGACCGTTCCGGCTGCACACGGAGGTGATCGATCACTTCCGATGAGGGCGTACCGGGATAACCGCTTACAAAATCCACGCCCGACTCAAGAGCTGCATGGGCGATCGCTTCGTTGCCAAGGAGATATTGTCGTTTCATAGGACAGATCCGTATTATTTACGTCTTTTTTCGGGCACATATCCCTATCTATTTCATCTCTGTTCCCAGACTGTCATTAACAACCTATAAAAACTCTAATGGGATAACTAATAAGGTAAATTCAAGGTACACTTTTGGGCCCGTAGCATAGCTCGGTGGTGCGCCCGGCTGATAACCGGGAGGTCATGCGTTCAAATCGCATCGGGCCCACTTCACACATTTTGATATAGTTTTTTATCCTACAGGATGTATGGAAAAAAATCATAAGATTATTCTTATTGCAGGAATTCTTATCTGCGTCATCCTTTTTATTATTGATATATATCTTGGCGGTATCGGCGTAATCATTCTTTGTGCAATTGCGATGTCCCTCTATATTATGGAAGATTCAGAGGTGCTCCCCGACATTGTGGTCAGTCTCCATGACGATGCAAAACGGATCAACGTCACCAACCGGGGAACAGCACCCGCGTACGGGATACATATCGCCATGGTACCGCTCAATATCGAATTTGACATCCCCAATCTCGCGACTGATGCAAGCTCTGAACATATGCTCAATGAGATGGTAAACGAGGCAAAAGCCGTTGTCGTATTTGAGGATTCAAAGGGCTCGCACTACACCCGCACCTATGCCCTTTCAGCGCTCGGAAAAAATGATGATGATCTCCTCAAACCAATGTTTCCCCTTTTTAAATGGAAATAAAAAAGAGGCATATTAAAAAAACGCCATGATGCACCTGCGTGCCACACGCATACAGGAGCGCGAAGATGGCAAACGACATCTTCAGATTAACATCCGGTGCATCTGACCGAGAGTTTTATGGGCAGGTATCCCAACTATAGGTATGGTACTGGAAGAGTCCCTGCTGTTTGCCAATGAAGAGGATGCGGATGCTTTTATCAGATTTGTACGGGAAAAACGCTGCCGCGTACAGAAGATAACCGATAGTTACATCTTCAATGAGACGCTGCTGTCCGGTCCGATCAAAGGCATCATCAGGATATTTGAGGGATCAAATACAGATCCGCGAAAACTACAAGAGGGAAATGGAAATCCAGTTAATTTGCTCAACTCAGCGGCGCTGGCAAACCTGAACGCCATCCATAGTTTCATCAGTAAGGTTATGGATAAATTCAATCCCGGGGATATCATCCTGACGACGGAAGAGTATGAAAAGATGAAGGCTGATATCGCTGCAGATTTTGCGGCAAAAATACACGCAGATCCAGAATGGGATAAACGGGCAGCATCACTCGCAGAAAAATTAATTTCAATGACTGGACCGTTACTCGCGGAAAAGATGCCGATCATGGATTGCCTGATAACGATGGAGGATGAGGGTCTGGTAAAGACCGAGCCCGAGGGCATCCGCCTGTTAAAAAAGATCAACCCGGATGATCTGCTCCTGGAGCGCAGGGCATCAGACCCGGATGAATTCGATCCAGAGACCCTGAAAAAATTCGGTCTCGTTCTGCACACCCGCATCTATTATGAGACAGAGACTCGTCTCGTCATTGATCCCATGATTCATGCTGCCTGCACACCGGATGAGGTTGAAGAAGCCCTTGAAAATTGTGAGATTGACGAAACGAGCCTTGACGATCTGCTAAACAACCTGGTGGACAAAGGTGTCGTAATTAAAGCCATTATGGATGTGATTTCCAAGGCGGGGAAGATTTCACTTCCTGACCTGATCCGGGAGATGGATGCAGTTTCTTTGAAGTTAAAGGATGCCGAACAACGGATAACAGCGCATGCCTCCCAAAAATTTGTCGAAAGCATGGTTTCCGACCTGCGCAAAATAGGAATGATCGAAGGAAATGATAAAAAGATCCGTGCGGTGAGATGATCCGTATGTACCCTGTGCCGTGTACCGGATCGTGTGCCGGCAGGGTTATAACCGGGGGCGCTCATTCACATGGTGCAAAAAAAAATCCCAGATCCCTAACAAGGTGAAACGGGACCGAGTATTGGAAAGGAAATGCCAGCGATAAAAACCGGAGCATGCAGCATATCATGATTATTATCGGGATTGATCCCGGGCTTGCCCGGCTCGGCTATGGCGTAATACAGGCAGACAAAGGGGTTGTGTTGCCCCTGTGTTATGGGTGCATCCAGACAACGGCAAAGATGAGTGCCGGGGAGAGGCTGGTTGCAATTTTTACCGAAATTTCGGCACTCTTTCAAAAGTACCCGCCAGATTGCATCGCGATGGAAAAACTTTTTTTTGCCAAAAATGTCACGTCTGCAATGAGCGTGAGCGAGGTGCGAGGCGTGATCCTGCTCGCCGCACAACAACGACAGATCCCGGTGATAGAGTACACCCCGAACCAGGTGAAGCAGGCGATCACCGGGTCGGGGCGGGCGGACAAACGACAGGTGCAGGAGATGATCTGCCGGTTGCTCCACCTTGACGCGGTGCCGAAACCGGATGATGCCGCAGATGGTCTTTCGATTGCCTTATGTCATATCCATGTCATGAGATAGTACAATGATTGCATATCTGTACGGTGAACCGGTGCTGATCGGTGACCGCTGGGTGGTGCTGGAGGTGAACGGCATCGGGTACCGGGTGAATGTACCCCAACCGGCAGTGCAGGAGATCACCCGTACTACTGACAAGGTGAAACTCTTCACGTACATGGCGGTGCGTGAGGATGCGATCACCCTGTATGGATTTTTACACCAGAGCGAACGCGAAATGTTCTCCATTCTTATCGGCGTCTCCGGGATCGGTCCGCAGACTGCGCTGAATATCCTCTCCCAGATCGCGCTTGATGATTTTGTTTTCGCCATCCTGTCAGAGGATGAAAAAAGTCTTACCCGGATTTCAGGGATCGGAAGTAAAAGCGCAAAACGGCTCATCCTCGAACTCCGGGACAAAATGAAGAAGGTGCGTGAATCTATGGCGCCTTCGGTTGCCGGACGGGCAGATCAGCACATCCGCGATGCGGTGAGTGCACTGGTTTCGCTCGGGTTTGCCCAAAAAGCCGCGTATGATGCGGTGGAATCGGCTGCCGCTGGATCAAAAGATGCATCCATACAGGTGCTCATCAAGGCAGCGCTTACAATGCTCAGAGATCGATAGCGAGGAGCATGACCGAACGAGTTATTTCCCCGGAACCCTTGCCAGATGACCAGGAGGAACTCACTCTGCGCCCGGCACGGCTCGACGCATTTATCGGGCAGGGGCAGGTAAAAGCAGCGTTGCAGATCGCAATCGAAGCGGCGCAACGCCGAGGTGAACCCATCGATCATATCCTTTTTTCGGGACCGCCCGGGCTTGGCAAGACCACGCTTGCGTATATCATCGCACATGAGATGGGCGCGGCAATCAGGACCACCACGGGTCCGGTGCTGGAAAAGCCGGGAGATGTGGCAGCGCTTGTCACCGCACTAAAAACCGGGGATGTGCTCTTCATTGATGAGATCCACCGTATGAACCCGGTGGTGGAGGAGATCCTCTATCCCGCGATGGAGGACTTTTTTATCGATGTGCTGATCGGGGAGGGTCCGAGCGCCCGTTCGATCAAGCTGACGCTCGAACACTTTACGCTGATCGGTGCAACAACCCGGCAGGGGCTGTTAAGTTCGCCGTTCCGGGACCGGTTTGGTATTATCGTCCGCCTGAACCTGTATTCGACCGCGGATCTCATCGAGATCGTGACCCGGAGCGCCGCGATCTTAAAGATCCCGATCACACCGACCGGGGCGGCTGAGGTCGCACAGCGGAGCCGGGGCACGCCACGGATCGGAAACCGGCTCCTGCGGAGAGTGCGGGACTTTGCCATCGTCAAAGGGGACGGAACGATCACAGAAGACATTGCCCGTGACGGTCTTGCACTCCTGCAGATCGACGAACTTGGGCTTGATGATATTGACCGCCGCATCCTTTCGGTGATCGCTGATGATTTCAGCGGAGGACCAGTCGGGGCAAAGACTATTGCGATCTCGGTCGGGGAAGAAGTAAGGACGATCGAAGAAGTGTACGAACCCTATCTCATCCAGATCGGGTTTCTCAAGCGAACCCCGCAAGGCAGGGAGACAACTCCTGCTGCAAAACAACACCTCAAGTTGCCACAGAAAACCCTTTTCTGACGAACTGGAGGTATAACGATTAGGCAGGTGGTGGAAAACGGTAGAAGCACACCGTTGTGTGACCAGCGATTCCTCACTGCCTGAAACGCTGCATGGCCACTCTTAATTTTAATCCGCAGGCAATCCTATAAAAAGAGTTTTTATACCGGCTGGGCATTCATATTCGTGGGGATGAGACGCCTGAGCACGATCTCCGGCACCTGTTTTGAGGTTTTTACGGTCATATCAAAGTTTACGTTCTTTCCCGTCTGCCCAAGATACGTGAGCGTGATCTGGAAATCCGTATCAAGCAGCGGGATGCCCAATGCGGCAATCCGTGCTTTATGCGGGCTGATCACCCGTTGCTGCCCGACAACCAGTTTCTCTTTTGTACCATCGACATCTGTCAACACCGCGTTATCATCCGCCATCACGACGATCCGGCTGTTCCCGATCGAGATCGGCTCACCGTCCGGCAGCGTGACCCGGTATGAGGTGACATAGGGAAACGTAGTCCCGGCTTCCGTCTCCATTACAGCAATTGTCAGGGTAAAGACTGCGACAAGGGCGATGAGCACAACCGCAATAATGACCCCCACAAGGATCTTCGTTCTTGTGTCCAACCCTTTCAGACTAAGAGACTCCGCATCGACAGGATTATTTGCCATCATCATTCTCCTATCGTACAGGAGATCACTGCCTATATACAGGTTGTGGAATTCTCTAGGGGTCTTATCGGTCAGTTGCGGTTGTCCAGTGATGCGGATCGGTGCCTTCCCATAAAGTCCATTACCCTCCCCGCCTCATTATAATAGGATTTTAATGCGTATACCCATACAGTTAGTCACACCGGAAACAGGACATGCAGAGATAAGCGGCTGGGTCCACGAGGTCCGGGATCTCGGTGGACTTGCATTCTTTCTGATCCGCGACCGGACCGGTATCATCCAGGTGACCATCCCGAAAAAGAAAG
>Ga0247840_10006489_pt1 | contig 16771 bp, 25 predicted proteins | sample LaCruzMarch2015__FD_192404 | JGI IMG/M metagenome (GOLD analysis project Ga0247840, IMG submission 192404) | Freshwater microbial communities from meromictic Lake La Cruz, Castile-La Mancha, Spain - LaCruzMarch2015_17m | ecosystem: Environmental > Aquatic > Freshwater > Lake | place: Spain... | reverse complement strand
AGGGGCAAGTGTGACAATTACAAGTGTGACTGCTGAAAAGGTTTATAGGCTCAAAGATAACGGAAAAATAGATGCTACAATGCTTGAATGAGCTTTACCTGCTCTTGATGGTAGTGCTTTGACTGGTTTAGGTGATGTGTACGGATCTAGCACAAATTTGCTTACAACCTACCACAATGATATTTTCAAAACTACTCGACCATTTGTTGCTGCTGGTTCTTCAATATCAGGAGTATGATTTGAATACTTCAATATTGATAATGCTAGCAATGGTGCAGTCAATCATGTATGGTGAACTATTAAAGGTACAGGCTCAGCAAATTCATTTATCTGGTCACAATCTAAAAAAGTACGTATACGATGGAACGCTCGATATAATACAGGTTCAAATAACTGGTGACTTTGACTTGCTGTAACTGCAACTTCACTTGGTACAGAAGAAACAGACACTACAACTGGTACTGCTCGTGTTCTTGTTAAAAATGGTGTATTGTGGTTCTGTACTGCTAATGGTTCTTACGAAGCAACTAATGTAGATTCTGGTATAACAGATAGTGTTTGGAATGAATACATGATGGAAATAAACCCTTGAGTAAATATAAAACTCTATATCAACTGAAACCTTGTCGCTACTCACACGACCATACCAACAACAGGTACTCCTAGTTGGACTGTTGGAGTTTCAACAGGTTCTTCAGCCTCTCGTTACATGGGACTAAGTAACCTCAATATATCTTACGAATTATAATATGCCATTAACTCCCGAACAAGAAGCTAAAAATAAACGTACAAACGAACAAATGCTCGCTACTCAACAAGCGAAGAGAGATGCAAGGAATGATCTTAGAACTCCTGCAACTACTTCCGTAGTTACACAACAAGAAATAAACCTCGCAGCATATAAATCTGGTAAAAAACCTGAGGAGATACAGGCACTATTGCAAGCTAAAGGTATCCCCCCAGCTCCTACTATTACACCAGTACAGACCATAAAACCGAGTGAAGTCACAGCTCCTGCATGAGCTACTTATTGAGAAGCAAATATCCTACCTCCTAGCGTTACAGGATTTAGCACGCCTAAACCAATCATTGCTACAACAGATAAGCCAGTTATAGGCACACCACCAGCGACTAATACCCCAATAGGTGATTTTTCAAAATTTACGCCTGAACAGAACTATTCAAAAGCAATGGAGATTTATACAAAAGACCCTAGTGAAGTTACAAAGGAGGAGATATCTTTTGTCCGGAGTTTAAAATTTAGAATGGATAATGGTGAAGATATTTATGGTAAGAAAGGGAAAAGCTCTTGAACTACTACATACTCTACCGAACTCGTACAGCCATGAGAAAATATCGCCTCTAGCACTCGTAATGCTGATGGTAGCTACCAAGTTACCTATAAAGACTGAACATCGCAAAGAACCACCACAGAACCCTCAACAACTGTATTTCCTGAGTGAACACCTGAATACTTTGCCCAGAAAAGAGCAGAAGCATGAGAAGAAAGAGCAAGAGTTCTCGCAGAGCAGTTAACTGATTTTACAGAAAAAAGAGCAAAAGAAACAGCCGACCTCGTAGCGAAGTACGGAGAGAATATTGCTAGTCAATTCCAATCACAAAAAGCAGAAATAGAAGCACAATGAGCAAAGAGAATGGAAGAAACTAAAAGTATGCTCGCTGGTCGTGGTGCTGGTCGTTCTGGTATTGCTATTGAAAAAGTAGACGAAATCGCTAAAAACATAGAAACTACTATCACACAAGCTAAGGCTAAGGCAGACTTAGAACTCATGGCGTATAGAATGGAACAAGAGGGGGCAGATGCAGAAGCTATCAGTGCTATTCGTACAAATATAGCCAATGTCCAAGCAAATATCGACCAAGCTAACTACGAGAATCAATTAGAGATTATCAAATTGAACCAAGAGAACGCTACAACAGGAAGTGAGGCGATGATGAATTTGCTCAATACAATAAGTAATGGAGCTGAACTATCACAAGAAGTAGACATGGAAAAGAGTGCTGAATTATGATATTTTATCAACAAAAAGACATGACAGCCAATGTTTGATTCTCAACGAAGGGCTTTAGAATTTAAAAAAACAGCAAGCTGACTCACTCCAGACCAAATAAGCACTTTCGCTAGTCTATTAAAAACATGAAAAGTAGACGAAGAATGACTCAAAAAGATATGATTAACTTCTGCGGAGATTGCAGACGTGACTAAGCATTCTCAAGTGTTGAGTGGAGACTATGTCGCACCTGTATCTGTTGTTGATTTTATCAAATCTAAAGAGTGATTTCGAGAACAGGCATACGATGACGCAACAGGCAATACTCTAGCACTATGAGAGACGCCAGCATGAACAGCAACAATTTGATTCTGACAAACAACTATAAACTGAGTTCCTGTAAAATGATGAGATACTATATCTCAAGCAGACGCAGACGCAGAAATGAGGAAACAAATAGACCAGAAATATTCAAGATACAAATCACTTGTTACAGTTCCTCTAAATGAAACACAGAAAGCAGCACTTACATCACTCGAATACAATGTATGACCATGAGTTTGGTGATTCGCGGCTATGAAACCAGTCTTAGCAGCTATCAACGAAAGTGATTTTAATAAAGCGGCTGATTTACTTGTACAATCTGGTATAGGAATAAGAAATGCTAAAACATGACAAACTCTTCCATGATTGATTGCCCGTAGACAAGAAGAGGCTGATATGCTTCGACAAACAGGCACATGAGCAACAACACCGACAGGGGGGGATACTGCATTAACAACATCTGATATTTCAATATTCAATAATTCTACATACAAACCACAACTAGAAAAAGACGCTACATTAAAGAAAAAATATCAAGTTTTCTTAGATGAAAAAAACAAGGTTATGAAAGACAAAAATGCTAGCATTGAGGAAGTAATGGGGTATTCGCAATGAGGAAAAGATTTGACGGATACAGACACAAAAACAATCACTAAATTTTCTCAGGCACTTGACCAAATAAGCTGAATTACTGAACAAATTAAGAAAATAAAAACTTGACCTATACTTTGAAGAATAAGAGCAATGAACCCATACGATACTGACGCACAAACTTTGGCTTCTTCATTAAATTGATTGATTCCAAATCTCGCTCGATGAGTATATGGAGAAGTATGAGTATTAACGGATAACGATATTAGGATATATGCTAGAACAGTTCCAAATCTTACACAAACTAACGATGTGAATAATGCTGTTTTAGCTTTGACACTTGATACAATAGCGTGAGGGTACAAGAGACAACTACAAACACTCGCGGCAGCATGAAAAGATGTATCTGGTTTCGCAGGATTATATGATAGCATAAAAGCACAAGCTGATTCTATAAAAGCAAGTATTCCAGGATTCAACACCCCCCCACCAACAGGAGGAGAGAGGGGAAGTGTAACCTGAAATACAGGAACATTGTCAGACTGAGCAACATTTACTGTTACTTTTGAATAATATGGCAACACTACCAACACAACAAAAATATACTCTTCCTTCATCATTTGCTTGATGATGGGACACCGCAGTAGAACAGATAAAGAAATGACAAACACCACTCCCAGTAACAGCACCAGTAGTAAAACCTCTTGAGGTGACTACTCCTAAAAAAAAATACAAGGTAAAATTTAGCAATTGAGCAACAGTGTCTTTTGACACACAACCAACACAAGCACAGCTAGAAGAGGCGTGGTCACTTGTTAAGGATATGAAGAAGCCAGAAAGAGCTAAATTCGATAGAAGCAATCCTACACAATTCGCACAGGATTATCAACAATCAGTACGAGAATGAACACCAAGAGCTTTTACTGGTGGTATAGTATGAGGGCTTATAAAAGGTACAGGCAAGACAGGGGAATTTATAGCTAAAACAGCCGACAAGGTACTACCCTGACAGCCATTTAGGAAATGGTGAGAAGAGTTTTCACAATCTGGACAGTGAACTTCTGATATTATCCAAAAAGCAATGTGAGTAGACCCTACAAAAACAGCCACTAAAGTAGGCGAATTTGTGTGAGAAATGGGCATAGGAGCATGAACTGGTGGAGCTTTGGTAAAATGAGCATCTGTACTGCCTAAAGTGTGAGCAATAGCACAAAAATCACCGCTAATAGGCAACATAGGCAAGTGATTAGCTGAATGATTATGATTCGATATAGCTTCTCAATGAGAAGTTTGAATATGAACAGCAATAGGTGCATGAATACCAGCAGGAGTATGACTTTCAAAAGCATGAAAATTTGTACTTTCAAAAGCATGAAAATTTGTGTCAAAATGACTTCCTGAAAGATTACAATTTTCAAATGTTATAAATAGATGAGACCTGACAAATGCAAGTGAAAGACTTTCAAAACTTACACGAACAGAGCCAAACGTAAAAGAGGTGTCTAGGTGGGCTTTAGACAGGTGAATCAAATGAAGTGAGGCAGAACAAAGAACATTGATACAAAAAGCCACATCAGAAGCGAAAAAGGCAAAGGATGCATTCCTTGCCACGAGTAAAAAAGCTTTTTGAATAGAAGATACTGGAAAATTAAAAAAGGCATTATCAGAAAGGAGGGAGGATTATATGGAGAAATGAGTTGCGACAGCATGAAATGAAGAAAGAGTTGCAAAATTTGATAGATTGATAAATGCAACAAAAATGACACTTATGGAAATTGACGAATGAAGAGCATTATTAGGTGATAAATTATTTACTAAGCAAGGAACTTTCAAAGATGTTGGGAAACAAGCAGGATGGCAGAATGTATGGAAAGATACTAGCGAATTTATAGATAAGCAACTCCCTTGATTTAGGAAACTTAATAAGGACATAGAAATAGGTATTGCTCTTGATGACGCTATCGCTAAAAAAGAAGCATCCGCAATAGCAAGACAAATAGCTACCTATTTATGATTTTCTTCTCTTTGAGGAGTTTCAGTATGAACAATAACACAAGACCCAGTAAAATGACTTCAGGCATTCTTGTTGGGGCTTTCTTGAGCGTGAATAACAAAGTTTCTTCGTTCTCCTAAGGTTCTTTCAAATATAGCATATTATCTTAATAAGCTTTCTCCAGAATCAAGAAAGACGATGGAGGCAATAAAAAATGGTCGGACGATTCCTTTAGAGAATTTCAGACCACTTATTGAAGAATTGAAATTGTTACCACCACCAAGCTGAAAACCACTTACGACAGGGAAAGTAATAGACGTAAAGCTTATGACAGGATATTCGCCATGAATATTGCAAAAGCAAGAACAGGCAATCAGCAGTAAAGTATGAACACAGCCAGTCCAATCAAACATACTCACAAATCTTTCAAAATCGAACATACTCACAAATCTTTCAAAATCGAAAATCAATTCCTGAAAAGATATATGAGAGATACTGCCACAAACGAAAGTAAGTATTCCATGACCTAAAATTACTCCACCTAGTATAAAGGAAACAATTAAAAAAGCAAGTTTACCAAAAAAACAACCAACAGTAAGCGATATACTCCCCAAGAGTACAAAGACACCCACAACACCAAAAGTAGAGGGGAAGACAGCTATTTATGAAGAAATAAGTAGTATAAAGAAGCAAGACAAAATCCATTTTAAGAAGAAAGATTGATTTACTTATGAAGGTTATCCTTATGAACTTAATTGACGAAAATATGTTATTGAATGAAATGACAAAATATGATATAACTTCTATAAATTCGATACTGCTGAGTATCTATCAAAATGAGATACCATTGGAAAAGCAATAAAATGATTTAAAAAAATAGAACCAAAATTATACATATCAAACTCAAACAAGATGAGTATAAATTATGACAAAGTTATAAACGAAGAAGTAAAACCCAAACAATCCCTCCCTCTAACACAAGGAGAAGTAAAGAAACCCTCTCTTCCTATTGGGGAGAGACAGGCGGTGAAGTATGGGGAGACGATAGAAGATAGGTTGAAGAAAATGTCTCGTTCAGAAATAATTACCGAAATGAGTAATAAATGAATAAATTTGAAAAGAATGTTCAAATACACAAAAGAACAACTCATAAAACAGTACAAAAATTATCTCCAATAATATGGTACTCGACTACAACTATACATCCTCTGTAAAATACTCTAAACCTATGTACCACTACACCAACATATACAAGCCCAAAAAGACCATCGCTGATCGTATTCCTAACCCTATAAATATGCCCTGCAAATGAAAAGGTAAGAAGAAAAAGTAAAAGACTAATTATTTATTAACCCCCTTATTATGTCTACCGCTACTCTAACAAATGTCACAGGTGTCGATTCCAGCACAACTCTCTTATCTGCTAACTCTTCACGACAGAAAGCATATATTTGGAACAACTCAACCGCTATCCTCTATGTAAAACTCGGAGGAGGTACAGCTTCTGCAACTTCTTGTACTTATAAAATGATAGCTGATGCTCAATTAGAACTCCCAGCATGATTTACATGAGATGTTACTGGTATTTGGGCTGCCGTTAATGGTGCTGCTCGTATTACTGAACTAAGCTAATGGATAAAAAAGCTGTCCTAAAAGAACTCGCTACTCGCAATCTTGAAAAACGCCATAAACAAGAGTCGGCTAATTATATAGACTTTGTATCGTATTGGTTCAAGGAGGGAAGAAAATTTGAGTTTCAGATAGACAATTTTCACTTATTGATAGCAAAATATCTCGAAAAATGCTTTCGTGGTGAAATTACGAGACTTATAATAAACATCCCTCCAAGAACTTGAAAAACAGAACTTGTGACAAAATGTTTTCCTGCTTGGTGTCTTGGTAAAGACCCGACAATGAAATTTATCGTCACAGGATACTCTGCAACACTTACACAACAATTCTCACTTGAGGCGAGAGATATAGCACAATCACAGATATATAAAAATGTATTTCCTCGTATGCAGTGAATCCGAGACGATCAGAATACAAAAGAATATTGGGCGCTAAAAGAAGGATGAAGCTATTATGCAACGGGTACAGGTGGTTCGATAACTTGAAGATGAGCAAATTGCTTCATAATCGATGACGCAGTGAAGCCCGATGAAGCCGACAGCGATATAATCCGTACATGAATCAATAATTGGTTTGAAAATACTGTCCCTAGTCGTCTCGATAACCCAAATAGAGGGTGTATAATTATCATCATGCAAAGGACACATGAAGACGATTTGTGCGGTCACCTTATCGAAAGGATGAAGAATCGCACAGGAGACGACTGGACGGTATTATCACTGCCAGCAATTGCAGAACATGATGAATTTATACAGGTGGATGATGTAGTTTTCAAGAGACTTAAGGGTGAACTCCTCCACCCTAAACGATTTAATCCTGATGGTATAGAAAAGATACGCAAGAACATGAATAACTCTACTTTTGAATGTCAGTACCAGCAAAATCCTATATCTAAGGAAAGCCAAGAATTTCACACAGAATGGTTCAAATATATCGACAGAGACCAAATACCAACAGGTGGGCGTGTATTCACCACTGTAGATCCTGCATGGACTAAACAAAGCTACTCAGACTACACTTCTATCCTTACAGGGAAATTCATTGACGACAAGCTCTATATTTTATGATATACCGCTTGAAAATTCGACCCTGCGGAAGCGATAGACGAAATAGTAAAACATATTAAATTGTATAACCCCGAGAAAATAGGAGTCGAGGCGATACAGGCAAAAGGTGTCCTCTCTGTTCCTCTCAGAAATACTTGTCAAACAATAGGTATTTATGCTAATATCGAAGAAATTGCACAGAAAGGAGATAAAGAGAGCAGAATACGCAAGTTAATCCCTCTATTCCGTGACTGACTTATTTACTTTGTACGATGAATAGAAGACGGACAACCTATAAGTCTTGAAAAGCAATTATTGACCTTTCCAAGAGGAAAACACGATGATGTTATTGACAGTTTGCAGATGGTATACGACCTATACACTCTTCAACCTAACACACACACACGACACAGAGGAATAAAAGTAACCTATCACAATTGACGCCCAGTGTTATCAAAAGGATAATTTGTACTTATACATAAATAAATATAATAAAACTATGAAAAAACTCTCCAGCTTTGATTCAGAAAAAAAACATGAAATGTGTCGGCATGTAAAGGATACTTTCGATGCCTACGAAATGGATTTAAAAAACTACCATAATGTCCTCCTAGAAATATACAAGGAGGTAAACAAAACAGAATCAGAAGCTCCTAACGAATGGGATACTAAGTTTCATGTGAGTAAAATGCGACAAACAGAGAACAAAACAACGCCTAAAATCATGGCTAAAAATCCTCGATTTATCGTATCATGGAAAACAGATACATGGGAATACGAAGATAAAGGACTGCCAGAAGATGAGAAAATAGCTAAAATGGAAGGCAAAAAGGATCTACCAGAAGCTATCCAAGACTATCTCAATAAATTCTACGAACAACAGGAGATAAGGAAGAAAATGAAGCTCTTTGCTAAGTCAGGTGTAAGGTATGGTATAGGATGGGGTAAAGTAGGTTATCGTTCAAAACAGGTGCGAAAGAATGGCAAGAAAAGCAAAGTAATAGACGGAGTACCTTATATAGATATAAAATCTTTCCTCGATATATATTTTGACCCTCGATATACTACTCTCGATGAAATGCCAGCTATCATAGAAATCGCTCGTAATGTCCGTATATCAGAACTACAAGCAAGCGGTAAATATGACGATGAAATCCTCAAAGAACTCAAAACAATACAGGGTGAAAAAGATGCATCACTCCGTAGAGAAGTAATCGAACGAATCGCAGGTATTACTAATTCTGGTGATGTACCTGAACCTGATTTTAATAATTTAGAATTAAAGATTTACGAGGGGTACTATGGAGATGATGATGATTTTGTTCGTATTACTACTGTGTCCGACTTGTTCGTTATAGGGTACGAAGAAATAGAAGAATTTTCATACGAAGAGTTCCGAGTATTTGAAGATACTGAAACTTTCAAAGCTAACTGATTCCTTGCGGATATAATGGGACTCGAAAGAGAACTAAACTGGAAAAAGAACGCTGCGAGTGAATATATAAATATGGCTCTCCACAGAACTATGATTATGTCGGCTAATTCAGGTATAGACCCTGCTGAACTGTATAGCTGACCATGACATGTCATAATACCTGATGCTATGACCGCAAGAGATGTAATCGACAATCATCTCCTAGAAATGCCTCATCGTGAACTCTCAGTACAGTATTTCAACGAACAGAACGACATGGAACGCCAGATACAGTCCGCTAGTTACACGATTGATATAGCAAACAGGGCTGAATGAGTAGGGCAAACTAATACGGCAACTGGTGAAAAAATCCAGTACGCTGAGATGAACGATGTAATCAAAGATGTACGACAATCATTTGAGGACTCTCTCGCTCGTCTTGCCTACAAAATCCTCAATGTCACATATCAGAACATGGACACCAATATTTACTTTAAAGGGGAAAAGAAATACTGGACTCTCCATAAAGAAGCATTTGGTGATGCTCTCCGTAGATTTGATATTAAAGTCGAGGCAAATTCTTCTTCAAGTGCTGATGTAGAAAGTCGTAGAGCTGATGCTATCGCTAAAAAGAATATAGCTCTCGAAGCTATGCAAGCTGGTGCTATGCCACCTGAGGGAGCAAAAGAAGCATTTAAGGATATAATGAGAACATTTGAGGGCGTAAATGTAGACAAGATGTTCCCTGAAACTCTTCCTATGCCTTGAATGGGCTGATTGCCAACAGGACAACCACGGGCAGAAAAAGCACCAATTAACCCACTCGCTGTATGACTTCCTCAGTAATCCCAGTAAAACTCCCTCCACAAGTAGAAATAGCTAGTGCTGAATACAAGGCAAATCGTGACCAGATACTCGCTATTAAAGAAACGACAGGATTCAAATTTATTATAGACTGGTTTTCTCGTGAACGTGAAAGGACACTCAAAGAACTATTAACTTGCTCTCTCGAAACCGATACAGACAAGAAAAACTTGTTTACTGTAAGAGGTGAGTATAATATATCTGACTGATTTTTAACCTATATAAAAAACCTCGAACTGAGCAAAGAAAGAGAAAAGTAGTCGCCCTCGTACATAACTTCCCACCATTGTCATTTTCTTGTAATGACTAAATTCTGGGAAGTCTTTAGTCCTTACAAGAAGCTGATAATACAGCTTCTTTATTTTTAATTTTTTTCTATGACAGAACAGTCACAAGACCAAGTCATCGACCAAGTCGAAGAACAGTCACAAGACCAAGTTCCAGAAGAGGAATCTGGTGAGGGCAATACCCCTAGTAAAGTGGAAGTGGACGGAGAGTTGATAGATATTGAAGAGTTGAAAAAAGGGTATATGAGACAATCGGATTATACTCGTAAAACCCAGCAACTCAGTCAAGCGAAATCAAAGTCTCTAGATGAGCTAAAGGAATCAAATCCTGATCTCTACGAACAAGTTGTTCAGCCACTCCGTGAAGCAGGACTTGTTACAAAAGAAGAGATGATGCTTGCTTTCCACGAGGAAGTAGCAAAACTCGATGAGAAGAAAAAAGCAGACAAAACTGCTAAACAATTCTTTGAAGAAAATCCAGACCTAGAAAAGTCCGAAAAGGCAATTCTTGAATTAAGTAAAAATACTGGCATGACTCCCGAAGAAGTAGCTATCCACTACTGATTTGCGGATAGTGACAAATTGCAGAAAGGTAAAAAGGAGGTAAAGGGCAAATTTGCCCCTAAACCAAAGTCTTATTCCGAGTTATCTCGACAAGAAAAAGATGACTATATAAACCAATCTGCGAACATCCCTGATAATCCTTTTTATCGGAGATAATATTTTTAATTTAATTTTATATGGCTAATAATGTTACCGCCCAATTTCCTGAAATTTGGGCTGACAGGGTACAGCAAACATTCTATAACAACAATGTTGCTCGTAATATAGTTGAGAGGGTTCCTTGAGATATCAACAACAAAGGAGACACACTTCATCGTGTCAAGCGTACAGAACAGACAGAAGCATTTGAAGTCTCTGACCGATATGCTGATGTTTCTAACTATGATGTCACTCGTACTGACGAAACACTCTCTATTAATAAAGAGTATGTCGTTGCATTCCGTATGGCTAGTAAAGACAATTTCCAAGCTAGTCCTAAGCTCATCGCTGATGAAGCTGAAAATCAAGCTCAGATTCTCTCTGACCAACTCGATTCAGATATTCTCGGTGAAATCTTCAACGCTGCTTCAACAGTAGACGATGGTTCTATCGGTGGTACTGCTGGAAATGGTATTACAATGGCAGATTCGAATGTATACAAAATCCCTAACGCTGTTACTAAGAAATTCCAGAGACTCAATGTAAACAATGGTTCTATGAGAGCTGTTGTTTCTCCTGATTATATGGAAATCCGTAACAACTCAGCCGCTTCTCGTGCTACTGATTTAGGTGACAAAGCTCTTATTCGACCATATCGTGGTGAATACGGTGGTTATGAGCATTATGTTTCTAACCTTATCGCTGGTTCTGCTATTATCACTTGGGGTGCTACCCCTACTGATGGCGACATTATCGTCCTCGAAGGTCAGACATTCACTGCTAAGACTACTCTCGGTTCTACCGCTGGTAACTTCACAATCGGTGCTAATGCTGCTGCTGCTAAACTCGCATTTGAAACTCTCGTAAATGACCCAGTAACTACTACCGTAACTGGTGTAGCTATCGGTGCTGTTGCGACAAGTTCAACAACTCGTATGTTCGTCAACAAGATTACTGCTGTCGCTACTTCTGCTACACTTACAACTGTACGTGTAAACGGAACTGGTGTCATCTCTATCTCTGTGACTTTCACATCTGGTTCAAACACTCTCACAAAGAAGAAACAACATCTTTTCTTCCAGAAAGGCGATGCTCCTGCACTCGCTATTCAGTGGGACAAAGTACCAGACGGAGGTCGTGTAGACGGAAAATACAAAGTAGAAGAATACATCTGGGGTTCTCTCTACGGCTTCAAATCATTTACTGACCTCGCTAAGAGAATCGTAAATGTAGAAATTGATGCTGCACTTCTCTAGTTACTAATCGGGGGCAGAAATGCCCCCATTTTTACAATATGAAAATAGAACTATTCCATTGAGACTCTTATAGAAAAGAAATTCCTATTTTAGACAAAAATAGAAATCCAATAGATGTAGAATTAAAAGCTACATTTTGTATTTATAAAGATGGTAAACTGGAATGGTTACAAGAACTAGAAAAAGAAAACTGAAAACTCAAACTAGAATTCTCTCAAGATGATATAAAGATGTTTGAAGCAGGAGAAAGGAAAGGCGAAATAAAAGTAAAAATATGAGATAGAACTAGAAGAGAGGAATTTGATATAGTTATTTATCAATAAATGGAATTGCAACTTAATGAATTGAACTTTGAAATTATCTTCAATGGAGATGATTTTAATATTGAATTATTTAATGATACAATTATTTTAGAGTTTGATAAAAAAGAACAAGAAAAAGAGGGGACAGTAGAAGAAAGTATAGAAAAATTCCTTTCAGAAAACCTCGAAACACTCATAAAACCTTTTATACCAGTATTGCCGAAAGTGAAAGACGGTAGAACACCTAAAAAAGGTGTAGATTATAGAGATTGAATAGATTGAGTCACCCCAGTCAAAGGAATAGACTATTTCACTAAAAAAGAGGTCTCAGAGATTAAAAAGACACTCAAGGAAGTAATACTATTAGAACTCCCTAAAAGTCTCTCTGAGGACGAAATAAACATAAAGTTTGAAGACATACTCAAAAAGATAAACAAACTCCCAACTGGTGGAGGATGAGCAATGTTTCTTCGTCAGTTAATGGATGTAAACGTTGGTAATCCTACTGCTCAACAATACTGATTAACCTACAATCCTAGTCGTTCTGAATTTACACTCAGTACAATCTCTGCTAATGGCGTATGGGGTACTATCACAGGTACTCTCTCCGACCAAACAGACCTACAAACAGCCCTTGATGGAAAGCTAAATAACTTAATAGCTACCAATAAACTGATAGGTCGATGAACTGCTGGAACAGGCGTAATGGAAGAGATTACTTTAGGTTCTTATTTATCCCTTACTTGAAATACTTTAAATGTCACAGGAATAGAAGCACCTCTTACATTTTCAACAGGTCTTACTCGTACAGCAAACACCATCACGAATAATCTCTCTACTGGTGTTTCTTGATGACAAACAGTTATCGGTGGTACTGCTTCTGGCAATTCTTTGACGATTTCTTCGACTTCTCACGCTACTAAGGGAAAAATACTCTTTTGAACATCAGGGTATGATGAAGTAAATAATTGGCTCGGTATTGGTACTGCTACTCCGACTAAACCACTCCATGTCGCAGATACAACAAAAGGTTTTATGACTTTTGAGGGAAATATCGGCAGCGGCGTTTATTCTGGAGGTGCACTTCTTACTGTATCTGTTGGTGCTTCCTCTGGTGCTTCCTCTGGTGCTTATATGAGTTTTGTTGGGAAATTTGAAGCGTGGGTAGGTGTTCAAGCTACCAATAACGCTACTGGATATAAGTATATGAGGTTTGGTAATTCAACTAATAATGTTATTGATACAACCAATGGTACTTTTGCGATACAAAGATTAAATGACACTGGAACAGCAGTATCCGCTACTCCGTTTCAAATGTCTAATGCTGCTCCAGCATCATCTCTGATAATTCTTAGTTCTGGTAATGTTGGATTAGGCACATTAACACCAGCCACAAGACTTGAAGTCAATGGAAATATAACGATGCCTAGTGGCTTTTTTATCGGGTGAGGTACATCAGTAACAGCTACAAGAAGTATTGCACTTGGATATAATGCAAGAAACCTCAATGCTGGTTCAATGACAAATGTTGACTCTGTTGCTATTGGATATGGAGCGACTTCAAATTCAGGTTCAGGATATGCTTCAAGTACAGCAATCGGTTACAACGCTTCATCTATTGGATTTGCTATTGCGATTGGTGCTAACGCAACAGCAGGACTTATCGGAACAGCAATTGGTTATGGAGTTACTGTATCCGCAGCTGGTCTTGCGGTTGGCTATGGTTGTGCAAATGCTTGAGGTTACTGAGCATCACTTGGTTATTCAAACACAGCAGGTTTTGCTGGGGTTGCTATAGGATACATTGCGGATGCAACTAATGGAAACTGTATTGCTATTTGACGACAGGCAAATGCGGCATCAGGTGGTATTGCAATGGGCTTCCTTGCTACTGTCAGGTCGTCACTTGATTTTGGTATAGCGGCAGGTGCTACAGCAGGGCGTGGTTCAAGTATCTTACTCCAATGATGGAGTAGTGCTTCGGTCAATAAACACCTAGCGGTTGTAGAAAGTGATTATACAGTGACAACACCTGCATCATGGACTTCAAAAATGAAGCTTAATCTCATCAACTACAATGGCACGTTTAGCATGTTTCAGCTTGACCATGATGGAACGACTGGGACAATTACAAATCATTTTAAAGTTGTAAATAGTTCTACTGTAAGACTGAAAAACTACACAGTGGCTACACTTCCAGCAGGTGTACAAGGGGATACAGCGTATGTAACAGATGCACTCGCTCCAGTATATTTAAATACTATTGTAGGAGGTGGTGCAGTGGTTTGTCCTGTGTTTTTTGATGGAACAAATTGGGTAGCTCATTAAAAGTTTACTTTACTTATATTTTCATTACACTTTCTATATGTGACTCATCAATAAAACAATCTGGTTCAATAATATACCTTGTACATACCACAGGATTATTGATATAAAGGGCAATTCTAATGAAGAGCCAGTAGAATACGATTGAGAAAATAGAATAGACTATGTGTGACAAACAATGATTGAAGTTTGACATTATATAGACAGGGCGACACGAGACGCAAGAAAATATGATTTTGTTGTAAAACGACCATTTACAATGCCGTGATTTGATAAAACATGGGCACAAGCATACGAATATCTCCAAACTCTCCCCGAATTTGAGGGGGCTACTTCTGATGAATAAATTTATTTTCTGATTTCTTTTTTATGACACCACAAAATAATATGAACCCTAAACTCAAAGAACATCTCATATCTGCACTCAATACTTTTTTGACTGCTTTTCTCTTGGCAATCGGTACAATCTGAATAGATATATCAAACCTCGACAGAGCGGCTCTCATCTCTCTCGGAGCAGTAGGAGCAAGGGCATGAGTAAAAGCTTTACAACAATGGCTCGTTTTACGACTTACTAAAAAATAATATGGAACAATTACTCGTAACTATATTCTCTGAAAAATGAATAATATATGGTTTGTTTGTATTTACTTTTCTTATGTCAGTGTATAAATGAATTCCCTATTTAGTAAGTAAATTCGATAACGTAGTAAAACAATTCACAGAACTCACAACACAACAGCAAAACATATTTAAAGAATCACTTGATAGAATAAGTGAATCATTCCTCAACCAAATATCAACAAGTAATGAATGGCACAAGTCACATGCTGAACATCTATCTCGTATAGAGGAATGAATAAAAAATCTATGAAACAAATAAACGAACATACAAAAGATGTAATTATTATTATGTTATTAGCTATTATATCGCTCTTTTTAGGTGCTTTATTCTTGAGAGTAGAGGAACTAAAAGTAAAAATACCTAATCAGACACACGCTTTGTTAGAGAATACTATTCGTTATCTAATTAGGGAAGAGTTTACTTTTGACAGACAAAACTTTAAATTTATAATTGAAGAAAATGAAATACAAAATAACTAAAGTACCAAAATCAGACCCTAGAAAGGGTATAGTAAAAGTAAAACGCAAGGTATGAACTAATCCTCGTAAATACGCATAATGAAAAAAGTCATGCAAATCTTAACTCTATTGGCTTGTGTGACTCTCATTTTATCCCTCGCTGGTTGGTCACTATCCGTACTTATTTACCTTTTTTAGTCCAAACTTGATGAAGCGGAGGCAACAAATACCATGTATAATCCAGGTATAATTAAATAATTCAACAAGTACCTATTGACAGAATAAAATAAAGAATATAATGAGTGTACTTATTTTTTATTATTTTTTTATGAAATTAAAACATGTCGTGTCCGTTATTAAAGCATGTGACACCATTGGTACACAGTCTATTGATTTTATGTTTGCCCGTGAATTCTTCTTGATTTTAAAACCTTTTAGAAAGCATTTTGATGAGTTTGTAAAACAAGAAGGAGTATTGATAAAAATGTATAATGCGGAAGTAGATAAACGAAGAAAAGAACTAAGCAAGTGACGAGACGAGGCAGAAGTCACAAAAATACTTGATACTGAATTTGTTTCACGTTTTCAGGAACTACAAAAAACTCTTCAAGAGGCATTAGAAGAAGATGTAAATGTGCTTCCTGTTTCCGAGAAAATCATGGAAGTATCTGAAAGGATACGAGCCAAAAAACCTGATTTTGAAATTGCACCGAATACAATTCGGGATATCTTTTCTTACAAAGCAGACGAGGACACACTAAATACACTAAATCACCTAAAAAATAATTATGTCCCTTCCATCCTACATAACACCTGACGAAAAGCATCGTGAAAAGCTCCGTCTTGCTCGAAAACATAAACAACACTTGTACTATTTGGCTCGCAAGGAGAAAAAAGAAAAAACTCTCTAGCTTGTTTTATTTTTTGACTATAATTTTAG
>Ga0247840_10006488_pt1 | contig 16772 bp, 13 predicted proteins | sample LaCruzMarch2015__FD_192404 | JGI IMG/M metagenome (GOLD analysis project Ga0247840, IMG submission 192404) | Freshwater microbial communities from meromictic Lake La Cruz, Castile-La Mancha, Spain - LaCruzMarch2015_17m | ecosystem: Environmental > Aquatic > Freshwater > Lake | place: Spain... | reverse complement strand
CGACGGAACGGTCGCCTACATCCGCATCCTCCGATTCGAGTCGGAGACCGTGGCCATGCTCGACGAGGCTCTCGGGTCGTTCGACCTCGAAGCGATGACCGGACTCATCCTCGACCTTCGCAACGATCCGGGGGGGCTGATGACCGCAGCCACCTCCACGGCCGGCCGCTTCGTCGACGAGGGGATCGTGTTGCGCACGAACGATCGCCTTTCGGGCGAGAAGCTCTATTGGTCGAAGGGGAACCGCGTGCCGAACCTTCCTCTCGCCGTGCTCATCAATCGCGGCAGCGCGAGCGCGTCAGAGATCGCGGCCGGCGCGATTCGAGACAACAACATGGGCATCCTCATCGGCCAGACCTCGTACGGCAAGGGAGTATTCCAGCAGTTGATCGACTTCCCCGACGGCTCGGCGCTCAAGATCACCGCTGGCGAGTACTTCACGCCGGCAGGACACGTGGTCAACAACGTCGGGCTGACCCCCGACATCGTAGTCGAGGAGGACGGGGATCCGGTTGCCGTCGCCGTGCAGTGGATCCAAGACCACGCCGGCACGGTCATGCCGATCGACCTCGGCGCCGCCGTCACGCCATGAAGTTCGCTGTCCTCGGCGCAGGAGGATGGGGAACTGCGTTCTCGCGGCTTCTGGCAAACGCTGGCCACGAGACGACGTTGTGGGCTCGGAATCCTGCGCAAGCCGAGGCCGTCACCCGCGCGCGGGAGAACGTGAAGTATCTGCCCGGCGTGCGGCTCCCTGAACGTGGACTCACGGTAACCCACGACCTGAAGGCGGCATCGTGTGGCGACGCGCTGTTCGTCGCGGTCCCGTCGTTCGCTATGGAGGACACGTGCAAGCGGATCGCACCGTTCCTCGCTCATCGTCCCGTCCTCGTGAGTCTGTCGAAGGGCCTCGACCGCGCGTCCGGTCAGACCATGTCGGAGGTCATTCGAGCGCGCGTCCCAGAGGCCGCCGTGTTCGCGCTCTCGGGGCCGAGCCACGCCGAGGAGGTCGGGCGAGACATGCCGACCGCCGTGGTGCTCGCAGGAGAGGACCAAGATCTCGGTCGCAGGCTCCAGTCCGCCGTCGGGACGAGTCGGTTTCGTATCTACCTGTCGAGCGACATCCGCGGCGTGGAACTCTGTGCCGCCGTGAAGAACGTCATCGCCATCGCGACGGGGATCTCGGATGGACTCGGCTACGGCGACAACAGCCGCGGGGCGCTGATCACCCGCGGTCTCGCCGAGATGGTACGATTCGCGCGAACGCTCGGCGTCCGTGAGTCAACGTTCTTTGGACTGTCGGGCCTCGGGGATCTCGTGGCCACGTGCACGAGCCTGCACAGTCGTAACCGCGCCGTTGGCGTTCGGCTCGGCCGTGGCGAGTCCCTCGACGCCATCCTGAAGGACATGGTGATGGTGGCGGAAGGCGTCTTCGCGACGCGGATCGTTCGCGACATGGCGAGAACGCGTGGAATCGAGATGCCGATCACTGAGGCCGTCGATCGCCTCCTCGAGGGAACCGTGGACGCGCTGTCGCTCGTCGACGAGATCATGACCCGCGAACCTAAGGCCGAGGGACGCTAGCTTCCATGCAACGATTCGATGTCATCGTCGTCGGGGGAGGGCCGGCCGGCGCGGTCACGGCGCGCGTCGCCGCGGCCGCCGGGGCCACGGTGCTTGTGCTCGAACGGCGAACGTGCATCGAAGAGCCCTCGGCGTGCGCCGGCCTCATCAGCCCCCGAACCTTGTCCATCCTCGGAGCGTCGGAGGCTTGCGTGATTCGCCGTGTCCGCGACGTTACGTTCCACGCGCCGGGCGGCGGCAGCCTCTCGGTGCGGGCCACATCCGATCGCGCCCTGGTGGTCGACCGCTCGGTGCTTGAACGGGAACTGCTCGCGTGCGCAGCGAAGGCCGGCGCCGACGTTCGTCTAGGAGTGACGGCCACCGGCTGGCGCGACGGCATCGTTCGCTTCGACTCCCCCGGCGGAGAGGAATCTGCCTCCTGTGCCGTGCTCGTCGGCGCCGATGGTCCCGAGAGCCGGGTGGCGTCGTGGTCAGGCCTCCGGGCCGCCTTCGGCGGCCTGTGCGCGGTTCAGGTTGAGATCGAGCTTCCGCCCGGAGGGGCGGACAACGTCCACGTGTTCGTCGGTCGACGCGTCGCGCCCGGCTTCTTCGCCTGGTCGATTCCGGCACAGGATGGGCGCTTTCGCGTCGGCCTCGCCGTCGGCGCCGGCATGGATCCGGCACCTCACCTGGAGGCGCTCCTCACGGCCCGCTTCCCGGAGGGCCGCATCGTGTCCCGAGTCAAAGGCGTGATCCCTCTCGCCCCCGGGGGGTGCATCGCCGGGAACGGCGTGCTGCTGGTAGGCGACGCAGCGGCTCACGTGAAGCCTCTTTCGGGCGGCGGTCTCTACTTCGGCGGCCTCTGTGCCCGCGCCGCGGGGCGCGCCGCGGCCGACATCGCCGCCGCGCCCCCCGATCGGCTCGCGCCGTTGCGCCGCTACCAGGACGCGTGCCGACGGCTCATCGGCGCCGAGACGCAGTTCGGAACCGCGGCCCGCTCGATTCGGGATGCTCTCGACGACGAAGAGTGGAATAGCGTTCTCGCGATCCTCGACGACCGCGACCTCCTCGCGCTGGTCGCCGAGCGCATCGATCTGGACCACCTGTGCCACATGATTCCCCACGTTGTGGGGCATCCACGCCTGTGGGGGACGCTCTTCCGCCTCTTGGACGTCGTTCGCGCCCACGCCGGGGATGCCTTCGCAACCGGCGTCCTCGGCGTTGCTCGACCCCACGACGAGTTCCTATAATCGCGCCATGACGAAGAGAAAGGTCACCCAGAAGACGGCGAGCGCCGCGCGCCCGGGGCTCCGAGCCGACCGCATCCTGGTCTACGGTCTTGCGTTCACGCTGTTCGCGCTGCCGCTCTTCATCCTGCCGAGTGCGACAGAGTACGGGTACACGAAGACGATTCTCGCGATCGTCCTCGTCTCCATCCTCGGCGTGCTGTGGGGAATCGATGGGTGGCGCAAGGGGACGTGGGCCGTTCGCATCCCGTGGATCACGTGGCCGTTCCTTGCGTTCGCCGCCGCATCGCTCTTCTCGCTCCTTGGGGCGGCGAACGGCCGCTTCGTCGTCCAGAGTCTCGTCCTTCTCGTCGTTTTCTTCTTCCTCCTCGTTCTCATCTCGAACGCGGCGCGGGAGAAGCGCGACGTCACGCTCCTCCTCGGGTCGTTCCTCGCATCGGTTTCCCTTGTCTCGCTCTACGGCCTCCTCCAGTACGCGGGCGTCCTCGCCGGACCCGGAGCGGGCAAGGGATTGGGGCAGGTCATCTCGACCCTCGGCAACAAGGAGTACATCGCGGGCCTCCTCACGTACATCCTCTTCCCGGCCGTGATCCTCATCTTCCGCCTCCGGTCGACCCTCGTGCGACTCGCCGCCCTCGTCCTCATTGCCTTCAACTTCGGGGCGCTCATGCTGTTTGATCAGGCCGGCGCAAACGTTGCGCTCCTCGCCGCGTTCCTCGCCGCCGTCATCGGGTGGCTCATCTTTCGTCCCGTGGAACCCCTTCGAAGAGCTCGCGCGTGGATCCTCGCCCTGATCCTCATCGTCGGCCTCGCCTACCTCGTCGAAGCGCCCTCCGGACCTCTCAACTCGGTCGTCGGGCTCTCGGCGGACGGGACGTCGTGGATTGGGACCGTTTGGCGGCAGAACTCGGGCGCCACCCGAGCGTGGGACTGGTGGATCGGGCTCGAGATGTGGAAGTCGAGTCCGTGGGTCGGCGTGGGTCTCGGGAACTACAAACTCGAGTTCCTTCCGTACAAGGCGAAATTCCTACAAACCCCGCAAGGGGCGAACTACGACTTCTACATCCCCCGCGCCGCACAGGCTCACAACGACTACGTTCAAGTGCTGGCAGAGGTCGGCATCTTGGGGTTGGCGGCCGTCGCCGCGTTCCTCGCCTTCCTCGTGACCTCGCTTCTCAGCCGGCTTCGGCGCAGTGTGGACGAGGGAGACCAACTCGATCTCATTCTCTGGTCCGCCGGACTAGTGGCCGTCGTCGTCCACGCCCTCGTCAGCTTCCCCGCCCACCTCCCCGCCTCGAGTCTCGCGGCGATTCTCGTCTGTGGCTTGGCGCTGTCTCCGGCCTACGGAGATCGCGCGACGGCCAGCTTCCACGTGCGCGGGTGGAAGCTCCGCGCCGCGGTGATGGTCATGGCGGTCACGGGCGTCGCCATCTCGATCGTCGCCGTCCGCGACCTGGCGTCGAACGCCCTCATGAAGGAGGGAATCGAGCAGCTTCAGCTTGGCCAAACCGAGACAGGCAAAGCAACGCTCGAGCGCAGCCTGCGCCTCGACTTCGCGCCTCACATGACGTACTTCTACCTCGGCATGGCCGAAGCCCGACTCGGCGATCTCGAGGCCGCCTTCAGGAGCTTCGAGTACTGCCAGACGAGGTTCCTCGAGGAGAACACGTATCTCATCTACGCCGAACTGGCCGCCAACTTGGGCAAGACCGCGGTGGCCCGAGAGACGATCACCACCCTGCTTGCGACGCGACCTGCCCCGGACATCGAGCAGCGGGCGCGCTACGTGCGGGCGATCGTCTCTCTCCGCGAGGGGAACGCTCAAGAAGCGAGCGTGGAGCTCGAGAACCTTGTCCGCGACGCTCCGGACTTCGAGGCAGCGCGCATCACGCTCGCGAACGTGCTCCTGGCCCGCGGCCTACGGGACGCCGCGGTGAGCGAGTACACACGAGCGCTCGAGATCGTCGAAGGGAAGCTGGCGGCCGCTGAGAAGACGATGGCGTCTGCCACCCGCATGGCAGCCTCCGCCTACGGCGAGCTCCGCTCGACGATCGCCACGCTGCGTTCAGAGCGGGACTCGATCCTCGAGCGTCTCAAGCCGCTTCGAGGTTCGTAGCTCCCTTGCGGAGTCCCCGTACCTACTCGCGAAGCGAGCAAGGACCCGAGGCCTCCTTGCGACAAGGGAGCAAGGGTCCTTATACTGACCGCTTGCCATGGCTCTTGACAGCATCCGTCGCGCGATCGATTTTCTTCTCGGGCAGACCAATGCCCAGCAGCTCCGGCGTTACGATGGGGAGCTTGCTTTGGTCAACCGCCTGGCCGACGGCATGGCCGCGCTCAGCGACGAGGAACTCAAGGCGAAGACGGCCGAGTTCCGCGCGCGTCTGAGCGCCGGCGAATCGACGCACGCCGTGCGACCCGAGGCGTACGCTGTCGCGCGCGAGGTGGCAGAGCGCACGGTCGGAATGCGTCCGTTCGACGTGCAGATCGTTGGAGCGCTGGCCCTCGACGAACACCGCATTGCCGAGATGCAGACGGGGGAAGGAAAGACGCTCGTCGCCACCCTTCCCGCCTACCTCAACGCGCTCGTGGGGAACGTCCACATCGTCACCGTCAACGACTACCTCGCGAAGCGCGATCGCGAGTGGATGGGACCGATCTACGAGTTCCTCGGGCTCTCGATCGGCCTGTTGCAGGAGGACACGCCGCCTCCAGAGCGCCAGACCGCGTATGCGGCCGACATCACGTACGGGACGAACAACCAGTTCGGCTTCGACTACCTGCGGGACAACATGGTCCTCGCGGCGAACGAGAAAGTGCAGGGATCGCTCGACTTCGCCATCGTGGACGAGATTGACAACATCCTTATCGATGAGGCCCGCACGCCGCTGATCATCTCCGGCTCTACCGCCGATGCCTACGACCTGTACAAGAAATTCGCGTCCCTCGCGCGGCGCTTCCGCCGCGACGAGGACTTCGAGATCGACGAGGAATCGAGGCGCCTTACCCTGACCGATGCGGGCATCCATAAGGCAGAGCGTGAACTCGGCGTGGAGAACCTCTTCTCTCCCGACCACGTCGAAACTCAGCACTACATCGAGAACGCGCTTCGCGCGCTCCACATGTTCAAAGTGGAGGAGCAGTACATCGTCAGGGAAGACCGCGTCATGATCGTCGACGAGTTCACCGGCCGCCTCATGCCCGATCGACGCTACTCGGACGGTTTGCACCAAGCGCTGGAGGCGAAAGAGGGCATCACGATCCAGCGCGAATCGCAGACGCTTGCCCAGATCACTCTTCAACACTACTTCCAGCTCTACAAGGGACTCTGCGGCATGACAGGAACCGCGAAGACCGAGGAGGAGGAGTTCAAGCAGATCTACGCGCTCCCGGTCCTCGTCATCCCGCCCAATCGGCCGCTCTGCCGCGACTCGAAGCCCGACACGCTCTTCCGAACCCGCAAGGCCAAATTCGAAGCGGCCGCCGACGAGGTCGCTCGTCTTCACGAGCAAGGCCGTCCCGTCCTCATGGGGACGAATTCCATCGACGTTTCGGAATTGGTCTCGCACCTGCTAAAGGCGCGCAAGTTGCCGCACCATGTTCTGAACGCCAAATACCACGAGAAGGAAGCGGAGATCGTCGCCCAGGCCGGTCAACGGGGCATCATCACCGTCGCCACGAACATGGCGGGACGCGGCACGGACATCAAGCTTGGCGAAGGCGTTGCCGAGCTCGGAGGCCTCCACGTGATGGGCTGCCAGCGGCACGAGTCGCGGCGCATCGACAACCAGCTTCTCGGACGGGCAGGGCGCCAGGGAGACCCGGGCTCTTCGCAATTCTACCTCTCGCTCGAGGATGACCTCTTGCGCGTGTTCGGCGGCGAGACGATCGGCACGGTCATGGACAAGCTCGGGATGAAAGAAGGGGAAGCGATCGAACACAACCTCCTGACGGGCGCGATCCGCCGCGCGCAGAAGCGCGTCGAAGGGCGCAACTTCGAGATTCGCAAGCGTCTTCTTGAGTTCGACCTCGTCTTAGCGAAGCAACGCAACGCCATCTACTCGCTGCGAGATCGGTTCCTGCTTCCGTCCCGCGACGGCGGCCGGCTGCCGGAGAGCGCCGCGGCGGACCTGGATCTGTACTTGCACGACCTGTTCGAGGAGTTCGCCGAGCGCCTCGTCGCGGCCCACGCCGGGAAGGCCCGGCCGGCCGGCGAATGGAATCTCGACGGACTCGCACGCGAGCTCGCCGCCTTCCAGCCGTTCGACGCCACGTCGCTCGATGGGATCGCCCTCGCCGACCTCGTCTCGCGGGCCATCGGCCACCTCGATCAGGCGCTTGTCAAGCAGAAGGCGCGCCTCGGCGTTCCCTTCCCTCTCGTCGCCCGCTACCTGATCCTCACCTCGCTTGACGAGGCGTGGCGCACGCACTTGTACAACCTCGACGACCTCAAGGGCGGCATCGGGTGGACGGCGTTCGGCGGCACCGATCCGCTCGTTGCGTTCAAGCGCGAGTCGTTCGTCCTCTTCCAGGAGATGCTCGCGCAGACCGCCGAAAAGATTGTCCGCATCCTGCTCAACCCTCGACTCACGATCGCGCCGGAGGGCGCGCCGGAGGCAAAGGCCGCGCCCGCGCGCTCGCTGCGCTTCGAGCGTCCCGATGTGTCAGAGACCGCGCCGTCAGCGCACGCCGAGCAACCCGGGGCAAGGCGCCCGGTGAAGGCCGCCGTCGTTCCGGGACGCAACGACCCATGCCCGTGCGGCTCCGGCAAGAAGTACAAGAAGTGCTGCGGACTTCCGCGGTAGGCGGCGGCAGAAACGTCCACGAGACAGGCCTCGGTTCCTCCTCCATCACGGTTCCTCTCACAAGGGAGTGCCCGCGCGTTGACAAGGAGCGATTGCCTCTCTATGATTAGCAGACAGAGCAAGGAAGTGCTAACCAAGAAGGAGGAGACCCCCGAATGCCGCTCCCGGAGAGGCAGCGACTGATCCTGAAGGAGGTTGTGGACCGGTACATCCGGCTCCGCGAACCTGTCTCCTCGCGAATGATCCTCGAGGACTACGGGCTCGCCGTGAGTTCCGCCACCGTGCGGAACGACATGAACGACCTCGAACGCCAGGGGTACATTGCCAAGCCCTACTCCTCCTCGGGGCGGATCCCAACAGAGAAGGGATACCGTTTCTTCGTCGAGTGGCTGCTGGATCTGTCAGAACTGGCCAAGAAGGAGCACTTCGACATCGTCGAGACGTTCGAAGCTCGCATTCTCGACATGGGAGAAGCCATGCGACACGCCGCGTTCTTGCTCGGAAGCATGACGCACTACGCAGCGTTCGTCATTCCTCCACGCCTGGAAGCAGCGTGCCTGGAACGCGTGGTCCTGGCGCGAATGTCCGATCGCACGGCATTCCTCGTCATCGTCTCCGACACGGGCATCGTCGAGCAGGGACTCATCCCTCTCGAATCCGCCACGACGGAGGACGAGATCGAGAGCATGATGCGAACGATCAACCGGACGCTGCGGGGTGCGAGCCTCAAGGAAGTCCGGCGGATGGCGACCGCCGAGGCGGCCACGGAAGACTGGCACGAACGGCCAGAACGCCAAGCCCTGGACATCGTCACTCGACTTCTCGAGGCGCGGATGGGTTCGCGAGGGGTCGTCGATGGACTCCTGCACCTGCTCGACGCCCTGCAGGATCTTGTTCCCCAGGAGGCAATGGCCCGATTCTCCAGTCTCAGTCGGACGATCCAAGACGAGGGGGCGCTCCCTCGCGCGCTGGAAACGGCGCGTGCGGGTCGCCGCGGGATCGTCGTGAACATCAGCGACCTGTCTCTGGAAGGATTCGAGAACTGGAGCGTCGTGAGCTGCGACTACGGACCGCACAACGGCGTCCTTGGCGTGATTGCCCCCCTGTGGATGGACTACGGACGCGCCATGTCGGCAGTGACATTCGTGGCAGGCCGCCTCGAGGCGCTGCTCGTGGCCGCGCGATCCCGGGGACAGGAAAGGAACGCCCATGCTGCCTGAAGAGACAAGACAGGACCCGATGGTCGACTCCGCCGCGGCCCCGCCGGACGGCACGCAGGCCGGCGAGGTGGACCTCCAGGCCCAGTGGGCCGCGAAGGACGATGAGGTCCGTTCGCTCGTCGATCGCTTGAAGCGGCTCCAGGCCGAATTCGAAAACTACCGGAAGCGGATCCTGCGCGATCTGGCCGCCGTCGAGGAGCGGACCTCCGACCGGGAGATCCTCGCCTTCCTGCCGCTGTACGACAACCTGGCGCGCGCGTTCTCCGCCTACGCCAAGGATGCTGATGTCGACGCGTTCGTCGCCGGCGTGGAGAAGATCTTCGGACAGTTCGCCCAGATCCTGGACCAGAAAGGAGTGGAGCGCATTCCGGCGATCGGAGAGCGATTCGCCCCCTCGCTCCATGAGGCCCTTCTATCCATTCACAGTCAGGAAGAGAGAAACATGATTCTTGAGGAATTCTCCCCCGGATACGTTCGAGGTGACCGGACTCTGCAACCCAGCAAGGTTACGGTAAGCCAAGGTCCGGCGCAGGAAGAGAAGGAGGAGCAATGAGAGGGAAGATCATCGGCATCGACTTGGGGACGACATTCTCCTGCGTCGCTGTCCTGGAGGGAGGATCCCCGACGATCATCACCAACTCGGAAGGCGAGCGGATCACCCCGTCGGTCGTCGCCTTCACGGAGACCGGGGAGCGGCTCGTCGGGCGCCTCGCTCGACGCCAGGCCATCACGAACCCCACGAACACGATCTCGTCGATCAAGCGGCAGATGGGCACGGATCATCGCGTGAAGGTCCGCATCGATGGGAAGATCACCGAGTACTCGCCGGAGCAGATCTCGGCCATGATCCTGCAGAAGCTGAAGCAGGACGCCGAGGCTCACCTCGGGGGCAAGGTCAGCAAAGCGGTCATCACCGTTCCCGCCTATTTCAACGACTCCCAGCGCCAAGCGACGAAGGACGCGGGCACGATCGCCGGCCTCGAAGTCATGCGCATCATCAACGAGCCGACGGCCGCGGCACTGGCGTATGGGCTCGACAAGCGGCACGAACAGACGATCCTCGTCTACGATCTCGGCGGCGGGACGTTCGATGTGTCGATCCTCGAGATCGGCGACGGGGTGTTCGACGTCTTGGCGACAGACGGCGACACGCGTCTCGGCGGCGACGACTTCGATCAGCGCGTCGTCGACTGGTTGCGCGACGAGTTCCGCAAGGACACGGGCATCGACCTGTCGCAGGACGCGAGCGCCATGCAGCGCCTGCGGGATGCGGCCGAGTCGGCGAAGAAGGAACTGTCCAGCCGCATGGAGACGACGATCCATTTGCCGTACATCACGGCCGACGCCGCGGGCCCGAAGCACCTCGAGAAGAAGATCACCCGCGCGAAGTTCGAGTCGATGATCGACGACTACCTGCAACGCACCATCTCGATCGTCGACGCAACGCTGCGCGAAGCGGGGAAGACGGCCGACACGATTCACCAGGTGGTCCTCGTCGGAGGTTCGACGCGAATTCCTAAGGTGCAGGAGCTGGTCGGCCAGCGGATCCCGGGCAAGATCAACCGCGAGATCAACCCCGACGAGGTCGTGGCCGCCGGCGCGGCGATCCAGGGCGGCGTTCTCGCCGGAGAGGTCGACGAGATCGTTCTCCTCGACGTCACGCCTCTCACGCTGTCGATCGAGACGTTGGGGGGTGTGGCCACGCCCCTGATCGAACGCAACACGACGATCCCAACGGAGAAGTCGAAGACGTTCACCACGGCCGACGACAACCAACCGGCCGTCGAGATCCACGTGGTGCAAGGCGAACGCAAGATGGCATCCGACAACAAGGCGCTCGGCAAGTTCCAGCTGACAGGCCTCCCGCCGGCTCCGCGCGGGATTCCTCAGATCGACGTGACGTTCAACATCGATGCCGACGGCATTCTGCACGTGACCGCGAAGGACAAGGCGACGGAAAAGACATCGTCGATCACGATCAAGGACTCCGCCCATCTCGACTCGAACGAAATCGAGCGCATGCGAAAGGAGGCGTCCGACCACGCGGAGGAGGACCGTCGCAAGGCGGAGCACGCCGAGGTCCGGAACCGCGCAGACCAGTTGACCTACTCGGTCGAGAAGGCGATGTCCGACCTGGGTGGCAAGGTCGACGGAGAGAAGCGAGCGGAGATCGAGGAGCGCATCCGCGGGCTTCGGGCGAAGCTCGACCAGAACGCGCCGACGGAGGAGTTGAAGCGCGGCATGGACGACCTCTCGAAGAGCGCCCAAGACGTTGTCTCCAAGGCGTACGAGCAGACCCAAGGAGCGCAACCGTCGGGCGATTCCGGCGGCGCATCGCAGGGGAACGCAAGCGCCCCGGAAGACGGCGGCGACTACATCGACGCGGAGTACGACAAGAAGTAGCATCTGCCGACGGCGGGAGGTCGGTGTGGCAAAGCAAGACTACTACGAGATCCTCGGGGTTCCGCGCGACGCGATCGAAGCGGACATCAAGAAGGCGTATCGCCAAAAGGCGAAGGAGCTTCACCCCGATCGGAACCCCGAGGATCGCAAGCGCGCCGAGGAGGAGTTCAAGCAAGTCGCCGAGGCCTACGAGGTCCTCTCCGATTCGCAGAAACGCGCGCAGTACGACCGCTACGGCCATGCCGGCCCCGACCAGGGTTTCACGTTCGGCGACACCGACTTCCGCCGCGCTCGCGAGGCGTACCGCGAGTTCGGCTTCGGAGGGTTCGATAGCCTGTTCGACCTCTTCTTCCGACAGGGAGCCCCACAAGGCGCCTCGCCGCGAGCGCGCGGGTTCGCGGGCGAAAGCATCGAGTATCGGTTGCGCATCACGCTCGAGGATGCCGCACACGGCACGAAGATGACGCTGACCGTGCCGCGCCTCGTCGCCTGTTCCGTGTGTTCGGGAAGCGGCATGGAACCGGGTTCCAAGAAACGCGCCTGTTCGTCATGCAAAGGGCACGGCCAGATCGAGCACCGTCAGCAGAGCTTCCTCGGAAGCTTCGTCAACGTCCGCACATGCCCCGAGTGCGGAGGGCAGGGCGAGATCGTCGAGAAGCCGTGCCCCCGCTGCCATGGCCACGCCCGAGTGAAAGAGAAGAGCAAGATCTCCATCTCCGTCCCGGCAGGCGTCGACATGGGATCCCGCCTGCGGCTTAGGGACCAGGGGAATTCCGGCGTCGACGGAGGGCCGAATGGCGACCTCTTCATTCTGATCGAGATCATTGCGCATCCGCAGTTCCGCCGCGATGGCCGCGACATCCTCTCCGCGGTCTCCGCGTCCTACCCACAAGCCGCGCTGGGCAGCAAGCTCACGGTGCCGACCTTGTGGGGCGAGGAAACACTCTCGATCCCGGCCGGCACCCAGCCGGGCAGCGAGTTCCGCCTCCGCGGCAAGGGCATGCCGAGCGTTCATGGGATGAACGGGAAGGGGGATCACATCGTGGAGGTCACGGTCGATGTGCCGACCAAGCTGACGTCCAAACAGCGCCAGGCACTCGAAGAGTTGGCCAAAGCGTTGGATCCGACCCGGTAGCTCTTGAGCTAGTAGCTCTCGAGCTCACCGTCCCTCAACAGGACCTCGAGAACAGCGACCATCCTCTCGACGGCGCGCCGCCGGTGACTGATTCGGTTCTTCTCCGCCAGGGGAATCTCGGCCAACGTTCGCGCCTCTCCATCGGGCACGAAGAGGGGATCGTAGCCGAATCCGCTGTCTCCCATCGGCCGTTCCGCAATCCTCCCCGACAAGATGCCAGAGGTCACGAAGACTTGCCCATCCGGGAGGCAAAGCGCGGACACGGCGACGAATCGCGCACGACGGTCCGTCGTGCCGTGAAGCTTGTCGAGCAAGAGGGCGTTGTTCCTCGCGTAGTCCACCGGCTCGCCGGAGAACCGCGCCGACCTCACGCCGGGCGCCCCACCGAGGGCGACGACTTCCAGGCCGGCATCCTCGGCCAGGACGGGAAGCCCCACCTCAGCGCAGACGCCGCGCGCCTTGAAGAGCGCGTTCTCAAGGAACGTCTCTCCCGTCTCTTCCACGGCCGAGAACGCCAGATCCACCCCGGTTAGGAGGTCGAGGCCGCGAACCTGTTGTAGAAGATCCCGCAGCTCGCGAATCTTGCCTTCGTTCTTCGTTCCGAGAAGCAGTCGATTCATGATCGCCAAAGTGAGAAGAGTGCGTCGGTGGCCGCCACGGTCTCTCCACAGCGGCGCTCCGCGCGGACCCGCACGTCAAGACCCCGGAGAGGTAGATCGAGATGCTGGACGTCAGCTCGTGAGATCTCGTCTAGAGAATCGAGAGGAGGAACCCGATCGCCATGAACACGGTCGCGAGAACGACCGTGAGCGTCCGCTTCGGATCCCTGACTTCGTCGCGCCCGAACACGGTGCTCGACATTCCCGATCCGAACGCGCCTCCCATGCCCGAATGCTCGCTCATCTGCAAGAGGACAATTCCCATCAGGGCGAGACAATCCGCGAAGAAGATCACTTGAAGCACGACTCTCAATGCTACCATGGCACCTCGACTGACCTCCGAATGATGCGCCATTGTAGCGGGTCCCGCAGCGCGCCTCAACAGCCGAGGTTGCGCACCAGAGGACCCTCTCATATGCTATCTCGGCAGCGTGAAGGAGCGGATCTGCGTTGCAGAAGTTCATTTTCGTCACGGGGGGAGTGCTGTCCGGGCTCGGAAAGGGCGTCGTCGCAGCCTCCATCGGTCTCTTGTTCAAGCTTCAGGGGTACCGCGTTAGCCTTCAGAAGATCGATCCGTACGTCAACGTCGATGCGGGCACCATGAGTCCGTACGAGCACGGCGAGGTGTTCGTCACGCACGACGGCAAGGAAACGGACCTCGACATCGGCCGCTACGAGCGATTCATCAACGAGCGTCTGTCGGCAGCCCACTACATGACGACGGGGCAGGTCTACTGGAACGTCATTCGCCAGGAGCGCATCGGCGCCTTCCTCGGGAAGACGGTTCAGGTCATCCCTCACATCACCGACGAGATCAAACGGTTGATCCGAAAACCCGTTCTCGAGTCCGGAGCGGAGATCGGCGTCGTGGAGGTCGGCGGAACGGTCGGCGACATCGAGAGTCTTCCGTTCCTCGAGGCCATCCGCCAGATGAAGGACGAACTGCCGAGCGACGACACGTTCTTCGTCCACCTGACGCTCCTGCCGCACCTGTCCACATCGGACGAGATCAAGACGAAGCCGACCCAGCACAGCGTCAAGGAGTTGCGCGGAATCGGGATCCAACCGGACGCGATCGTCGCCAGGACCGAACTCCCACTGCCGGACTCCGTGAAGCAGAAGATCGCGCTGTTCTGCGACGTCCCGCAGGACAACATCATTGAAGACCCTGACCTGCCATCGAGCTACCACGCCCCCCTCTGTCTGCACGAAAACGGCCTCACCCGCTGCATCACCACCGGGCTGGGGCTGAAGCAGCGAGACCTCGACCTATCAGAGTGGGCGAGACGAGTCGACGAGATGACGACGGCGGCCGACCGAGTCCGCATCGGAATTGTCGGCAAGTACGTCGAGCTCAAGGATTCGTACATCAGCATCCGCGAGTCCTTCACTCACGCCGCGATCGCCGAGGGAGTTGACGTCGCCCTCGAGTGGATCTCATCCGAGGCGATCGAGGAGCAGGGCGCGGACCGTCTCCTCCGCGACGTGGACGGACTCCTCGTGCCGGGGGGATTCGGAGATCGTGGCATTGAGGGCAAGATTCAGGCCGTAGGTTACGTCCGCAAGCATCGAGTGCCGTGCTTCGGCCTTTGCTTGGGAATGCAGTGCATGGCGATTGAGTTCGCGCGGGACGTTCTCGGGCTCCGGTCAGCGAACAGCAGCGAGTTCGATCCCGACACGCCCGACCCGGTCATCGCTCTGCTCGAGGAACAGGAACGCGTGGTCCAGAAGGGCGGCACGATGCGCCTTGGCGCGTACGAGGCGACCCTCCGCACGGGGACGATCAGCAAAGAGAGCTACGGCCAAGACCGCATCGTGGAGCGGCACCGCCATCGCTTCGAGTTCAACCCGACGTACCGCGAGCGCTTCGAGCGCGCCGGGATGCAGATTGCCGGAACGTCCCTCGATGGGAAGTTGGTCGAGATCATCGAACTCCCGAGCCACCCATGGTTCGTGGGCGTTCAATTTCATCCGGAATTCACATCTCGCTTCCTCTCCCCGCACCCCCTATTCCGCAGTTTCGTCCACGCATGTCAAAGCTCAAAGCCGTCCTAGCTGCGTTCGTCGTCGTGACGGTCGCCGTCACCTTGCTCACCACGCTGGCCCCAAGCCCCACCGCCGACGCTCCGCAACCCACGGAGGCAACGGGACTCGTCCTGCGCGGCTACGACGGCGGCAACGTGACCTGGGAGACCCAGGCCGGGCGCGGGCAGATCGACTCCGCCGTCGGCGCGCTGGCGGATGTTGTGTTGCGCGTGTTTGACGGAGCGGCGTCCATCCTCGAGGTAAGCGCGGGCGAACTGACGCAGGAGGACGGGAGCGTTACGTTGACCGGGGACGTTCGCGCGGAGACCGGCGAGGGTGTCAGGATCTCGTCCGAGCGGATGACGTGGCGCGAGAACGAACGCACACTCGAATCGGCGGCCACACTGCTCACGCTGCGAGGGGACGAGCTCCAAGCCGACGGGCTCACGTACAACGCGAGAATTCAGCACGGAACGCTCGTCGGCGTTCGGGCGACTCTGGCGCGCGAAGACCCTCTCTCCGTGTCGAGCGACGAGGGGGAGATCACGCGCGAGGAGATCCGCCTTCTGGGCAACGTTCGGATGACCTCGGAAGACGAGACGCTCCGCCCCGACGCACTCGAAGCAACGGCGCTCGGACCAGGTCTCGCGATGACGGCGGACTCGCTCGTCCTCTCTCCGGATGGACTCACGGCCAGCGGCAGCGTGTCGATCGACATCCGCTTCGCGCCGCAAGGAGAGGATCATGGGGCTTGAGGGACGAGAATTGGTCAAGCGGTACAGCGGCCGCGCCGTGGTGGACCGGTTGAGCCTCGTCGTCGAGCCCGGCCAGATCGTGGGCCTCCTCGGCCCGAACGGTGCCGGCAAGACGACGACGTTCAGCCTGATCATGGGGTTCATGAGCGCCGACCACGGGTCGGTTCTCCTCGATGGCGCGGACATCTCCGAGTTGCCCTTCTACCAGCGCGCCCGCCTGGGGATCGGCTATCTGCCGCAGGAGCCGTCCGTGTTCACCAAGGCCACGGTGCGGCAGAACCTGGACATGGCGCTCGAAGGAGCCGCTTCCCCCGCGGCGCATCGGGACCGCCTTCTCGAGGAGTTCCACCTCGCCCCGCTCGCCGATCAGCTCGCGGGATCCCTCTCCTCGGGAGAGCGGCGGCGCCTTGAGATTGCGCGGTCGCTCTCGAAGTCGCCCCGCTACGTTCTGCTCGACGAGCCGTTCTCGGGCATTGATCCGATCTCGATCGCCAACTTGCAGGCCGAGATCCGCTCGCTGAAAGAACGCGGCATCGGAATCATCATCACCGACCACAACGTCCGCGACACGCTGACCATCACCGACTTCGCCTACCTCATCGACCGGGGCAAACAGGTGACGGCGGGAACCCCGCCACAAGTGGTCGCCGATCCCGCGGCACGTCGTGTGTATTTGGGCGAGACGTTCCGGCCCTAGACGTTCTGCGCCCTCGTGTAGAGCTTGCGACGCCAGATGAGAACGCCAAACACCGCGACGAGGATTGCACTCGCAAGGTGTGGCGCACGAATCGGCCCGAGGTAGAGGTCGTCGCCCCGCGTGAGGCTCACGACCGAGCGAGCGATCGCGTAGAGGATGAAGTACATCGCAGTCGCGAAGCCATCCCGATACCCGCGCTTCCGGGTGGCCCACAGGTAGGCGAAGATGGCCAGGTCGAGGATCATCTCGTAGATCATGGCGGGATG
>Ga0247840_10006487_pt1 | contig 16772 bp, 10 predicted proteins | sample LaCruzMarch2015__FD_192404 | JGI IMG/M metagenome (GOLD analysis project Ga0247840, IMG submission 192404) | Freshwater microbial communities from meromictic Lake La Cruz, Castile-La Mancha, Spain - LaCruzMarch2015_17m | ecosystem: Environmental > Aquatic > Freshwater > Lake | place: Spain... | reverse complement strand
TAAGGGACTTTCACCCTTTGGAAAAATAAATTCACCCTACTTGTTGCTCGTTTGATAAATATTTGTATTTTTGAAATATTTATAGAGCTTTCGGCAGGGTGTGCTCAGCTCATGCAGGGCACACACAAAGGCTATATGCAATAAGGGTTTTAGTGGGAATTCAAACATTCTGCCCCGCTCAAACTTCGATGTAACTCGACAGGAAAGTAGCCCGCAATCCCTTACTGCATATAGCCTCAGCCGTTAGGCGTCATTTTAGGACGACCGCAACCAACGACAAACATCATTGAAATAAAAATAAGTACAAATCAGACTCAACAAAATATTACCAATTGAGATACCATGGCAACATTAAACGAATACTATTTAAAAGATTTTTCTATACTTTTATCGACTCATACTCAATGGACACTTCAAAGCCCTACGAGAGAAAATCTAACTGTCACGACAAAAGTACATTTGGACTTTGATTCAAATACTTATTTTATTTCATTTTTTGTGCCTAAAACAGACAACGAGGTTGGAATTTTCAATTTACTTCTATCAAAGTTAGAAGAAGCAAAAAAAATTATAGATGCAACATTCATTTCTACCAAACTTCCAGGAGAATCAGAAAGTAATTCAACCGACTTAATATTTTCTGGTAGAGTTTTCTTTTATTATGAAGGGACAGTTGATGAAGTTGAATTTTTAAAACTAAAGACTCATCTAAAAAATGATGGATTATTTCTACATTTTCGTGATAGTAATTTTTCAAATGAAAGAAGTAAACTGGAAATTCCTTTAGCCTTCATTTCGCACGACAGCAGAGATAAAGTATTAATCGCAACAGAACTAGCAAATGCACTTCAAAAAAGAATGTTGCCAATTTGGTATGACGAGTATTCTTTGAAACTTGGAGACAGCTTGAGAGAGTCAATTGAAAAGGGACTAAAGGAGTGCAAAAAATGTATCTTAATATTGTCACCAAACTTTTTAACCAATTCAGGTTGGACAAAAACTGAATTTAATACAATCTTTACAAGAGAAATTATAGAAACTAAAAATTTGGTTTTACCAATTTGGGCTGGTGTTTCTATAGCAGAAATTTATGAATATTGCCCCATTTTAGTTGACAGGGTTGGCATTAACTGGGACAAAGGTATTGAGGCAGTTGTGACAAAAATACAACAGGCGATAATGACAGAATAAAAAACGAACGCCTAACAGGCGTTTGGCTCAATGGCGGATGACGTGGTTAATTGAACATTCTACCTCGCATCAACTTTTGTGGTGTTTTGACAGTTTAGTGCTCCGAAAACCGCCACTCCTCATATGCCCTCCGTTAAAAAAATCAAGATTATTTTTCCTAAAACTGAAAATAAATAAAAGGTTGTATTTCTGCTGATTTTACCTGATATAGCATAAAAGCCACCAATACCACAACCAGGGCTTTGGCAAAGTAAGGAATACCGATAAAATAGTTTTTGTAAAACTCTTTGGTAGTAACAGGTAACCAATGAATAAAAAAAGCAAGCAAAATTAAAGAAAACACGTTTTTGTATGATACAATTACTTCGGGTATCATCTGCCAATTGAAATGATAAAATATTTGAGACAATACACTCGAAACACCTCTCATGCTATCGGCTCTGAAAAATATCCATGCAAATATTACAAAATGAAATGTAATAAACGCAGCTCCAAATTTGCTCCAAACACTTGTTTTTTCTTTTGCAGGGAACCACTTCATCCATAATTTATGGAGTGTTAAACCCAAGCCATGCAAACCACCCCAAATAATAAACCTTATCGCAGCACCATGCCACAAACCGCCTATCAGCATTACCAGAAATAAATTGATATACGTTCTGATTTTGCCTTTTTTGTTGCCACCCAAAGGAATGTACAAATAATCGCGTAACCATGTGGACAACGAAATATGCCAGCGATGCCAGAAATCGGTGATATTGGCTGCTTTATAAGGCGAATTAAAATTAACAGGTAAACGGAAACCCAACAATAAAGCCACTCCTATTGCAATATCGGTATATCCCGAAAAATCACAATAAATCTGAATGGTATAGCCATATACCGCCATTAAATTTTCGAACCCTGAATACGACATCGGACTATCAAAAACTCTGTCCACAAAATTGGTGGAAATGTAATCGGAAATCAGCATTTTCTTGATGAGCCCATTCAATATTAAGAACAAGGCAAAGCCAAATTCTTTTTTAGAGAGAGAAAAGTCTTTGTATAATTGCGGGATAAAATCGTATGCTTTTACAATAGGGCCTGCTACCAATTGCGGAAAAAAAGTGACAAAACAACCATAATCCAAAATATTGTGCAAAGCATCTACTTTTTTGCGATAAACAGAAACCGTATAGCTAATAGATTGAAAAGTATAAAAAGATATACCTACTGGTAAGATAATCGAAGTTATATCAAGATGAGTCCCTGCCAAACCATTGGTCCAGGAAGCTAAATAATTTACAACTTTTAAATTGCTATGGAATAAATCATTAATAATATCTAGAAAAAAATAACTGTATTTAAAATAAGCCAAGACACCCAAATTCATTATAATGCTTAAAACCAGATAGAGTTTTTTTCTACTTTGTGTTTTAGCCTTTTCTATCCACAAACCTACCGCAAAATCAAACAAGGTTGTAAATGCCAAAATAAGAAAGAAATACCCTCCTGATTTATAATAAAAGAATGAACTCACTAATAAAAGATAAGCATTACGTGCAGGTTTTTTCCTATAAACCACTGAATAAATAGTTAATACAAATGCAAAAAATATCCAGAAATACAAACGAGTAAAAATCATGGGTGCATGAGGGTCGTATGTAAAAATATCTTTTAGGTAATCCATGTGTGAGCTAAAATATTATTAAAAAAAGATGTTTGTCAAAATAACAAAAAAAGCTTCAACTGAAAAATCAGTTGAAGCTTTTTATATATCATAAAAACATTTACACACCAATAAGTGCTTTATATGCAGCAGCATCAAGTAAATCGTTAACTTGAGCTGGATTGGTTAATTTAATTTTTACAATCCATCCTTTTCCGTAAGGATCTTGGTTTATTAATTCTGGAGTTGCTTCTAATTCTTCATTGAATTCGAGAACCTCACCAGCTACAGGCATAAACATATCAGAAACTGTTTTAACAGCTTCAATTGTTCCAAAAGTTTCTTCTTTTTCAAGGGTTTCGCCAATGGTTTCTACTTCTATAAAAACGATATCACCTAATTCTCCTTGAGCATATTCTGTAACGCCGATAAAAGCTTCATTACCTTCAACTCTTAACCATTCATGGTCTTTGGTGTACTTTAAATTTTCTGGTACTTTCATGATTTTATTGATTTTATTTTAATTGTCAAAATTACATTTTTTTCTTTATTCTATTCAATAATTTTAAAAAATTATTGTGCTAACGAAAATCTAACACTTATACCTGCATTGGTAGTGGAGTTTGGAAAAGATGAAGATATAAAAGGATTGTTAATCACTTTATCGAAAAATGCTCTAAGTGTAAATCTTTCGTTTAACATGTAATCGGCTGAGAAATTTAATGATATAACTTGTTGTCCGGCAGAAATTTGATTCACATTTTGATCAACTCTGCGTAAAACAGTTTTGTTTGAACGTATCGAAAAATCGCATTTTAAAGTAATATCACTTTTTATTAATTTACCAATAATAATTTCAACATCTTTAATACGATAACCTAATCCAATGATAAATTCATTGCTTGTAAGTTCGGTTAATTGGTTGTTTACAAAACTTAATGATAAATTTCTTGACTTTTTAAATTCAATATTGGTTAATAAACTATTTACCCATGATAATTCAAGTTTAAAAAGAGGGCTAAATTGTTCGCTAATATTTACTTGATCAATTTGTTTGCTTGAAACATAGTTGCCTAGCATATTCTTTACGGTTTCATTTCCGTTAACTTCTCTTGAAAGTATATTGTTTGTATAAGAACCTACACTATAACTTGAACGATAAGCATTTGAAATAGTAATTGATCTAAATATGTTTTTAAATGCTTTTATTTTACCCAAACCTGTATAATTCAAAGTCCAGTTGGGTATTGGGATTTTTGGAAAAGGATTCAATCCAATTCCAGCAGCATCTCTCCCCGAATAGGCCGCTAAAAATGCTGGAATTAAAACCTGTTGAGAGGTTGAACCATATCCTACAGGGAAAAGCTGACCAGTTGCTGAATCTGGTGCATATTGTCCATTCCAATTAGGATTAGCAATGGCAAGACGTGTAGCAACTACTTGACGATTATCTAAGAATTTCTGGAAAGTTTCATTTGAATAATCTTCGTTATCACCACTAAACGATGTTAAAATAGTCATATATGACATACTAAAACTACCTGTAGTTGTAGGTATTGAACGGTTTGGCTCTTTTGTAGATGGGTCTATCTTATAATATTCACTTGTATTTTCGGAGTAAGTTCTATTGGCAGTAAATTCAATTTTTAAATCGGGAATAGGCTCAAAACTTGCTCTTGCATTGATACCTGAGGTGTATTTTGTTAAATAAGGATTATTACTCAAAGTATCTGTAGAGAGCCAGCCTTTTTTTGCAGCAGTTTCTCTAATATCTTCTTGCGAACCCAAAATAAAACCAAGCCCAGGTGCGTTTTTGTTCCAATCGTTTCCTATAGCTACTGGAGATGGCATAAATCCGGGTAAAAGTATACCATTGCCTTCGGTAAAACTAATAGAAGCAGTTTTGAATCCCATGATGAATTTCAAAACTCCATCGCCAATTTCTTTAAAGTAATTGGGTTTCTTTTTAATACTATCATTTTCTGCAACAGCCTCATCTTGATTTTCATTTTGCAAGTTTGCTTTGCCTCTTTTGTTAGGCATCATGGGCGAACGACTACTTAATTGCTGGCTGCTTTTATTTATGTTCTCTAAATATTTAATTTTATTAAATAAAGACGTCATGGCAACACTAAAGTTTAATTGTTTGGTATTGCTATTTTCTATGCTATTACCCATTCTTTCTTGAATAGATCGAGGTGATGCTTCCCATTTATAATCGGCACCATAGCGAGTTTGTGCTGTTAACCAGTTAAATGCTGGTATTTTATTAATTGGTAATGCATAATTGATATTAATACTTTGACTAAATCGTTGTGGACGTCCTAAATCCAAAATATTACTCCAAACAGAATCTCTTTTTTCTTTGGTATCAATACGCCCTTGAGGTTCATCAATAGTAGCATTAGCAGTGGCATTGTATTCGAATTGTATAGAAGAAGTAGGGTCATATTTAAAACCATAAATACGATTCCATTCAAATTTCTTATAATAGGTGGGTTCAAGAATAATTATACCAGCACTTTTATTACGAAGTTTATTTTCACTGAATTCTCTGTTCATTTCAGTCCTAAACGACATAAGTTTAGGCTCATAATTAAAATTAAAGGCTTTAATTAGTGAAAAGACTTTATATTTACTTATAAAACTAATTCTTTCAAAAGGTCTAACATTTTTAGGATTTTTTGAATAATTATATCCAATACCACCTCTATATGTTTTTTTAATATCATATTCAATATCGATATTCCTTTTGTAAATTTCGGAATAAGAATAAGAAACATCAAAATTTTCGACATCATAAACTCTATTTTTTGTAGAAGTACCCGTTCTTTCTTTCCGAACATTCATAAAGTTTATATTCTTTCGGGTAGTATAATCTTGAACCAAATGTCGAATTGAGTCTCTTTGCTCTTCTGTTTGATATGATGCTAAATCATCTGAAAGTTTTACATCAGGGTCTAAAGGATTGTATTCTGGATTGCTTATTGATTTTGAATAATCATAATGCATTGGTATTTTCAGTCCAACTTTTTCGGAAAAGAATTTACCAAGTTCTAAGTTGGTTGCAATATCATAAGATGTAATATTTTCCTTTTGAGTTTCGTTGATTTTTTTCTCAAGGCTTCCAAATCCAGCTGAAGAGTAAGTTCCAGAAACAGCTACATCCCCTAAGTCAGCAAGGTTTGCTCTAACCCTTGTAGTGGCAGCCCATCCTGTGCGATCATTAAAGTCTGTTAAACGCAACTCATTTATCCAAACTTCAGCTGATTTAGGCAACATATCGTCCATATCAGAAAGATTTCTCTTCTTTGGATTTCTAACACCAAGCATTAATGTGTTTACATTGCTAATACTCGGAGATCCAACTACAGTATATTTGTATTTACCTTCTGTTTCAACGTAATAATTACTTGCAGCAGTATTACCAGATCTAATTAATTGATTACGATGTTCTTTTACCGAAACCAATTTTTCTAAATCAAGGTTCATTTCATTTGCTTCAGGCCATATAGCAGATGGATCTAGTGAAGAAGTGCCCCATGAAGTATAATTAAGTGGAATTTCGATTTCGTAATAGTTTTGAGTAAAGTCAGATCCAATACGGATAAAAGCATTCAAATCACCATATTTTAAATCCTCTTCAGCTTTAGCTTTTTCAGCATGAAGATACATTTTTAGATATTTAAACTGCCTAAAATCGAAATCAGTAGTTTTATAAATAGCTCTTGCATCTCCATCTACTAAATTAATAACTCTCATACTAAGCGATTGCTCATTTAGTTTTTGAAGATTAGTGGTGGATTGGTCTTGTTCTCTTGTTATTCCAGGTGGAATTACATAAGGTACGGGTGTTCTTTTTCCGTTTTCTTCAATATTAACAGCTGATACATTAAAGGAAGTTCCCGATTGATCTCCAGTTATATAATCACCAGGTGTTAATAATTGACTGGTATATTTTCTCCATTCGCCTCTAACCAATTCGAGGGTGGCAAAACGACAAATTATTGGTTGTGAAAAGTTCTTAAGGAACATCCTCATAAAACGTATTGATTGAAAGTTTTGTATTTTTCCAACGGTTTTGTCGGGGGAACGAACGGGAATTTTAAACTGATACCATTTAACATTGGTTGTATTTCCATTAGGCAATCTGACTCCCTGAGCAAAATTAATATCAGTAATGTAATTGTCCCCGACTTCCATTTTTTTAGGATTTAGATCAATCACATATTGATAATAATTTTCAGATTCACTTAATGTATTATCTGCATTAATATCTTCAACATTAGGCATGGTAGTAGCATTTGTAGGATAACTCTCAGCACTTTGGTCAGAAGTAGGAGAATTACCATCAGATCCGTTGAATTTTTTATATCGTTCAGCTACATTTGCGTACAAAGGATTTTGATCAAAATCACTACCTCTAAAATAATGAAAGTTATCTGCTGAAGGGTCAGCTATTGCATTGGTATAAGCTAGCGATGTATTACCATATAAATTTACAATTTTTTGGATATAAGTAGTATCAAAAAATGGAACTTCATCACCAGTGCTTAATCCATCATATCCAACATCCTGGTATTGACGAGATAAAGGATTATTATCAAAAGAATTCACCAAAGCTTGAAGCTTTGGTACACGACCCCAAACAGTTTTATCAACATTTTCAACTAGAGATGAAGTAGGAAGTCCGTTTTCAAAACTTTTTCTACCATCTCTCAAAATATCTTCGGAAATATCGCCCAAATTAAAATACAATTGACCTCCTGAATGTGTTGGATTTTCGATAAAAGGATCCATCATCCAAAATTCAATATATTCTACATTGGTAGCTTCAAAATCAGTAGTTTCTATTTTGCGCATAACCCCACCCCATCTAAGATCAGGATCTTTCAATGTACCATCACTGTTTAATCCAGAAGAAACCCCCGCAATTCCATTAACATCGTAATTGTAAGGACCTCTTTCAGTAGGATAATAAGCTAAGTTTAATACTGAAATATTAGTTGGCTGACCATTTGGAAGTTCTTTATTTGGGAAAACTTCTGTTTCGTAAACCTCTCTTACATAAGGCAAAGAAATGTCATTTTTAGTAACATTTGCAGGTTTGGTATCTGATTGATAAAAAATTGGATCAATTACATACCATGCAAGTTTGGCACGGTTGAACCCATATATAAGTTCTGAATTCTCATAAGTTTCAGGAAACATTCTTCCGAATAGACTATTTTGGATTTGTCCTTGTGGTGTACTTGCCAAAAACCAAGTCCCCATATTTTTTAAGTCAATGGAGGATTTGCTTCCTTCAAAATCGTCAATATATGATGTTCCTGTGGAGCCAATGGCACTTGAATGTCCTGGAATAAAATGGGCAAACTCGCCATAGAAATTAATTTTTGAAGGTGCTTTGGTTTGATAAAAAGGCAAAGCATCAATCATTTTTGTTAAAAACCTTGATTCAGTTTGATAAGCAATATCAATACCCCAAATAGTATTACTAATAGGCTCATCTCCATAATTTACTTTTTGAGTAAGTGGACTTTGATGAAGATTCATTATGGTACCACCAATATTAAAATCTTTATTAAATTCGTAATTCACATGCATCCCCATCATTCTCTTCGTCATGATATTGAACATCGAATTACTTTCCATCGAAATATTAATAGGAGCTCCTGAGCTTAAAATACCTTGGTTAATAATTCTCACTCTGCCTAATGTATAATCAACGGTGTAATCAACATTTTCTGTTAGAGGAATACCACCAGAAGTAACTTTTACTGAACCTTGAGGTATATTAAATCCTCCCAACGAAATTTCGGAACCAGATGCAGATTTATAAAAACCCTCAAGTAAAAACTTGTTTTTTTCAGGATATTGTTGTGCTTCAGTTTTTGTTAAAGTATATAAAGAGTCGAAACAATGTTTATCAGCATAATCATTATCATTCAGAATATTTCTTAAATCTTTACCAAATGGCTCAATTAAAGGAAAATAAATTCTACCATTGTTGGCTTGAACAGTTCCTCCTGCAGTTGCAGCATTGTCAATAAAATCGAAAACACCATCTGGCGTAGGATTCATCTGAGCATCCAATGTATCAAGATGTAGCAATCTAATTAATGGTATTCCTTTTTTAGGTCCATCATTAAAAAATCCTGTTGGCACACCACCTTTGTCTCCTGAGTATAAAATGTTTAACCTGAAGTCTTGTTTATTTACCTGATAGGCTCCTAATGAATAAACGTTTTTCATCATTAATTTCCATAATGCTCCGTGAGTATTAAGGGTAGTGCTTTTCAGCAATTTTACTATTAAAGCTTTAGGGTCGGCAATTCCTTGATCGGAGAATTCCCCAACTTGATAAACAGTAGTATCTCCAATAATAGTATATTGAAAGGCTATTGCCAAAACCTGATCTGCATTTAAAGCCGAGTTAAGTGAAATAAAACCTAACTTACTGTTGAAATAAAACTCAGTAGGTGCTAATTTCTTTGCACTTTCAACTTTTTCAAAATCTTGCCCTGAATTATACGCCAATGGAGCACCTCTTAAATAATCGCCTACTGTATTAATATTTCTGACTTTTGTTGTGTCTATATTATTATTTAAAAAAAGACTATTTGAATTGTTTGCAGGATATACTTTACCTGGAATACCATAAATTACATTGGTATTTGAAGGTGAATTTTCACCCAAATCTGTTAAAGCGACAATGTTTCTATTATTAGTAGTGGGAGCGCCTATATTGGTACGCCAAACTTCAATTTTTGTAATATTTATACTGGATCCAATAATGGGCAATGAGGAAAGAGCTTTGTTATAGTTATTCCTAAAATAATTGGCTATAAAAAAGTGTTTGTTTTCTTCGTATTGATCGACTTTAAACTTAAAAGTATTTGTTTCGGCACCACCCTGAACAGTAATATTTTTAGTTTCAGATTTTTGCTCTGAAAACACACCTGTAACAGTTGTTCTACCGAACTTTAGTTTAGTTTTAATACCGAATAAACTTTGACTTCCTTGAATTAATGTGGTGTTTAAAGGAAGGTTTACATCTCCAGCTTCCAACAGTTGAAGAATTTCATCTTCTTTCCCTTCATAACGCAGCTTAAGTTTGTTTTCAAAAGAAAACATGGACTCAGTATTGTAATTGGTTTTAAATTCAATTTTGTCGCCAATTTTTGCAACAACACTCATTTGTATTTTTTCTTGAAAATCAAAATTTGTTGTACTACGTTGACGAATATCAATTGATGGGTCATCTCGCTTATTACTAATAATTGCAAATATAAGTTCTGCAGATCCCTGTGGGCGAATATCAATTGTATTGCTCCCAAATATTTTTTCAAAAACTTCGCTTCCAACTTTTAACTGCGGAATCAAGCCACCTCCACGATTACCGGCATTAGCTGCTTTTGATCTTTCACGCCAGTAACCTTGTAAAGATTTATCAATATCATATTTCTGATATTCCTCAAAACTCATCGTATTGGGTGTTTTATAATCTAAGTCACCCATTTTGCTGTTAAAATTATACTCATTTGTAGTTGGATCATATACGATTGAATCGTTCACATTAGAAGGATCTTTCATATACATTGGGTGATTGGATTGGCTTCCAGTAAATGGGTCGGTTTGATTTGGTATTGGGAAACGCAAATTACTATCCGGAGGATTCAATGCAATATTATCTGGATAATACTTTAAAGCACTAACTCCAACAGTAGTCCCGTTTAACATCGGTACCTGGAAGATGAAAGCAAGCAAAACAGTAATAAACAGTAAACTAATAATATATTTTAATATCCGCACCTAATTTTCTTAGTTTTGTATAGTAAACGAGTAAAAGTAATATTTTACAAGCAACCTATTTATAAATTCTTTAAAGCACTCTTAATCAATTGTTCAACAGTAATATTTGAAGATTCAGAGCGTATGATTTTATCTAACATTTTCTCAACAAGACTTTTATTAAAGCCAAGCATAATTAAAGCAGATAACGCTTCTTCTCTTTTTGTATTGTGTTCAATAAATATTATTTCTTTATCTCCACCTAATTTTTCCAACTTATCCTTTAAATCAAGTATTATGCGTTGTGCAGTTTTTGCACCTATTCCTTTGATAGATTGTAAAATAGATACATTATTTGTAACAATAGCCTGAAAAATTTCTTCTGGTGATAACGATGAAAGCATCATCCTTGCAGTGTTTGCCCCAACACCAGATACACTTATTAAATGACGAAACAAGGTTCTTTCTTCCTTATCAGCAAAACCATAAAGTGTATGGGCATCTTCTTTTACAACCAGATGAGTATATAACTTGCATTTTTCCTGATCTTTTATTTTAGAAAAAGTATGCAACGATATGTTAATCATATAGCCTATACCATTGCAATCTATAATAGCATAAGTTGGTGTTTTTTCGTACAATTTACCTTCAAAATACGAATACATAATTGAAAATTAGTAAATAATTATTATGTCCTACAAAAATAGTAGCATGCAAAAATACAAATTTTGTATTAATATAATAATGTGTTTTTGAAAAAGTAATGAAAAGTAAAAAAAAGAAAATATATTTGGAATAAAAAACAAAAATATATTGTTTAGAGAGCCACTCATGGGAGTCGAACCCACGACCTACGCATTACGAATGCGTTGCTCTACCAACTGAGCTAAAGTGGCTTGTAAAAAATGACCAAAAAAAATTTGGTCTTCCTAAGTTCTTTTGTCGGGATGAGAAGATTCGAACTTCCGACCCCCACGTCCCGAACGTGGTACGCTACCAACTGCGCTACATCCCGAAACATTGTCTCCCCGGCGGGATTCGAACCCACGACCCATTGATTAAGAGTCAATTGCTCTACCAGCTGAGCTACGGAGAGTCCTTATTTTTAAAAAGGTGTGCAAAAATATAAAAACTTTATTGTATTATATACTTTTTTTAAAAATACTTTTGGTTAACTAATCATTGCATTTAAAGATAATATTTTTATTTTGAATAAAAATCAATCATCAATTGTATTGAACGTGTACAAACAGGACAAAATGCATTGTAACGAACGGATTTCATGGTGCAATTTATATACGGACGAAAAACACCTTTAGCCATGTATCCACCTCCCTCGTAAACACCTATTTTATTATCATTTTCATCAATTACAGGTGTCGGAATGACTGTACTTTTATCTAACATATCCTTCCATTTGGTTTCAAAATTTACTAAAGTTGTAATATTGGGCTCCCATGGTTCAACAGTTAATGGATAAAAATCTTCTACAGTTACTTCAGATGTGTAATATTCATCAGCCAAACCAGCAAAAGCATGTCCAAATTCGTGTTCTAATAAAAAATTTGCATGAGCATTACCTGCTGCCGCAGTAGAATAAAAATTATAAATTCCGCCACCACCATATTTTTCAGTATTACACATAATAATAATTTGATCATAAGCTACATTGGATAATTGATCGTGCAATATTTTGTTTTCCAAAGTCATCAAATAACGATCAGAATTAATGGTATTAAAACTTGAACCTATTATTGTTTTTGCTACAAAAGTATCAACAGGGTTTGTGATTCCTGATTCTGCAGATATTGTAGCAACTCCCCAAATGTTTATTTTATCGGTATTTTTATCAAAAGGATTAGATTTTATAAGGTAATCTTTAAAATTCTCAAAATCTTTCTTCATCTTCTCTTTGTCATTTTTTGAATAGCCATCGGCAATAATTGCAATATCTAATTTTTGAGTTACATCTCCTGAATAATGAAGTGGGATAATTTCATTTGAACTTTTCTTAGGTTTCAAAATAAATTCTTTTTTAGGGTCAATTATCTGAGATGCTATATTTTGCCAATTATTTAAAGAATCACGGCTTTGAAAAACTACATTAATAACTTTTTTTGGAAAAGGAATCAACATGGTTTCCGAAAAGTTACCACAACTGCCTTTCCCTTCTGTGGTTGTTCGCCACTCAGCAAAAAGCGTGGAATATGCCCTTGAATAAACTAATTTGCCAGAAAGTGTGTCATAGACCATAATTCTGAATTTTCCATAGTCGAATGTATCAATCAAATTTATTTTTGATCCTGCCCATATATTTTTCTCAATTAACTCGTCAGTACGGTAATACTCATGTTCATAGTTGCCAGAGTGGAAATAATCAATTCTTAAACATTTATTTTCAAAATATTTATCGAATTGAGAAAAACTAGTTAGTGATTTTAAAATCAATATTATAAAGATTATTTTTTTCATTTTAATAAGTATTAACTCTATTTATAATTACTGCGAAAATAAGTGATTTTAATTAAATATGGTAATTTGTGTTGATAATTTATTTAATTTTGTAAACATTAATAATTTTATCTTTATGTATAGTATAGATTTAATTCAACAGCCTAAAAAACAATGCTTTTTAAATATTAAGAACAGAGATTGTTTTGTTCTGTAAATCCTTTCATTATCATTTTTAAACAATTTCAATCAATTTACGAACAAAAAAACTATACAAAATGAATTTACCATTTGCAGAATCATATAAAATAAAGATGGTTGAGCCCATCAGAAGAAGTACAAGAGAAGAAAGAGAACAATGGATTAAAGAAGCAAAATACAATCTTTTTAATCTAAGAAGCGAACAGGTTTATATAGACTTGCTTACAGATTCAGGAACTGGAGCGATGAGTGATCGCCAATGGAGCGAGATGATGTTGGGCGATGAGAGTTATGCTGGTGCATCTTCTTACTTTAAAATGAAAAATGCTATAAACAATATTCTTGGTTTTGAATATTTTCTACCAACTCATCAAGGTAGAGCTGCCGAAAATGTATTGTTTTCGGTTTTGGTAAAAGAAGGAGATGTAGTTCCTGGTAATTCTCATTTCGACACTACCAAAGGCCACATTGAATACCGTAAAGCCAAAGCTTTAGATTGCACAATTGATGAGGCTTTTAATACTGAGATTTTACATCCTTTCAAGGGAAATATTGATATTAATAAGCTTGAAAGTGTTTTACAATCAACTCCTTCAGAAAAAATTCCGTTTATTATTATAACCGTAACCTGTAACTCATCAGGTGGTCAGCCAGTATCTATGGAAAACATGAGATCTGTAAAAACATTGGCTAAAAAATATGGTAAAATGGTAATTTATGATTCTGCTCGATTTGCAGAAAATGCTTATTTTATCAAAATGCGTGAAAAAGGATATGAAAATAAAACTATTAAGGAAATTGTTTCCGAAATGTTTTCGTATGCTGATGCAATGACAATGAGTAGTAAAAAAGATGCCATTGTAAATATGGGCGGTTTTATTGCTATGCGAAATTCTGAATTATTCCGTAAAGCCAGTGTTTTTAATATAATGTTTGAAGGATATATTACTTATGGCGGCATGTCAGGGCGTGATATGAATGCATTGGCACAAGGATTAGATGAAGGTACAGAATTTGAAACTCTCGAAACCCGTATAAAACAAGTTGAATACTTGGGAGGAAGGTTAGAAGAATTTGGAATTCCATTTCAAAAACCAGTAGGAGGACATGCAATCTTCGTAGATGCAAAAAAAATACTTCCAAATCTCCCTAAAGAACAATTAGTTGCACAAACCTTAGGCATTCATTTGTATATAGAAGCTGGTATTCGTGGTGTTGAGATTGGCACTTTATTAGCTGATCGTGATCCTATTACTCGAGAAAATCGTTATCCAGCTTTAGAATTTTTACGCCTCGCAATTCCTCGACGTGTATATACCAATAACCACATGGATGTGGTTGCCGTTGCATTAAAAAATGTATTTGATCAACGTCATGAGATTACAAAAGGCTTTGAAATAGTATTTGAAGCACCTATAATGCGACATTTCACTGTTGAATTAAAAAAAATATAACTTCACAAAATAAAACTATTTAAGACGATGCTGATTTAATTTGGCATCGTCTTTTTTATACAATAGATGGATAAATCAAAAAGATACCAACGAATTTATGAGCAACTACTTGAACTATTGCTTAAAAGCGATGATACAGAAGCACGGATGTGTAGTATTGTTGCCATTCTTCATCATAAAATGAATCAATTCTTTTGGACTGGTTTTTATTGCTTACGTGATGAAAAGCTTATAGCAAGGACCTACCAAGGTTCTATTGCTTGTATGGAATTAAAAAAAGATATTGGTGTTTGTTGGGCAGGAATTAATCAAAACAAAACTATTGTTGTTGCTGATGTTGAACAATTTCCAGGACATATTTCCTGCGATTCACGTTCAAAGTCTGAAATTGTAGTTCCATTGCGCAATAAAATAGGAAAAGTGATTGGAGTATTGGATGTTGATAGCAAAGAATTGAATACTTTTGATGAAATAGATGCATATTGGCTGGAAAAAATTGTTGGATTAGTATAATTTAAAGTAAGCTTCATTACCTTAAGTGAATTAAAATAAAAAATAGATTTTGTGCACTTTACATATATTTTATCTATATTGTAATGCAACCTGATTTTATACTTCTGTTTGATAATTCGAATTTTCATGTATATTTGCAAAAAGTTTAAATTCCTTATTCATGTTTTTTGAGAATACTGAAAATAGTACTGGAAAAAGAGGTTGCATAGAGGTAATTTGCGGTTCTATGTTTTCGGGAAAAACCGAAGAATTAATCCGTCGCCTGAATCGTGCAAAAATAGCAAAGCAGAAAGTCGAAATTTTCAAACCTAGCATTGATACACGTTACGATGATATCAATGTGGTTTCTCATAACGAAAATACGATACCTTCCACTCCAGTTGAAACATCTTCTCAAATACTATTGTACGTTGAAGATGCCAGCGTGATTGGCATCGATGAAGCACAATTTTTTGATGATGAATTATACAATGTTTGCAATACATTGGCTGATAGAGGTGTAAGGGTAATAGTTGCTGGTTTAGATATGGATTATTTAGGCAATCCTTTTGGTCCTATTCCACGCCTAATGTCTGTTGCTGAGGATGTTACAAAAGTACATGCAATATGTATGCAATGTGGTAATTTAGCACATTATTCGCATAGAACTGTTCAAAACGACAAACTGGTCATGTTGGGTGAAAAAGACACCTACGAACCACTTTGCAGAAAATGCTACAATGAGATAAGAAACAGCCAACAGTAGTTGGATTATTTTTAAAACCTATAAAAATATTACGTAAATTTGATTAGCTTTTGCAGCATAGATTTTTTTGCTTTCAATTTTGAGTATAAATAATCTTTAAGTTCCAACTAAATAAAAATCAGAATTATGAAAAGTAAAATCAACTTAATTCTTTTTTTAACAATTTGTGCATTCATTTTAAGTTGTGAAAAAAAAGAACAGCTTTCAGGAACACCAATTACAGAAACGTCAATCATTGGTTTATGGGAAGTAAAGCTTTTTACATTAAATCAGTACGATACAAATAACATTTGTATTTCTACTGATACCGTGATATTTACTAATGAGGTTGGCGAACCTATCACATTTTTGGAAAAATTTACTTCTGATAACAAATTTTTCCGATTTCAAAATACTATCAATGATACCTTGACGCAATCTACTTATATTCAGAACGGCAATAATATATTAATAAATCTTCCTTCAAATGAATTTCAGTTTAATAACAGGATAATCTCAAATATAAGTTCTACATCACTTGAATTAGTTCAAGTCATAAATAATTCTTCTTACAAACTAAAGTTAACTCAGGCTTATATCCGAAAATGACACTGATTTATCAACCTCTAACAAACAAATATGTAAGAAGGGAAATTTGTATTTAAATTAATTGAATGTCCGTCATTTTACCTAAATTGATTTTTGTGATTTACACAAGCTACCAAAAGCCTATCAAATAAAGATTCTCCGAAATATCGCCGATTAAACTTATAACAAAATTCATTCAAATAAC
>Ga0247840_10006483_pt1 | contig 16790 bp, 13 predicted proteins | sample LaCruzMarch2015__FD_192404 | JGI IMG/M metagenome (GOLD analysis project Ga0247840, IMG submission 192404) | Freshwater microbial communities from meromictic Lake La Cruz, Castile-La Mancha, Spain - LaCruzMarch2015_17m | ecosystem: Environmental > Aquatic > Freshwater > Lake | place: Spain... | reverse complement strand
ACGTCGTTCCCCTCGCTCACGGCCGGTGGTGTGACCGGCGTGCTGTCCAAAACCGTGACCGAATCGGTCCCCGCGTCGTTTCTTTCCTTACATAAAGAACTGCTGAACGCCCTCCCTTCTTCTTTTGGAACTTTGCGAGAGATTTCTCTGCCCCAAGGGCCTTCGAACAACAAAGTGGTGGTCCACATCCAAGACATTCATCAGAATTTGGACGCCCAAAAAAACATCGGAAAAGCCATCGACTCCTTGGTGGTTCAAGACCAAGTGGGTTTGATCGCCTTGGAAGGGTCCGTGGAACCTATTGATTTGGAATTTGTCCGAGCCTATCCGGACAAAGAGCCCATTCGGATGTCCGCGGATTATCTTTTAAAGGTCAATATGATTTCGGGGCCCATCCACACGGCTTACACGTCTTCGAAACCCCTGCCTCCCGTGATCGGCGTGGACGACCCGATCCATTACCAAGCCAATATTGAGGCTTATCGTCAATCGGCCCCCCGCTTGGATTCCGTGAGCCGTCAAGTAAAGGAACTGAAAACGTCGTTGATGCCCACCAAGAAGAGCGTCTTCAGTCCCGGGTTGTTGGCTTTTGATCAAGCCGTCCAAGCCTACGCGGAAGAACGTTTGTCTTTGGGGGATTTCGTCAAAGCGGCGCAAATGTGTTCACCGCCATCGTTGCCCCCAACCGTGCGTGCATTTGCGGAGGCCTTGAAAGAAGAGGAGGCTTTGGATTTCAAGAAAATCGAGTTGGAACGGAACGAATGGGTTGAACGGTTGGTTAAAAAACTGTCTTCGGCCGAAGTGCAAGGTTTGGTGGACCGAAGTTTGGCTTACCGCTTGGGCAATCTGCACTACGCGGACTTTTACAAACACCTCACGGTTCTTTGCCGCACGAAAGGGGTGACGATGGATCCCCAAGGGGCGTTGGCCGGGTACATTCGCTACGTTCTTCGGGCCGATGAGATTTCGCCCGAAACACTTTTCAAAGAATTGACGGCGATGGAAAAAACGATTTACACCACCTTGGCCACGACCGACGCTCAACGGCAACTGGTGGCCCGTTCCCGACAAGCCAACCTGTTGGGCAAACTGGCCGGTTTCACCCTCACCCCCTCGGAATGGGCCGACCACGAATCCCTGGCCATGGCAACGAACGGTTCTCCCCTCCCGGAACTAACGTCTTTTGAATCTTTTTACCGGGAAGCCGAAATCCGCGATCGTTCCATGACGGCCAACCTCATCAAAGCGATGACCGAAACCAAGGCCAAAACCAGCGTGATTGTGACCGGAGGCTACCACGCCGCGGCGATGGCGAAAGCCCTAACCGCCGAAGGCTACACGGTGATTTCTTTCATCCCTAAAGTGGAAAAACTAGACACCGCCACGGGGTCCAGTTACCTCCATTCGTTCACCGCTGAAAAGACCCCTTTAGAAAAGATTTTCGAAGCCCCCCAACTCTCCCTCGCCACGAACCCCTTGTCGCCCGAGTCAGAGGAGGCTGCGTTGGGGGTGGGATTGGCTGTGTCTGCCTTGGGTAAAGGCCAAAGAGGTTTTTTTTCATATTTTGGTCTCACTGGTTGGGAAGTTGAAACAATAACCCCTAATACAGCGATAGTGGAAACCCCCGATGGAAAAACTCTAGAGGTTTCAAAGGACGGTGCGACTGGTGTTGTTTCTTCTGCCACCCCCGTTGCTAAGTCTCGCAATCTAAGGTCAACACTCCGTTCTTCGATCACCGGTCTCGTTGGTGTTGGTTCTCTTCTTTTTCCACAAATAGCAAACGCCGCCAACGCTATGACAGAGTTTCTCGGCGATTGGGGACTTCACGTGAGTACGGACTCAATCTCCCTTTTGGGTTTTGGATTTCTTGTCCTCGTTGGTTTTGTTTTTCTGTCTCTCTGGATGATCGGTCTTTTGTTCGGAAGTTCGGAATATTCCAAAAGAATGGAAAGAAGGGCAAGGGTCCTAGAGGGCGTTTCTCCTAGAAAGAGGGGTGTTCCCTCCTCAGCGGGTGATCAACCGTCAACGACAGAAAAAAGAGAATTTAATCGCTATCAGGGGTTTTTCACTGGCCTTTTCGAAAAATTGCAGATTACGATTAATTTTTATGACGGGACTCCGCCCTCCGTCGGAACTAAGAGCGACGTGGGGATAAATATGACGGAGATGGTTGCAAAAACCGAAAACCCGACCGCTCTCTACGGTTACGGGAGAAATACACATCGGTATAGTCCCTCTGTTTCATTGCAAGACCTTTTAAGCCGTGAATTAAACAAAGAAGGAGCAGAAGTAAAATTGTTGGAATTGGTTGTTTACCAAGAGGGGCTGAAGCAAATTTTCGAAGGGGTTCTGGCTCCTCTTCCAAATTCAGATGAAAACAGAGATGAAAAAACTTTAAATCTCTATCTTAAAATGATGGAAACCGTGATCAAAGCAAAGTCACACGTGTCTTTTGAGGAAAGGCTGAATCTGTTCTTTTTTCTTTTAGTGAACGCTATGAATCAACTTCCCTATCGCATGGCCCAGGATCTCTACGAATCTCTCCGTCAAAATTACGATCTTTCTTATCAGAGATTGAATCAGACTCTTCCTTCTTTTGATCAAACGGAAAATAGGGGAGAAGGCCAGTCCACGGAAAGCGCCGTTGCTGAGGAAAAAGACACCTTCGATTTTATGTCTTCTCAGATCGGGAAATTTCATCTTATCATTGCGGCTGATAAACATCAGCGTGCAAGGATCATCGAGGCATTGTCTAATTCTGTCACTAGTTACAAAGGAACCGAGGTTGATGTTTTACCTCAGGCCAGAGGCAATGTCGGTGTGTTCTCAGAGGCAGAAAAAAACGAGGTTTTAGAATCTCTGCGTCGATTAAGAGTGCTACTGGGAAATCCTATGGTAGACAGAGAAACCCCAAAAGAGTTCCTATTAATAGTTTCCGCTCAGACGAAATACTTGTCCAGTAGTATTTCTCCTCGAGCAAAGAATATATTCCTGAAAAGTTTGTCTGCGCAATGGAGGCGCACTCCTGGTGAGGTTGTCCGTGAGTATCAGGAACAGAAAGCTGATCTTGGATCCACGTTAGCGTCTCTTCTACGTAGGGTTGTCGTGGCTGAAGACAGGGTGCAATCATTAAATAATAATATGAGAGTGAACCCTCTTTCTCCCGTGAATCCTTTATCAGAGAGAAATGTTGAGTCCCCAGAACAATCTCCCCGCGCCGTCCGGGGGCTTCACGACAGCGTCCTCGATCCTGTGTTTCGGTGGATGATTCGCTGGGCTTCGAATAAGGAGTTTAATAGAGTGGCCCACGCGATGGACGTTTTTCGTCAGGGGTTTAACGTGGTCGCGGCCCCGTTGTTGGAAACCTACGTGTTCCTCACCTTGGCGTCGTCTCTGTCCCCGATCTATTTTGCGTCGGTGGCTGTGTTCGGGTTCCTTATTGCCCACTCGGCGGTCGAATGGTTTTTTGACGGTCTCACTTTTGAGGAAGTTCGGTCCCGGTTGAAGGGGCGTCTCCTCAGCGCCGTTGTCTATTTGGGGTTGTTCATGGTTCTTCCCGTAGGGGATATGGCTTTTTGGGGTGTTTCCATCCTCCACGGGGTAAAAAACTTTTTTACCCAATGGGCTGTTCAACAAAAAGCCAAACGAGACGCCATAGCCATGATGAAAATCATTGTTAGGCAGGGAGACATTAAATCTGTTGCCACAGAAAATCCAAACACCTTGTTCCCTTTAGACAGTGCATGGAGCGTTCGGCTTTTGGGGGTTCGTCCCACGTTTGATGGAAAACCCGATCTCTTTGTAAACGATATGGAAGGCCAACTGCTGAGTGGGCACTCGGTCTATTCCGACGCCTTTAGAAAAGAGTGGGACGAACAACGTGTTTTAAATGAGGAATTAGCAGACTTCAGGCTTTCTCCCATTGTAAAGTCTTTGACTCGTGTTTTAAATCCGACCAAGGACCCTGTTCAAAAAGCCATCGATATGGCGTTCCCTCTAAGGGACAACAGACCTAAAGCCGTGGGGATTGTTGTGAGCAATGAGAATGATTTGATAGCCCTCGAAGATTTGATCAATAAATCTTCTCGAGCAGGCACCGAGGTCTCTTTCTTGGCCATCGCAAAGACAGAGGAATTAAGGATTTCAATCGCTCTTGTTCTAAGTAGAATTCGATCAAATTCCGTTGATATAGATACCCATCCCGTTGATATAACCATCCAGGTTGCGGATGATATTTTAGAAGGTTCTGTGGTTAACATGAGTCTGATGGATGAAATAATTACTACGTGGTGCACTGCTCAAGGCACGTCTGTTTCGCTCCTCGTCCTTCCCGAAGGCACACTTCCGGCGGTGGGGTTCTTAGACTTGTTGCCCGCGGATTCCCCGCTCCGCCAAGCCGTTATTTACATCCTCGGAGGGGTTCCCCTTCAAGTGGCGGACTTCAGCCAAGCCCTTAAACTGGGAGCCCTCTTAGCCCGACAGGCGTAGAATCAAATCCCCCCTCCCCCCCCTTTCTTCGTAAAGGGGGGGATACCCTTGGGGAAGTGCTCTTGCCCCCCCCCTTGAAAAAGAAGGGCCAGGGGCAATGCCAGTAACTTAGGCTAGAAAAGACTCGTCACCCCGGCGAAAGCCGGGGTCCAGTGTTTGAAATTGTTGTTTAACAACCAGTTCGAATTCCTAGATTCCGGCTTTCGCCGGAATGACGGGCACTTTTTGCCTTAAGTTACTGGTTAGGGATACGGGAGGGGGGGCAACTTTCGTTCTTCCACATTTCGAGAAAACCGTTTTCAAGGACACAAGAGACGATCCGAGAGAACGGTCAAGAGAACTCGGACGAGTCGTCCGGGTTAGGTTTAGAGAGGCGTGAAAGTGTTCCCTGGGTGGCGGATGTCTTGGCCTAAAACCATAAACACCACGTCTTCGGCGATGTTGGTGGCGTGGTCGCCGATGCGTTCCATGTTGCGGGAAAGTAAAATGAGTTCCACAAACACTTCCGAGCGGGGAGGGTCTTTTTTAATCAGGGTTAAAAGATCCGCGAGGGCTTGGGCTTTTAAACGGTCTTCTTCCTCTTCTTTTTCCATCACGCGTTTGGCCAACGTCACGCTTCGTTTTGAAAAGGCTTCCAAACTGTCGTGGACCATCTCCTGCGCCACTTCGGCCATGTGGGAGATCATGGATATTTGCTCAACGGGCGGTTCTTTGAAGAGGTGGTAATAGCCCGTCTGGCAGGCGTTCACCGTCATGTCCGCGATGCGTTCTAAATCCGTGTTCACTTTCATAGCGGCGGCCAAAAACCTCAAGTCCACGGCCATGGGTTGATGGCGGGCGATCAGTTTAATCGCCGTGTCGTCAATGGTCATGTGAAGGTGGTTCACGGAGTTTTCCATGTCGAATACTTTCCGGGTCAACGCTTCGTCTCTCTCCACGAGGGCTTTGATGGACAGGTTGATCATTTGTTTGGCCCAGTCGCCCATTTCCAACACCTTCATTTCCAGTCCGTGCAACTCTTGGTCAAAGTGCCGCTCTTCGGTCATCCGAACCTCCCGGTGATGTAATCTTCGGTTAATTTATTGGACGGGTTGGTGAAAATTTTATCCGTGACATCAAACTCCACCAAATCCCCGATGTACATAAACCCCGTAAAATCCGACACCCGAGCGGCTTGTTGCATGTTGTGGGTGACAATCAAAATGGTCACTTTTTCTTTCAACACCTCCACCAAATCTTCCACCTTGCTCGTGGCGATGGGGTCCAACGCGGAGGTCGGTTCGTCGAACAACACCATTTCCGGGTCCGTCACCAAAGCCCGGGCGATGCAAAGGCGTTGTTGTTGCCCACCCGAGAGGTTTGCCCCCAAACTGTGCAGGCGATCTTTCACTTCGTCCCACAAGGCGGCCCCTCGAAGGGCCTCCTCCACTTTTTGCGCCACCACGGATTTTTTAAGACCCCCGCGAACCCGCAAGCCGTAGGCCACGTTTTCAAAAATGGTTTTAGGAAACGGGTTGGGTTTTTGAAACACCATGCTGATGCGCATGCGGACCTCGATGGGGTCCACCTTGGGGTCCAAAATGTTCACGTTGTCCGGTTGAAGTCGGATCTCGCCGCCGTAACGGTTGCCCGGGTAGAGGTCGTGCATGCGGTTGAAACAACGCAACAAGGTGGTTTTCCCACAGCCCGAGGGCCCGATCAGGGCCGTCACTTTTTTATCGGCCACGGGCAAAGAGACTTTTTTTAACACCTGATGGGTTCCGTAGAAAAAATCCAAATCTTTCACGTCCGCTTTTAAAGGCAATCCCGTGGACGGTTGAACCGTGTTCACCATTTGATCTTCCTCCTGTAATGATACCGAATCCAAATAGCCAGCCCGTTCATCAACAGCGTCATGCCCATCAAGACCAGTCCGGCCGCGGCGGCTATTAAATGGAATTCTTTTTTGGGTCGGGAGACCCAGTTGAACAATTGAATGGGCAACACCGAATAGGGCGATGACAACCAATCGAAATTAATAAAAGGGAACGATCCCGTCACCGGGGCGGGGGGGAGAAACGCAATGAACGTGAGGGCCCCGATCGTGATGAGCGGGGCGCTTTCCCCAATGGCCCGGGACAAGCCGATGATGACGCCGGTTAAAATTCCTCCCAGAGAATACGGGAGGATGTGGTGCAAAATCATTTGCCACTGCGTCGCCCCGGCCGCGTAGGCGGCTTCTCTTAAACTCATGGGAATGGTGCGGATGGCTTCCCGGGTGGCGATGATCACCACGGGTAGGATTAAAAGCGACAGCGTTAACCCCGCCGTGAGAACGCTTAACCCAAAATGAAATTTATAAACAAACAACCCCAACGCCATCAATCCGTAAACAATGGAGGGAACCCCGGCCAAATTGGCGATGTTGATTTCAATCAAGGTGGTCACCCAATTTTTACGGGCGTATTCTTCCAGATAAACCCCCGAGGCCACCCCCAAGGGGACCGCCACCAACGCCGTCACCAACATCACCAACGTGGTTCCCACCCAAGACGAAAGAATTCCCGCCTTTTCTGGAAATCTCGATGGGAAAGAAGTAAAGAAAGACCACGAGATTTTGCCCATCCCGTCCACGGAAAGATCCACCAGCAACGTCATTAACGTGACGATCCCCACCAAGGTGGCGAGGACGCCCACCCATTTAAAAATCAAATCAAACCGTTTTCGCCGGGCGATGTCTTTTTTAAGGGTTATATCGTTCATAGATTAATACGTTTCTCTAAAGCGTTTTCGCAAAATGTGGCCGGCCACGTTAAAGAGGAGCGTCATCAACATCAACGTCAAACCCGCCGCAAAAATGCTTTGGTAGGCGATGCTCCCTTGGGGCAGATCGCCCAAACTGACTTGCACGATGTAGGCCGTGATGGTGGACGCGGGTTCCAAGGGGTTGAAAGTGAAATTCGGCTGCATTCCCGCGGCAATAGCCACCACCATGGTTTCCCCAATGGCCCGGGAAAAACCCAACACGAACGCCGAAGCGATCCCCGAAAAAGCCGCGGGCAAAATAACGCGAAACGCCGTCTGAAACCGCGTGGCCCCGGCGGCGTAACTGGCTTCCCGCAGAGACATGGGTACCGCCCTCATGGCGTCTTCCGATAGCGAACTGACGTAGGGGATGATCATAACCCCAATCACCAGCCCCGCGCTGAACATATTAAACCCCGGCAACGAGGGGATCATTTTTTGAAGCAGGGGGGTGACGAACAGCAAAGCGAAATAACCAAACACCACGGTGGGCACAGCCGTCAATAATTCCAAAAACGGTTTGACCACTTCTCGTAAACGGTGGGGGGCGTACTCGCTTAAATAAACAGCGGTGACGGTTCCCACGGGCAACGCCAGCAGGAGGGCCACCCAAGCCACGGTAAAAGTTCCCGTGACCAACGGCATGATCCCGTAACTGGGGTTGGTGAACATGGGTGTCCACACCCGGGACGTGAGAAACTCCACAAGAGAGACGTGTTCAAAAAACGAGAGGGACTCAAACCCTAAAACCCCAATAATCCCCACCGTGATAAACACCGAAAACACGGCCGCCAAGAACAAGCCACCACGGATGACGGCCTCGGTCATTTTTCTCATTCGGGTCCGTCGCCGATCCGCCGGTGTGATGGACAACCGTGGCTGTCCTGTTGGGATGTTTTTTTGTAACGGCTCAGGTCCCTCACCCTCCCCTCTCCCAAGAGGAGAGGGAAAACCATGATTTCCTTCCCCTCTTGGGGGAAGGTGGCCCGAAGGGCCGGATGAGGGCTGAGTAGTTATGTTTTTTGTCATAGGTTTCGTCACAGCTCCCGTTCGAAAACCGAAGCCGTGACGGAACCCCCGCCCTCGAGACCGAGGGCGGGAGACTCCTTTTATTTCTTAAGACTTCGGGACAACACCTCGTCAATGGAGGCGTTCACATCGGCTTTTCCACCAAACGCCGTGCCGGTGTCGCCTTTTTCAAGACGGGCCAACCCCGCGTTGTAGGCTCTTTGGGGCAACGCCACGTAGCCCACTTCTTGGGCCAAGGCCCCCCCTTTGTTCAGGTAGAAATTAACAAATTCCCGAACTTCAGGCTTTCGCAAGGATTTTTTAGACACGTAGATGAAGATGGGCCGCGCCAAAGGAGAGTAGGTGCTGTTCTCCACGGTGGCCACAGAAGGTTTCACCGCGCCCTTGCCGTTGTCCACGCCCACGGCTTTCAGCCGGTCTTTGTTCTCTTCGTAGTAGGCCATGCCAAAATACCCCAACCCACCCACGTCCGCCGCCACGCCTTGAACCAACACGTTGTCGTCTTCGCTGGCCATAAAATCCCCGCGGCTGGATTTGGATTTTCCGTTGATCGCTTCGGTGAAGTAGTCGAAGGTCCCAGAATCGGCCCCGGGGCCGTAGAGTTTCAACGGCTCATCGGGGAATCCCGCCCGCACTTGGCTCCATTTGGTCACGGACCCTTGAGCGGCCGGTTCCCAAATTTTCTTTAGCTCCGCCACGGTGAGTGTTTCAGCCCAGGTGTTTTTAGGGTTGATCACCACGGTCAGGGCGTCAAAGGCCACGGGCAATTCGATGTATTGAATCCCGGCCTCCAAGCACGCGTCCATTTCTTTTTGCAGGATGGGCCGGGAAGCGTCTGCAATGTCGGTCTCCCCACGGCAAAACTTCTTAAACCCGCCGCCCGTTCCTGAAATACCAACGGTCACTTGCAAGCCGTTGTTGGCCTTCATAAACTCCTCGGCCACCGCCTCGGTGATGGGATACACCGTGCTGGACCCATCAATCGCAATCAACTTCGTCTCGGCTTTAACGCCAGGGACGAGGCCGAAAAGCACCGCACCCGCCACCGCACTTCTGACAAACGATTTCATCATAACATCCTCCGTTTTTTTAAGTTGCTCACAACTTTGTCCACCTTATTCGCCACAGTTTAAGCCGTTCGTCATTCCGGCGAAAGCCGGAATCCAATGTTTGATTCAGAAGTTTAAATCCTGTTTCACAGACTGGATGCCGGCTTTCGCCGGCATGACGAACTTTTATTAGAACTTCACTTGCCAATCCAGTTGCAACGTGGTGTTGTCGTTTTTGGCTGTGCTGGTGTTCTTAATGATGGCCGTGTCGAAATATTTCACTTTGAACTGTTGGTTTTTCCAAGGAGTGTAAGCCACCCAGAAAATGTGCCCTTTTCGGTTGGTGCCCGGGAAATCCGAATCCGCGGCGTCGGCCACGGTGGAATCCTGTTCGGCGTATTTATTGAAGTAGGCCAATTCGAAGGTGTTGCGTTCGCTGGCTTTGCCGAGGATAACACCCACTTGGTAGCCCATGTCTTGTTTCTTGGTGGCGTCAACGGTGTTCAGCACTGTGGCCGGGTCTCGGTGGGCGGTGTTCTGAATGTAGGTCCCTTGGAAACTCACCGGAAGGTCCAAGGCCGGCAACGTGGCGAACAATTCTCCAGTCAATTCCAGAACTCGGAAGTCGTTGGTTAATTGGTTGTTCGCTGACGATACACGGCTGTTGGTTCCTGCTGCTGCTGGAACGCCAAAGGCCCGATCCGTTTCGTTCACCCAGTCGTGGAGAGCCCCCGTCAAGGTCAATCGAGAATCCATGGGAGCCGGCAAAACAACGCCCAGCTGTTCAGAAAACGCAAACTGCCCGCGGCTTCCAGCTTTGCTGACTGTATCGGCCGTGGCTTTTTTCTCGTTGATCACCCATTGTTGGGCGTTCACAAAAACCCGCCCCTGCCCAAACAACGATGTTTTAAAACTTTGCCCCAACCCTTCTGGGTTCAAGTCCGAATCCCAAACGATGTCCGATGTGTAGGTTTGCCACAGGGGATTTTTCATGCGCCCACCGTACACCGTCAAACGATCCACCCATTCTTTAGGAAGAGGCTTGAACACTAAGTAGGCCAAGTCAATGTAGAGGGCCTTTTGTTTCGCCACGAAACTAAAGGTTTCATTAGTGGAGGTTTGTTCCCCGGTTCCCGAAGCGAACTGGGTTTTGACGGACAAACGACTGTCCACTGCGTAGTCCATGCCCACCCGCAAACGGAACCGTTCCCGTTCCCGATTGCTTTGGGTGATGAAGTTGGGACTGCCATTGGTACCAGTGGAGTTTTGATATCGCAAGCGAAGATCACCCTTAATGGTCAACTTATTGCTGGAGATCACAACGTCTCCCGCGTTCACCGCGCCCGTGGCCAAAACCATCAGCCCCGTGGCCACAGCCACAACATTTTTTTGAATACGCATTTCACGTCCTCCTTGATTTTAATCCTAAAAACGGAAGTTGAACCTCTTCTGAAAAACGAGACAAAACATTGACAGTGTTTTTTTTACTCTCAATACAACCAACAAAAAGAGTCACCCAATGGATGAATTTTAAAAAGCCTTTCATGTTCGTCATCCCGGCGAAGGCCGGGATCCAGTTTGTAAAATGTTCGTCGAAGAAACGAAAAAACTTTCTGGCTCCCGGCCTTCGCCGGGATGACGAAACTAAAGAAAACGAGTTTTAACTTCCATTTCTAGGTTAATGCTTCGTATTGCTTTTAGAGAGAGTCAACTTCCGTTTTTAGGTTAATGAATCGTTGGGTGTTACTTTACCCCATCCCCCCCATCCCTTGGAATGGCGGGCGGGTAAATCCTATATGACAACGGTGTGACGAAAAATTTTACGCGGATTCCAACACCCGCCAGCGGGTGCCGGCCACGGGGCTGAAAAGGGGGGAACGCAAAAAACCTTCGGGCAGACGGCGGGTTTTGTTCCAATGGCGGATGACACTGTTTTGCACGCGTCGGGAGGTGAGACGGGAAACGATGCGACTTAATTGTTCGTTCCGTGGGTTCAGCTTTTTGGAGGTTTGCTCTGGGGACAACGCGGGGTGTTCGTTCATAAAATTCAGGCGGCCTTCAACAACCGGCGCCAGCCTTTTTCGATTTCTTTCAATCGGTCTGTTACAGCTTGGTCGTCCATGTCGTTGGACTCCAAGTCCTGCAACGTTTCTTTCAAGCGTTCTTCCGTTGATCTCAAGGCCGCCCGAAGGGCGTCGGCGTTTATTTTCTTAGGGGTCATTGCGATCTCCTTTTGTTCGTTGGTTCAACTATACCCAACCCTCAAAAGAAAAACCATGGTCCCCAAGTAAACGCTGTGTAAATTATGTGTGACTTTAAAAGAAAAGGGCCCCCTTTTGCAAAGGGGGCCCTTTTCTTTTAACCTAAAAACGTAAGTTGAACTCTCAAATCCCCCCGTTCCCCCCTTTCTTCGTAAAGGGGGGAAAAGCACGTGTCCCGAGAGTGTTCCCCCCTTTGACAAAGGGGGGCAGGGGGGATTTGCTGGAAGACTTTTCTATTTCTTCTATGATTCTTTTTTATTTACCCATTTTCTGTTTTTAGGTTTAACCCGGTGAAGCCGAAGGAAATTGAATGATGAAGCGACTTCCTTCCCCCACGGTGCTTTCCACACGCACGGTGCCTTGGTGGTTTTCCACCGTGTGTTTCACAATGGCCAACCCCAACCCCGTTCCCGGCCGTTCCCCCGAATGGGATTTGTCGGCTCGATAAAACCTCTCGAAAATCCGCGGAAGATCGTCGGGGGCGATCCCCACACCTGTGTCGGTTACTTCAATACAGGGGCTCCCGTCCCGAGCGTGAACCCCCAGCGTCACGGACCCATCCGTTCGATTGAACTTGATGGCGTTCTCCAAGAGGTTGATTAAAATTTGAGTCATTTCTTGAGGGGTCATGGCCACCCGCAAGGGGGTGTCGGGAATTTCCAAGATTAATGAAACGCGGGCTTTCTCGGCCAAGGGGGTCAGGGCGTTGACCACGCGACGAGCCACCTCTTGAAGGACGCAGTGCGTGTGGGGGGCGATCCCGCCGGGGCGTTCCAATTGGGATAGGGTGAGCAGGTCTTCAATCAAGCGCTGAAGCCGTTCGGTTTCTTCTTGGGCTGTGCGCAGAAAATCGCGAGCGTGGGCGGCGTCTTCCAACGCCCCGTCTAAGAGCGTTTCGAGGGCGGCCCGAAGGGCCGTGAGCGGGGTTTTGAGTTCGTGGGACACGTTGGCCACAAAATCTTTTCTCATGTTTTCCAGCCGGCGTATGGGCGTGATTTCAAAAAATGTTAAAACCACGTCCGCCCCCAAAGGGGACGCACGAACCACAAACAACCGTTCCTGTTCTCCCGGGAAAGAAAGTTCCATCGTTTCTTCCGCTCGACACAAAAACGCGCGATCCACCAAATTTCCCAGTTCGCGATGACGCAACACTTCCCAAAGAGGAAGGCCAAGCGTGGCGGAGGGGATTCGACGGGTGAGCGTGGACAGGGCTTTGTTGGTTAAAAGAATTTTTCGGTGGACGTCCAACACCAGAACCCCTTCGGACAAAACGTCCAAAACCTCTTTGACCCCATCGGGTTTTGGGGGAGGGGTGTCGCCGGGGGGTGGTGTGTTTTTTGAGGCCGAAAAAAAAGGCATCAGTTGGTTTCCAACCGATACCCCACATTTTTAATGGTGAGCAATCGGTCTTTCTCCACCCCTAATTTTCCTCTCAAGCGGGCCACGTGTTGGTCCACGGTGCGGGTGTCTATGTCGGCCGATCGTTCCAAACCCCACACCCGTTCTAAAAGATCGTCCCGGGTGAGGGCCTTGCCCCGAGCGGTCCACAGGGTTTTTAAAAGGTCAAATTCTTTGGTGGTCAGAGGAACCAGCGTTTTTTTTAAGCGGAGTTCGTATTTGCCCAAATCAATTTCCAACCCACCGGCGACCAGAATTTCCGTGGACGGCTCTTGGTCCGTCCCCGTTCGGCGAAGGAGGGTTTTTACCCGGGTCATCACTTCCCGCATGGAAAAGGGTTTTGTCACGTAATCGTCCGCCCCCATTTCCAACCCCACAATTTTGTCCACTTCCCCGTTTTTGGCCGTGAGCATTAAAATCGGCACGTGCCGATCCTCGCCCCGAATCAATCGGCACACCTCAAGCCCGTCCACCCGCGGGAGCATCAGATCCAGCAAGATCAAACGAGGTTTTTTTTTGCGAAAAGCGGCGACGGCCGCTTCTCCGTCCGTGACCAGGGAGGTTTCATACCCTTCTTTTTCTAAATTATAAACCAGCAGTTTGCCGATGGACCGGTCGTCTTCCACCACCATCACCCGAATCACTCAGTGCCTCGGTCGACGGAGCAGAGCGTGCACTCGGGCCAACAACTCGTTTTCTCCAAAAGGTTTCGTGAGGTAGTCGTCCGCTCCCGCGTTGAGCCCCGACACTTTGTCGTCTTCTTTTTTCTGGCCCGTCAGCATAAGAATCAAAACGCTGTCGTCTTCTTGGCGGATTTCCTCGCACACGGCCACCCCGTCTTTGATCGGCATGGACACATCCAAAACGACCAAATCCGGGCGATGGGTTCGAAACAGGTTCAACGCCTCTTGGCCGTCGTTTCCCGCCCAGACTTTAAATCCCTCCAGTTCCAACATTTTTTTAACCACGAACGCGATGTCTTTTTCATCGTCCGCGATGACGATCTTTTCTTTGGACATAGAGATCTCCCTTTGTTTCAAAAGATTTCGATCGGTCTGAAAACGGAAGCTAAAACCTATAGACAAATCCACCCCACTCCCAGAGTGTTGCCTAAATCAGGGACTGGTTAGTAAGGCAAAAAGTGCCCGTCATTCCGGCGAAGGCCGGAATCCAGGAATTCAAATTGGTTCTTAAACCTAAAAACGGAAGTTGAAACTCATTTTCTTTAGATTCGTCATACCGGCGAAAGCCGGTATCCAGAATGTTTTTTTGTTTCTTCGACGGAAATTTCACAGACTTCCAAGCAACTTCAAGCAAATCCCCCCTGACCCCCCTTTTTCAAAGGGGGGGACATGCTTGGAAAACCAATCTTTTCCCCCCTTTGAAAAAGGGGGGCAGGGGGGATTTATCTTTAAAACAAAAATCAAGGATCAAGTTGCTTCCGTTCTTTTCTCGATAATTTGTTTGTCGAGTGCACATCTTCCAACGAGCTCCAGTCAAAAACATTGAAAACCAATGGATTCCGGTTTTCACCGGAATGACGAAACTTAGAAGAAACAGTGAGCTCGTTTTCTCCCTTACCCGACCTTTTTTGGGGCGGGTATGTAGCTGGATTCCGGCCTTCGGAATGACGAGCCTGAAAGGCTTTTTTTAAGATTCACCGATTGGGCGAGTCTTTTTTATCGGCCAATTGATAATAAAACGAAATGTTGTCAATGCTTTGTATCGTTTTTAGAGAGGTTCAATTCCCGTTTTTAGGTTCATCACCCGTCGGCCATCCAAGGCTTGGGTGAGCGTGTGTTCGTCGGCGTATTGAATGACGCTTCCCGAGGGCAGTCCCGCCGCCAGTCGGGTGACCCGAAGCCCCCGTCCCTGAATTATTTCGGCCAAATACGCCGCGGTCGTTTCCCCTTCCACGGTGGGGTTGGTGGCTAAAATGACTTCGTCGGCTCCGTCCCGATCCAGCCGTTCCAACAAAAATCCGATGCGTAATTCGTCGGGGCCCACGCCGTCCAAGGCCGACAGGACGCCTCCTAAAATGTGGTAACGTCCCCGGTAACACCGGGTTCGTTCCAACGCCGCCAAATCCCCGGATTCTTCCACCACGCACAGCAAGCGTGAGTCCCGACGGGGGTCTCGGCATCGGGTGCAAACGTCGGGTTCCCCGTCGGCTTCCACAAAATCACCGCACAGGGGGCACCGTTTCAGGCGTTCTTGGGCGTCCAACAAAAAGCGCCGAAGTTTGTTGTTGAGGTGCGGATGACGGATCAAGTGCAAGGCGATCCGTTCGGCCATTTTTGGGCCCACCCCCGGCAATCCCCGCACCTCGGTGACTAAATTCTCCCAGACCGCTCCCATCTTATTTTTCCACGGGCCTCACCGTTCCCGGGAATAGGCTCAATACACGTTTTAACCCGGGGTCCTCCATGTCCACCCGTTGATCGTTTTTGATGGTTTGGTCTGTTCGCTGGGGAGGGCTTTCCATATCTTCCTCAAAGATCTCCCTGTTTTCGGGGGGGGGTGTTTCTTTTGTTAAGAGTTTTTCCGGGGGAGGCGGTGGAGGGGTGGTGTCCGTTCCGCATTGAATAGAAACAGTCCCGTTTCCCAAGTTTTTTTTCAAAACGTCGCCCCACAGTTTCTCTTGGGCCGTCGCTTGGGTTCTGGCGAAATCATGGGGAAAATTGACCGAAATTTTATTCCCCATCTGAAGGACGCACCGCGCCCCCGCCAACCAAGTGCCAAGGGCCGGTTTCTTCGAGAGGACTTCTTCCACCGTGGATTTCCAAGCGGTGGCCAACACGGCCTGGTCTAATGGGCCCTTCAGGGGCATTGGGGTTACTTCCTCCGGGGGAGGCGACAGAGCCCCCAAGACCGGTGGGGGAGGTGGTGCGACCCTGGAAGGTCGCGGGGGGGGCGTTGACCCGGTTCTCAGAGATCGTTCCAACATTTCCAAACGTTCCACCAGTTCTTGAACCGATTGAGCGTCTTGGGCCATGTCCAAACAGGCCAGTTCAAAGGTCACGCGAGGGGATTCGCTCCGACGCATGTCCGCGGTGGTTCGAGACAGCACGGCCAGATCCCGTTCCACCCGTTCTTGGGACAAAAGGGCCGACTCTTTTTCCATGTCGGCCCCGTCCGGGGATCGCGAATCTTTGACACCGGCTTTCCACAACAAAAGGCTGTGGCGACGTTCCATCAAGTCCTCCGCCAGTTGAGACAAATCCACCCCGTCTTCCACGGCTTTCTGAATCGCTTGCAAAACCATCGAGGGCGTTCCTGTCAGCAACACCGAAGAGAATTCCCGAACGAATTCCCCCGGTAAAAGGCCCAACAAATTTCTGACGTCTTCCGCGGACGCCCCTTGGGGTTTGTAGGCGATCAATTGGTCCAGCAAAGACAACGCGTCCCGCAAAGATCCCCGGGCCGCCCGAGCCACTTCGTGAAGGGCCGCGTCCTCCACGGCCAGTTTTTCCAGTCCGACTATTTTTTGAAGACGATTAAAAATGTCCGTCAGCCCGATGGATCTCAACTGAAATCGTTGGCAGCGCGACAAAATCGTTTCGGGAATTTTTTGGGCTTCCGTGGTGGCCATCATAAAAACAACGTGGGCCGGAGGTTCTTCCAGGGTTTTCAATAAGGCGTTCCAGCCTTCTTTGGTGATCTGGTGGGCCTCGTCTATAATGATCACCCGGTAGCGGGAGCGGGACGGTGAGTACTTAACCGTGTCCCGCAAATCCCTGATTTGTTCAATGCCCCGGGTGGAGGCTCCGTCAATTTCCAG
>Ga0247840_10006479_pt1 | contig 16800 bp, 21 predicted proteins | sample LaCruzMarch2015__FD_192404 | JGI IMG/M metagenome (GOLD analysis project Ga0247840, IMG submission 192404) | Freshwater microbial communities from meromictic Lake La Cruz, Castile-La Mancha, Spain - LaCruzMarch2015_17m | ecosystem: Environmental > Aquatic > Freshwater > Lake | place: Spain... | reverse complement strand
TCTTTCTTTTCGCGGGCTTCACGGGCTTTGCGCTCCTCTTCAGTCTCCTTTTTATTTACGCTTGATGGGTGTTCAATTTCATAAATTTTGGAATTGTTTTTCTTTATCTGTTGATCAATGTTTTTTGCTGTAACATCAAAATTACTAAATGACTTTTCATTAGAGCCATTTGTAATAATTCCATTTTTATCAAAAATAGGATTTTTAAGCGTTACGGCTAACTTTTCAAATTCCTGCCTTTTTTGCTCTAATTGCTTATTTTCAGCTTTTAGATATTCCAATTTTTGTTTACTGGTAAGCCCAGCAAAATCAGCATCTTTTTTCGCTTGTTGTTCCTGGTTCTTTTTCAAAACAAGCGCATCACGTTCGGCTTCAAGTTGTTTTCTTAAACCCGAACCTGTAATATCGTTTGGGTCGTACCATTGTATTTTATCGCCCAATAAATCACGAGCATTACCCATTTGAGAGAAATTCCAGCCACCTTTAGTATCGCTCAAAAGCTTATTTATTGTTGATAATTTGGTACGGTCATCCGCACCATTTTTCTTTTCAATCTCATCATTTACTTGTTTCATAGCCTTAGCCAAATCCAAGTGTTTGAGTTTTTCCGCATCAAGCCCCGCAAAAATTGAGGGATACATGGATTGGAGCGTTTGAAGTGCCGTTTGTTTCTGATTTCGGGTGCTTGTTTCGTCCTTTATTACAGCTATGTTTTTTTTAATTTCAGCACTTTCGTTTTCTGCCGATGCCTTTTGCTTATCCAAAATGTCATTCAGTGATTTTTGCGCTCTTTCTGCCGCAGTGGTACTGTCGTGCAGTGCCCACATAGCCACTCCAAGCCCTACAATTAGCGTAGTGGCAAGAACAATAGGATTTGCCAGCATCGTTCCATTTAACAACTTGTATGCAGTATCTACCTTGCCTGCCACTACCGCATTTAGTTTTTGTGCAGCTGTTAGTTCAACTGTAGAAATAGCTTGTAGTTCTTGTGCAGCAGTTAGAGTAATTGTAGATGCCACATTTCCGGTTAATAAACTTGCCTGCACTGCATCCATTGCCATCTGCACCTTTTTCACTGCCGATAGTGTCATTATAGCCACTTTGTAAGCTCCATAAGTTCCCACCAGCGTAGTCAAAACCTTACCCACCTCTTCGTAGTTTTTCACAAGACCTGTAAGCCCTAAAATACCACCCGAAATAATACCCTCGTTGCTCTGCCCTATGCCATTAAAAGCCCTATCCAAAGCATCCTTTAAGTTGCTCAACTGCCCTGTAATTGTACCCGCCTGTTTTTCCATGAGGTTAAAAAACATACCTCCCTCGTTGGTCAAATTGCCTATCACTTTCTGAACTTCGGGGAAACCAATTATTCCATTCGCCACCATTTTCTGAATTTGGTTATCAGCCACGCCCATCACTTTAGCAAGTTCATGTATCATGGGCACACCAGCCTCGCTAAATTGGCGTAAATCGTCGCCCATCAGCCTGCCTTTTGCCTTTACTTGTCCATAAGCCAGAATAAGCCTACTAATTGGCACACTAACTCCCGATGCTATATTTCCAAGCCGTATAACAGTATCGTTTACCTCTTCGGCTGCCACCTGATAAGCCAATAGCTGTTTTGCGCCCTGCGCCACTTCGGTAAGTGTAAATGGAGTTTTGGCAGCCGTTTCTACAATTTGCCCCATCAGTTTGTCCGCTTTCTCTTTACTGCCAAGCATGGTGGTAAATGCCACATCCAGCTGTTGAAACTCCCCACGCACGGTAAGCAACTGTTTACCCAACATGGCAAGCGCAGTAGTTCCACCCAGCATAGCCAACCCTTTACCTATTCCGTTAAAAGAATTATCTATCCTTGCGCTCTCTGCCACTGCACTACTACCTATACCATGCAACAAACGAGACGCTTCATTAGCACCTCGTTGCAGTTCGGCATTATCTATTGTGGGTACAAAATTTAATCTACCGTTAGTATTATTCATCGTAATTGTAATGTTTTTTTAACCGAACAATATTTCTTTTATTTTCTCTTTGTTCCGAGGATCGTCAGCATTCATCACATCCTCTTTTCCCTCGCTTTCATCATCGTGGCTTGGTATTACCGAACTGTAAAGTATCATATTTGCATAACTCATTTCATACAGAATGTATTCTATTGTTAGTTGAGCGTACGACTTTGCAACCCCCGACACTACTGCCCAAATGCTATCATTTTTACCACTTACCTTGTCGCTTTTAGCAGATTCACCTCTAACAGGAAAGTGGTAAGAGCAAAAAAACTGGAAACCTCCATGGGGGCAAGCAGTTCAGCTATCAAATTATTAAGCCCCGATGCCGAATAGTGATGCAGTATCTCCGTGGCAAGTGCTCGCCTTTGGGTCAAAGCATCACCATTGCGCCATTTATCGAACCACCTTGTTACAGCCGTTTTTTTAGTAGCACAGGGCAATTGCACCCCCAAAACCAATACAGCTGCAATATCGCCCAGCAAAGCGCAATCTTTGGCTATCTGTAACGATTCTTGCACCACTTTATCATTGTCCAGCTTTACACTTGGCAATTGCGAAATCAATTTAGAAACCTCTATCAGCGTAGCAGTACTTGCAGGGGCCACATGGTAGGATTTATCTCCAACCTTTACTTCAAATGGCTCTTGAAGTATCGTTTCTGCAACTTTATTTTCAATTGTTTTGGACATGCTATTTAATTTATTTATGTATGTGTGTGGCAGATATAGGATTTGAACCTATGACCTTTTGGGTATGAACCAAACGAGCTACCAGACTGCTCTAATCTGCATGAACTGGTTAACCTCCACCAGTAAGTCCGTCTTTCCGTTTGTCAACCAATCCAATTACGGCTTGGTATATGGTTTCAATAAATTGCCTGTAGCTGGCACTAAAGCATCAAAAGAATACTTTAACAAATTACCCTCCTTAGCACTCCATGTCTCCTCTACTTGCACTGATGCCTTATCAATAATAAAGCCTTGCAAAGTATTATCCTCGGGCGTTAACCGTATGGCGTAATTTACTGCTACCTTGCCGTCAGTGTCAGCAATTGGTTTTGTTGCACCTCTTTGAAAAGGGATTTCAGTTTCCAACATGTAACTGTTTCTTTCAAAGTGAACATCTATTAATTCGCCACCCTCGCCTTTCATTTCGGTTTTTGCACCTTTGGCGGTGGTGAGTTTTGTAGAATCTTGTTTGCTCAACGGCAATGCAGTCCAAACAGGACTTGCGGGCATTACACCAGCCACATAAGCACAAACTTCAAGTAAGGGTTTCCCCCATGATAATGTTGCCATAATTTTTTTTATTTTAATAAGTTGATAATCTAAATTTAATTCTGCAATTAACAAAATGCTGACCCAGCCCTACCACCTCATAAGTCTGAATCATTTTATCCAATTCAAACAGATAGTCACCATTCATGGAGTTAGATTGAATGATATTATTCACCACTATTTCTATTTCCCTGCATCGGCTCGTATTTTTTACTGTAGCTCCATCCTTAGTGCCACTGTAAACATTAGGCACATATACATTCACATTCACAATACCGGTTTGAATATCGCCATCCAACCCTGTCAGAAAAGAAACTACAGCATCCTCCACGGTGGAGTTGGCTGGTCGTGCCCCCGATGAATACACAGAGCCACTCAAAGCGGTTTTCAATCCACTATTTACAAGTAGGTTAAAAACATCCAACTCTATTTCGCCACCAGTTTTTCTCATTGTAATTGTTTCAATAAATAATTCACTCTTTCGTTGGCATACAGTTCAGTGCCCGATAACACGTCGTAACCCATAGCCTCCACATATCCGGCATACTTCATCCCAGCCACTACTATTAGCGCAACGCCAAATGGATAACGTGCTACAAGAGATTTTGCATAAACACTCCCCTCAGCTTTTCCATCTATGTCCTCGTTACCAAATCCATATTCGTCAAAACCGCCCTGGTTAATAATCACACCATCCTTTACAAGCAAGTATCCTATGGAACTTCGCAAATTGCCAGTTTGATCCTGGTATGTATTATTCAGCTTAGCTATTGTAATACAATCCTCACCCACTTTTAGCATTACCCTTATGAGAGCTTTCTCATAATTGGCAGTTTGCTTACGAATGTAGTCATCTATTTCCGCTTGCGGTGTGGTTTGTCTAATTCCCATTACAGCCTTATTTTCACCATACCCGCAAAGTCCAAAAACTGAATATCCTGCACTTGGAACGCTCCCAAAACTGTATTACGGCTGTCGGTAAGTTGCACACGGTCGGCTGCAAAGTCTTGCGTTTCTATCAGTACCTCGTACGATGGTATTTTAAAAACCCCATCCTCGTACCTACCCGTACCACTACTTGCTTTAATGTTGCACTCTATAGGCTCACCCCATGTAGGTATAGCGGGTATAGTATCACCATTGGTAGCAGTGCCACCGCCTGTAATTGTCTCGCACTGTACAGTTCCGTTAATAATCATATCGTGTCTCCCTTATCGCCGTAAACGCTTTTAGTAGGTTCAGTACCCAATACAGTTCTATAGATGTCATTCGCCCGCACCCTTAGCTCCAATCTATCTTGTGCCAACAATGCTATTTGCACACCGCCCTCCGTAACATTAGGAGCAGTAGCCACCCATATCATAATATCAGCCTCCGCCAGCCTGAAATTATTAGAATGCAGTATATCGGTCGTCATTTCGTTGGTCAAACTCAAACCCCTTTCAAGCGAAACCCTTTGCAGGTATTTCGCTTGAACAGGATAGGAATGTACACCTTTAAGAGCATCTAAAACTGTGTAACTCATTTGGTCAGTAATTATTAGTTACCAGCGTTCCACACAGTCACACTCTCAGTGTTCATAAATACCAACGATGCACGGTTGATAAGTGCAGGTTGCACATAAGCCTCCGACATGGTAACCTCCAACATCGGGTTCAATGCCGAATACACAGTAGTTTTGGCATAAGTGCCTTGCGCTTGCAGTGCAGCCGTGTTTTCTACCATTGGCACAGGCTTGTAGTACGTGTACCCAAGCTGTGGAAGTGGCGATAACACACATACTTTTTCGTTCCATGGTTTAATGGTAGTTTGAGCACCTTTTTTGTCCTCAATAGTAGCATAACTATCAATTACCAAAAATTGTGGATAACCCTTAGCACGTTGGTACGCATTCACATTGTCCACGCTCAACACCTCTGTAGATGCCAATCCTGCCACGTTAACTATTACCGAGGCAATACGTTTTGAGGTTGGAGCTTGCGCCAATAGTTGCTCAAATTTTGAACTTTCAATAATTACCCAAAGTGGTTTTTTCAAACCCTTTTTCACAATCTCTTTTTGCATTTTCACAATATCGGCAATACCGTCGGCAGTAGGATCACTCCATACCTTAGCCACACCCACAAAGTTTTCGGCAGGGATGTTAAAGTTGATTTCGTCAGCAGTAGCCATTTCGCCCTCAATAGATGCAGGGAAAGTTTGCTTACCGGATGAACCAATGCGCAAAGCATCAATTTCCACTTTATAATCAATACCATCGGCACAAGCTTTGATGTCGTCATACACCAAATCCACAAGATATTGAGCCGTAGCCTTGTCTTGTTGGTTATTGGCCGAAATAACTTTCAAATCCTTGTACTCGTTGATTTCAATTTCGCCTTTCTCTTTAGAAATAGCGTATTTACCCAACTGTCCGCTCCATGAACCTACCGTTTTACGAGTTTTCAATGGTGCTTTTACGTTGAATGCCACACGGTCGGCCGATACAGGAATGCCCTCATTGCCCTCAATACCTTTTAGGTCGAATTTAGGCGTATATTTTAATGGAAAAAGCGTAGCCCATACCAAACCCACTCCGGGCTTGTAGGAATTAACTTCCGCATTCATTCCCACTTGGTCCAGGTCAAATAATGGTTTTAACATGATTATACGGTTTTAATGGTTTGTAACAAGGCAATCACTTCCGCCGAAGCATTTACCGTTTCTTTTCTCACGTTGGCAAAATTTACAAGTTTCACCGCTTGGTCGCCTTTTCCGGCAAGCACTTTAGCACCAGTTAAAAATGACGGTGTGTAAACAGGCACAGCCGCACTAGCACTCGCGCCAGCTGCCTGATACAATACCGTATCGTTGGCAATAGCCACACCCATGGTAACAGTTACCACATCTTTAGTAGCGTTGGAGCTATCCACGGCAGTACAAGCGACACCTTTTTTTACATTGGCAATAATATCGCCCACTAACACGCCACTTCCTTTGGCTATTTCAATGGTAGTATCGCCCGATGCTACAGCTTTTACAAGTCTGTAAGCTTTGATAGGTTTCAACGCCCCCGAATCATAACCCACGGCAGTACCAGTAACAATATCAAATGCAGGATTAGCCACAATTCCACCGCCTGGTTTTTCGCCTAAAATTTGTTCAAACACAACAGGTTCTACCTCCGTTGCATCTACTACGCTAAAATTAACGTCCATATTGGTTTAATTATTTGGTTGGTAGTCCTTTAATTGCGGGTTCTACCGTTACCGCATTATTTTTGTCAATTCGTGCTTGCACCTCTGCACTTGGTTTAGCATCCGGATTAGTACCACCACCCCCTTTAGGTTTGGTAAAAACTATACCTTGCGCTGTCATTTCTGCTGCATAGGTTTCAGCATCAGTTTTTAAGTCCGTCAACCATTCTTGGTATTCCGCATCGTCTTTAAAATTCAAGCGGTCAAAGTCCTTAGTGTAGCGAGATTTCAAATGGTCTGGGGCTTTCTCAATAGCAGCATCAAGCAACTCTTTGCGAGATTTCACCATCTTTTCGCCCTCTATGGCTGCAAGTTTTTCCGATAGTACTTTATTGCTCTCAATAAGTCCTTTGGCCCATGCAGGTGTGTCATCATTTTCAATCACTGTTTTTTGGTCGGCAGGTTTAGGGTCTGCCACTACCAGTTTACCGTCTTTGATGTTGTGCTTTTTCTCGTAGTTAGATACTGCGCTTTGCGTAGCCTCCGTAGCCCTACTGTCGGCATAACTATCTATTACTTGTTGTAGCGTAACCCCCTCTATTGCGGTTGCCACACCATCTTCATTTGCTACAGTCTTTGCCAACTTTTCGGCTATCCTGTTCAATACACTGTCCTGAACCCCATCAAATTTGGTTTTCAAGCCCTCAATAAGTTTTGTTTTCATATTCCCTCTGTTAAGTGAATTTTAATTTGGTGCAAATATAATTCAAATTTATAAATGATTATAATATAATCACATAAATTTTTTATTTATCTTAATAATGAAAAAATGTTGTATATTTGCTCTTGATTAAAATAGACAATCAAATAATTATATTAGGAGTTTAAAAACAAGATAGAAATAATAAAAAATATGGAATACGATTTTTACAAAAACAATAAGTCCGATAAAATTTTTTGGGTTGACAATGTGGATAACATAGGCGAACACCTTTTCACCTTTGACAAAGTGAAAATATATAACCTTTTTGCCGATTATCCGCACAACCTTACAGAAAAAGAGAAATACATATTTGATAGTGAAAACGAGTATTGGCGTGAGTTCTTTTCGGATAGACAATAGAATTACAGGGTCTACTTTATAGACCCTGTAATTCCTTTTTTCTGACTTCCAGATGCCGTATTTATATAGCCAAGCAATTTTCTAAATCCTTCCTCTTTTCTTAATAATTCAATGTCAATTATACAATCTTGCGTTTCGTATTTTCTCCCACCAAAAGAGCGTGACTGTTTAGCTCCGAACCTTTGTTTTAATGTTTCCTTTGTCAATGTTTTAAAACCATTTATATCTCTTGATTGAAGTTCTAAATACTCATAAACACCGCTAGTTTTACGAATTATTGCCGCATGAGAACCACATGTAAAATAATACTCTTTACCATCTACAACTGTGCTTAGTAGCTCTGTAGCCTTTTTGAAATCATTTATGTTTTTAGCAACAACACCGCCTACTTTTTCTGCTATTTCCATAATGTTGTTTTGCATAGCTAGAATTTTTCTACTCATCCCATCTCTAAAATCAAGAACGTCTAATCCACCCTTATTTCCAGCGTATGCAAAGGCAAGCGATGAGCAAGACCCCTTGGTCATATCACCACCTGAAATTCGTTCAATAATATCCCGCTCTTCTAATTCTTTATTCAAATATTTTACTTCATTATACTCAACTTTTGCATTTTCCAATTTTGATATAACATTATCAATATTTGATTTGTTTTTAACAATATTTTTCCCCATCTCTGCCACCTTTGTTTCAAACCTCAATCCCTTGGTAATATCCCCACCCGAAAAGTTATCTTTAATAAAATATGGTTTTGATTTGGCAGTAATGATGCGCTCTTTGTTGTCTGCTATCCAATCGTTAAAACCTTTAGGTGTGTTGCTCACCATATTCACACTATCGCCAGAGGGCTGCTCGCCCTGCATAATGCGCTTGGTGTCTGCAATAAACTCTTCGTCGGTCTGCTGTATGGCAGTGGCAAAACATCTACAGTGTGGATGCCAACCGTTAAAAACAAATGATTTTGGGTATTTGCCTGTTAAATGATCGCAGATGTCAAACACAGGATGATTGTTTACCGATGTTCTAACCTCAAACCCCACCACAAAATCCAGCTGTTGCCACCGCTCATGGTCTGCGTTACGGTATGCCATGTTGGTTTCGGTAATGGTAAGCCGCATAGCATTTTTATACGAACTCCTATACACTCCTTGCCCGGGCTTGTACACTTTGGCATTGGTGGATAGGTGCAACATGCCGTGTTCGTCTGCCACTCTACGGAATAGTTTGTTTGGCTCTTTGAGGTGCGACCGAATATCGCGCGACATTTCCGATGCCGATTTTCCCGCCCTCAAACCAAGGTCGAGGTTCATTTCCAGTTCAGTTTTAAACTGACTGCTTAGTTTCCAAACCCTATCGCTCAAATTCATGCCATTGGATACTCTGTTTTGAAAAGCATCACAGGCTTTTGTGTTGTGGTTAAAATACTTTGAAAAACCGCTGTAATCTTGCCCCTTGTACACCTTGCCAAGTATGCGCTGTGCCAGTTCATCATTCTTGTAGTTACTATCGGCCCATTCGGCAGTAATACCGTTCACTATTACCTTATTTACATTTGCCGACAAAGTGTTTACAAGCTTATCCACACGGTTTTTTGTTTGTGGGTAGTCTTTAAACGCAAATGGTTTGTTTTTGTCAAAGCCAGTTATGTTTGCACCAATAGCAGCCGCCTCATCAGATGCCACTGCATATATTTTGTCAATAGCCCTGCCGTACGATGCCAGGTTATTGTTGTGCTTTACTTCCCATTTATTCATATATCACCCCCCCACACACGATTATCTAAATTGTTGCCTCCATTAAGTCCGCTGCACTTTCTTGTTGTAGTTCCACCATGGTAGCCTCTATATCGTCCGACCAACCCAAATTGGCAATACCCTCCCTTTGGCTCACAATAGGCTTACCACCTGTGGCTGTCATTATGTTTGTGATAAGTTCCTTTTCGTCCGAAATGGTGAATGGTGTAATTATCTGCTCAATGTTTAAACTATCAAATGCATTTGCGTATTTTGGGAACATCACTTTTGCAAATGCACGGATCACATTCATTTCTCTGTCTAAGCATTCCAGCAATCGCCCTTTTTCTTTTAGCACTTTAAGGTAAGCATCAATAAACATCATTTTACGGCTCTCCCCACTCATAGCTACAGTTTTCATGGTGTCGAATGACATATCGGGCAGTTGTAGCTGTGTAAAAAAAGCCCTGTAAAGATTCTCTATTTGCAGTTTAATACTTTCTACAGACTGCTCCCAAGTAACGTATTGCGCACTAGAACCCTTTGGATATTGCTTTACGGCAAGCGAGCTATTATCTTTTGAGGTTCCGTGGTCGATTTCCTCATCGGCAAAAACTACAAATAGGGGTTTTCCGTTTTTGCGTATGTAGTTACCATTGCGTGATAGTGTCCATTCTATTTCGTACACATCGTTGGATGCACTCTCCCATATAGGTGTTGGGCGATAACAATACACTGCTGGTATCTTTTTTAATGCAATGGCTTCGCCAATTACGGCCTCCCAATCGCTCCCACCGCTTTTTTTCTGCCATTGTAGGTGCTTGTCGGCTGTGTATGTGTCAAAGTACTGTGTGGTTAGTTTTCCTTTGGTGCGCGAAAACATAAAGCTCAATGCTATCAAATCATCATACTCATCAAATAGCGGATAAATCATGTCGCCATTCATAGGGCTGTATGTTTTGCTCCTTAACCTCAATGTGGTAGGCTCACCATATATATTGTTAGTTTCACCTTTTATGGCGTACCATAGCGTAGCGAACTCGCACCCTGCATATAGGTACGTACCCCGCTCTATGTTAAGGCTATCAATGCGGTTACGTGTGAATATATTCTCGAGAATTTTTGCAGCCGCTTTCTCTTTTTCGTCTACGGCTTTGTATATCCTTTTTACGGGTATGCCGAATACAAGTTCCGTCATGCGCTCTGCCGCCAATTTTTGTAATGACATACCAATCCTGGTCATACGCTCCACAGTGCCATCCGATTTGGCTATATCCAAATAATTAGGGTCTTTGAATACGGGATGCTCCAGTGGGTCGTACTCTTTTTTGAGGTTAGTCCATGAGGGTACTATTACACTCTTTTGCTGCAATGCCTCCACTCTTTCCGATTCCGTAATTGTGCCATCGGCGAGGAATGCCAAAGCATCTTCATTCACATTCATTTCTGTTGCCATGATTTTATTTTTATTTATAGTTACATAGTTGACAAGTTGACAAGTTGACAAGTTGACAAAGTACACTAGTTAACGAGTAGACAGTTGATGAGTTGAAAAGTAAACAAGTATATAGTTTACTAGTTAACAGCATATTCAACTGGTAACTGGTTTACTTGTCAACTCGTTTACTAATATCAAACCAATTCAGATAAACTTTGTAAATTGATTCTGTTTTGCGTTGGTTTTAAATGATAATCTATTGCGTAGCATAAAAGGTCTACATATTCATCATGCGCCTTTGCGGGAAATCCCGATATTTCTTCCACAAACTCATCGCACCAACTCCCCTGCACCAAAATAACACGCCCGCACTCTACCTTGGGCGAAGCTGCATTGAGCCGTGTGTCCTTTGCCTCTGTGGGGCTTACCGTCTTGGTTACGTTCAGTCCAGTAGCTTCCTTTAGTTGGTCTATTACCGATAGTCCGTTGGCTTTGGGTTCTATCCTTATGGAGCTATTGGACTTGTAGCCATGCTCCATTACATAAGCCGGTATAAATCGGCATAAATTAGGGAAATTTTGGTACACCTTTTTACCGTGTAAAACGTAAAGGTCGTTACCTATTTTACAGGTAGCTATCAACCCTGTGGGGTCATTGGCAGCATCGGCAGTATAGGCAGTATCGGCAAAGAATATTATTGGCTCGTTACGATATGCTACATTAAAGTTATCTTGCGAAATATACTTGAACCAATCCTTTTTGATGATGTTACCACCATCGGCCACCGGGTTTTGTTCGTACTGCCCTGCGTATGCCCTTGCGCCCAAATCTATTTTAGCCTCCTCCAGTACTTCCCTATCTAGCCTTATGGGGTCAAGCAATCCATTGATGTACTTTTCTCGCACGCTTTCGGGCTTTACATTTCCTGTTACTTCGGCTGGCAAACAGATATGTCTTATCTTATCGGCTTTTTTACTCAATAAAAAGCCTGTTACGTCAAGCTCATGCAACCGTTGCATAATAGTAACCATTGGCGTTCCCTTTTTGTCTACCTTTCTGGTGGATAGTGTTTGAGTTTGTATATTTGATTGATTTCTCAATGCTACCGAATCCGCTTGTTTTGGGTTTACAGGATCATCATTAATAATTATGTGAGCGTGCTTACCAGTAATTGCACTGTTGGTAGATGTTGAAAGTCTTGACCCCATTTCGGTATTTTCATACGCCTCTTTTCCTGATTTATCTCTACGAATAATTACATTGGGGAATAGTATCTTGTACTTTTCGCTCATAATTATATCCTTGGATTTGCTAGCGTGTTCTACAGATAAGTCCCCAGCGTATGAATTGGTAATGATTCTTATCCAAGGGGCTTGTGTCCATAGCCAAGCGGGAAACATAATGGTTGTTATAGTGGTTTTGGTTGTGCCTGGTGGTATGTTTATGATTACGTCATAGGGCTTGCGTTGCCTGTTTACAATGTACCACGCTAATGTTTGTAGCTCACTGCATAGGTATTCAATATGCCAATTAAAAACGGGCTCTTCGGCAATAATTACGCTCCAAAAGCTTTTTACAAACTCATAGAACGATTTTTTGCACACCTCACTTTCAACCGCATAAGCCAACGTCATTAAGTTTTTATTTTGTTCCACCTGTTCGGGCTAGTTTTAACAATACGTTTCTCTCCTCCTCTGTAAGTTTGGATAGGTCTATTTCTTCCAGCTTTGTAGGCATAAGTGGCGCACCATTCTCACCAGTTACCTCGTGGCGGGTTATGGAGAGGTTGTCTCGCTCCTCTTTGGTGCAAATTAAACGATACAATGCTATTTGAGTGGTGGGGTTAAACGTGTCGTACCATTTTTGCCTAAGCCCAACTTTAGTTGCTATTCTGCATTTTTCTATGGCCTCAATTATATCTGCATCTTCGTGCAGTTTTTTTGCATTGAATGCAGTTTTGCCAAAAGTAGCATAGGCATACAAATCTGCCAGAAAAACAAGCTTGTGTTTTTTTATTTTATCCAATGCTTCTTTTTTCATTGCCGCCTTGTCCAGCGGTTTACCACCTTTGCGCCCACCTTTGCGTATTGGCACCAATTTTTTAGCAGTTTCCATGTTATTTGTATTTGAAATTGTTATTTATGGCTATTCTAATTCAATTAATTGGCAAAAATAAGAAAAAGCGATTACAAAGTAATCACTTTTTGATAAAAAATTATTTCTTTTGCCGTGTATTTCTTTTAGTGGTTCTTTACGTTCATACTTTTGTATGAAGTGTTACGTACTTTAGTGCAAAAAAAAAGCCCTACCTGCTATGGTAGAGCTTGAAACATGATTACTATAATTGTTCTGATACTATTTGCAGTCTGTAAGAGAAATCTATCAATGCATTTTTTAACTGTTCTCGTTCTGCATCTGTAAAACCACCCTCTCCACCGTTACCGTCTATTCCATTAATTTTGTTGTATATCCATGACGATGATTTTCCAAAATAACGCTTTGATATTTTAGACCATGTAATGTCTAAGATGATATCGTTGAGTACTGGTTTGATGTCATTTTTTCTGGTTGAAATTACTGTTTCCATACTGTTTTAAGTTTAGTTTTCGTCATCTAATAGGTTTTCAAATAATTCTCTAATCCAAAGCTCAAGGCTAATTGAGGGGTTGTGTTTGGTGTTTTTGAAGTTTCTAATTGCCTCAATAAGTTCTGTTTCTTTTTCAGTCAGTTCCATATTTCAGATTATTGTTTATTTTTGCACCACAAATATACTATTAAATTTCACAGTATGCAAGTTTTCAATAACTTAATTTAGTTTATTTCAAATTTTATATCCAAACATAGGTTTAATATAATTCAATTAGTGATAATACATTGTTTTTCTGTGATTTTATTTTCCACTTGCCCGGGATGGAGTAGGCACATTCTTTGTGTGGGTGGCTCTCGCTCAAATAGCTGAATACTGTATGTCCGTCGATGTAATTTACTACTGCATTTTTTGCATCCGCTCTCAATTCTAACTTTTTCTCATTTATACTCATGGTAATTTTTTATATTTAGGAACATTATTTCATTCATTGTCAATTATAAATGTGATTTTATCTATTTCAATTTTTCTTGTTTTTCGCTTTAAACCGCCATTGTATGTCAATCCGTTTTCCTTTGCGTAATTGGTTTTTGTTCTCAGATTCAAACGCAAACTTATTTGTTCAAAAATTTGCACCAAATCATCATCAGAGATAGTGCCGTTTTCGTAGTTTTCAAACAGTAATTGATTGATATTCATTGGTGCAAAATTTTGAACTGATTATATAAACTTGTTATGGGCAAGCGAAAAAAAAAAGAAAACAAAAACTGACGATAAACAAACTAAAAACAATATATGGCTAACAGCAATCTGACAAATGCAAGAAATGCAAAAAATGATGAGTTTTATACACAATTTCATGACATTCAAAAAGAAATTGAAGCATATTTGGAATATAATTCTAATGTTTTTCGTGGAAAGACAATTCTTATGCCTTGTGATGACCCAGAATGGAGCAACTTCACTAAATTTTTCGCACAGAATTTTGAGCGTTTTGGACTTAAAAAACTAATAAGTACAAGTTATGCTCCTGAAAGCAAATTATACAAAAGCAACTATCAACCGACTCTTTTTGAAGTTAACGACCCTCAATTTGACGAATATAAAACTATAAAAAATGGCAAAATATATTCATTAGCAAAAGATAAAACAGGTGACGGGAAAATAGATGTAAATGACTTAGAGTGGAAATACTTAGAAGGAGATGGAGACTTTAACAGTAATGAAATAAAAAAGTTAAGGGATGAAGCAGACATTATTATAACAAACCCACCTTTTTCATTATTTCGCGACTTTTTAGCTTGGGTGGTTGAAGCTGAAAAGCAATTTTTGATAATTGGTAATATAAACGCAATTACTTACAAAGAACTTTTTCCTTTAGTTCAAGCAGACAAACTTTGGTTAGGTGCTACAAATTTCAATAAAGGTATGTACTTCAAAGTACCTTCTGATTTTAAATATTCAGACACCTATAAATTTGAAAGAGAACAAAACGGAGAAAAAGTTAATCGTGTTCCTGCCGTATGTTGGTTTACAAATCTTGACCACGGAAGACGACACCAACCAATGCCATTAATGACAATGGTAGATAATCTAAAATTTAGCAAGCATAAGGAAATAAAAGGAAATAAATCTTATAATCAATACGAAAACTATGATGCTATTGATGTTCCTTTCACTGATTCCATTCCAAGCGATTATGATGGTGTAATGGGTGTACCAATTACATTTCTTGATAAGTATTCGCCTGAACAATTTGAGATTATTTGGCAAGCAAGTGGTAACACTCGTGCATCAGCTCCAAAAGAAATTTTAGAAAGGTTGAATTATCGTCCACACCCAGAAGATAGAGGCGGTTGTACAATTGTGAACGGACAAAGAACGTATGGTAGAATTTTAATAAAACGTAAGACTGCTACAAAATGAAAACAACACTAAGAATTGACATTAAAGTTAAAGACATTTGCGATGGCTTCGTATATAACCAACTTGAAGGTAAAGGATTGTTTGGTTTATCTGGTAAGTTGACTATTCAGCCCGAATACCAACGGAATTATATTTATGCAGATGGTAAAAGAGATGTTGCTGTTATAGAATCTATTTTAAAAGGTTATCCTTTAGGTCTGATTTACTTTAATAAAATTAATGACAATAACCTTGAAGTTTTGGACACGACTCAAACAAAGCTAAAATTTGGAAACTCGCAGAAATGGACGCAGACCACGTAACAGCTTGGAGTAAAGGAGGCGCAACAGATACGAGAAACTGCGAAATGTTGTGCAAAACACATAACAGAGCAAAAGGAAATCGATAATAAACGTTTGACAACCAACCGCCTAGCCCATAACACACGCCTATTGTCATTGGCGGGTTGACGTGCGTTTAGCAGGTTTTGCGCCCGCATTCACTTTGTCGTTTCACGACAGCGAATGCTCCCGCAAGCCGCCAATGCCCATAGCCTCGGTCGTTATCGGCAACCTAAAAAGACAGCGTACCTTGCCGACAGTACTGCTCAATTCGATTGAGTGCCTTTTCATAATATTCTTTGTCGATTTCAATGCCGACAAACGCCAAATTCATTTTATCCATTCGGTTCGCTTTTTCAACTGCAATTGCAATTGAACCACTTCCCAAATGTGTATCAATTATTTTTTGGTTAGGTTGTGCATAGTTTCTAATTAACCAATCGTAAAGCTCTATCGGCTTTTGTGTTGGGTGTATTTTGCCATCAATATTATTTCTCCTACTCCATTTCCGTATAGATTTATTAAAGCTCGTCCAAGCCATTTCTCCGTCACTAAAACTTAATCCTTCGGGGTTCATTTTATCCCAAAAAATAAAGTGTTTTGTCGGTGGCAATGGGAAGTAATTCCCCCCCCATATTATTTGGTTTTTGCTTATCCTAAATAACTCGTCAAAGTACTCCTGCGGTGGTATTTCATTATCCCAGTTTATTTTTTCGTGTCGTTTCTTTTGTCCTTTTTTTAGTCCCATATTTGGGTTTATTTGTATTCCGTAGGGGGGGTCAACTATTGCTAAGTCAAACTCCTTATCCTTATAACCTCGCATAATTTCGAGATTATCAGCATTAAAAAAAGAAAGGCAGCCGATAACACTATGTATAGGCAATGTGGGGATTTGTGGTATATTCATCATTCGTTCTCGTATTAAAGTTTGTACTGGTTCGACAGTGCAGTGCTTCGTAATCCCACACTGCCCATACATTTTTCGTTATGCGTAATAATCATCAGCTTAGATATAGCCTTGTTCTGATAATGTTTTACGCTCATTTATTGAAAGTTCTTTTGAGCTATTTATAACGTAAATTGACTCAAATAATTTTCCTGCAATAAACAAAAGTCGTTCTTTCAGTTTTGGAAATAAGTCATATATTCCAATTTCAATATCATACTTTATTTCATTTGATATCTTTTGTTTTTCTTCTTTAGTCATATTG
>Ga0247840_10006475_pt1 | contig 16808 bp, 9 predicted proteins | sample LaCruzMarch2015__FD_192404 | JGI IMG/M metagenome (GOLD analysis project Ga0247840, IMG submission 192404) | Freshwater microbial communities from meromictic Lake La Cruz, Castile-La Mancha, Spain - LaCruzMarch2015_17m | ecosystem: Environmental > Aquatic > Freshwater > Lake | place: Spain... | reverse complement strand
CATTCGCATGCTGCGGCGGCTCGAGGCGCGCTATCTGGCACCCCCGTGGGGCGGCGCGGCGGCTTATCTCGGCACGGCACTTGGGTTATCCCGCGCCCTGGCCCGACGACATGCCGAGGGTCCATTCCACATCGTCCACAGCACCAATTGCAGTGCTGCCGGGCTGTTCGTGCGGCGCCGGAACTACCCGGTCCATATCATACGCCTGAGTTCGCATCGCACCCTGTGGTGGCAGACGGATGGCACCTATCGCCTGGGGCACAAGATTCTCGCAATGTTGGAGCGAGCCGCGGTGCGCAAAGCCGATATCGCCTATGCCCCCAGTCAGTTCGTCGCGGATTACTGCCGTAGCTCGGGTTGGCGCCGGGACGTGCAGGTCCTTCGCCCCCCGGCTTTTCTTGAGATTGAACCTGCAGCCGCACTGGATTTTTCCCTGCCGGCGCGCTACCTCATCCATTTCGGTCAGATCGGCCGACGCAAAGGCTCGGACCTGGTCGCAGCGGCCCTGATGCGCGCTTGGGAGCAAGACGCCACGCTGACGATGGTGTGGTGCGGCTCGCCGATCGACCCCCAGGACCTCGACCGTTTCCAAGTGCAGTGGGGCGCCACAGCAGGTAACGTTACCTGGCTGGGCGCGCTGCCACGACCCCAGTTGTACGCGGTGGTGCAGCGGGCGCTGGCGGCGGTGTTGCCGTCGCGCATCGACAACCTGCCAAATTCCGTGATTGAGGCCTTACTGCTTGGCGTGCCCGTCATCGGATCCGATGGAGCGAGCATCGACGAATTGGTTGAATCGGGTATAAATGGGGAATTGGTGCCGATTGGCGACGTGGCGGGATTGGCATCCGCCATGTTGCGTGCGTGGCGAGGCAAATCGTTCTCGAGCGCAACCGGAGTCTGCCCGCCGCGGCGCCTGCCGGAACTCGATCCCGAGCGGACGGCTGAATCACTGGTACAACTGGCGACGGGGCACCGGGTCTGAGGTTCCGTCAGGTTCGCCGTTTGATCTGGGCATGAATCATCGTTCCGCCCACCGCGGAGCGAGGCACTTGGTACGCCGGGCCCCGGGGCCGGCAACCCAGCACTCGGACTGCGCGTTATCCGGCTCTGCCTGAAGGAGCCCACCCTTTTCCGGCCCCAATTGCGCGCGGGCGCCTTGGGCCCGATCCGGCTGATGCTGCCCATGGTCACCAAGGAGATCATCCTCGACGCCGACCTCCAGGCCCTGGAGGCCCGGACTGCCCACCTCTTCGCCCGGCTCGACGATGCCGAGCCGGGGGAATTGCTGGATGCGCTCAATCAGCTCTAATAACGAGTCAAGAACAAGTCAAGGATCGCGTTGTCGTTGTCGCAATCGGCGAAGCGATGCAATTTGGGGCGCGAGAGAATCCAGGACGGTACGATAATCTCGATTACGACAACGACAACGACGCCAAAGGCATTCCCTGTAATAGACTGGCTTAACTTTTTCGTTAACCGTTCCTTAACTGGATTGCCGGACGTGCCGGTGACTGACGCGCCTCGCGCAACATGCCGATCTCGACCATCTTGGGCAGGAGGACCCGCTCCTCACGTTCAAGGCGTTGCGCGAGCGTGGCGAACATGTCCCGGGTTTCGGCCAGAAATTCACCGGCGAAGTTGAAATCGCAGTTCTTCAGCCAGCGCCGGTAGTAATCCTCGAAGGTCTTGCGCATGAGCGCCTCCCCGCTGATGAATCCCCAGGCGATGGACTTGACCTTGGGGTCCTCATGCATCAGCAGGGCGGGGAAGACGTTGTGATCCTCCTCGGTCAAATGCCTGCTCACCTCCTCACCCAGGTCGCACAACTGCTCAAACGCGGTCCTGGCGTTGGAGGCCAGGCGCAGGTGTTCCTCGGTGAGGAGCGCGCCCAGGTCATCGACCATCTGGCGCAGGTCCGAATGGGTAGTGCGGTAGCCGTCTAAGGTTTGCATGGATCATCCTCCTCGTTATGGGTTCGACTGGGCCGCACCGCAAGGACTAAACCTCCGGCACGGCCCCGTGGCCGCCACGCCTGTGGCACCCTGCCATCAGTCTTTGCGCGACCACGTCCGCGGATACCGGCTTCACGGGAAGCCGACTTGGCGTCACAACCCTTTTCTTGTTTTACTGATGACCCATTGGCTCTCGATCAGGAATGCTGATCGCAAACCGTGCGAGCTATATGGCCATTTCAGAAATGGCCTCTGCCGTTGGAATCTTAAGTATAGACGAAAATGCACCGTCCGGTTCGCAAACTCTAAGAGGCCCCGACCAAGGGCCCCAGGTCCGCGGGGACCGGCTGGGCATCGGCGCAAGAACCCCGGGGCGCTAACGCGGGCGCACGAACCCAGTTCGTAGGATGGGCAGAGCGCAGCGATGCCCATCCCCCAGACCGCGACGCGGCCCGGATGGGCACGCCCGATCGACGCTGCGACAAGTCTGGACCATCGCGCGCGGGCTTTGCCCATCCTACGGCGTTCGCTCGACCACATCAGTCTGGATCGCACCCGCCGCCGCGCCCCTCCTTGCCCGGCGCCCACGGCGGCGCTAAGCTGAGCGGCCCCCGGTTTCGGGTGGTTGAAGTTCCTACCCCTCCCAAATGTCGCGTACCGCGAGGCGGGTCATGAAAAAAGCAGCCGCGCCTGCCAAGGGTCAGTCCACGGGAGCCGCCCCAGCCAGCGTCCAGCCGCCGCCCGCCGCGTCTACCCTGGTCGCCCCGGACGACGCCCCGCCGCTCGACCAGGGTTTTCCCATTGTCGGCATCGGCGCCTCGGCCGGCGGACTGGAGGCGCTGGAGCTCTTCCTGGGCGCGGTCCCGCCGACGTGCGGACTCGCCTTCGTCGTGGTCCAACACCTGGACCCGACCTATCAGGGCAACATGGCGCAACTGCTCCAGCGCGCCACCGCCATGCCGGTCGCGCAGATCACAGACCGTCTCAAGGTCGCGCCCGGACACGTCTATGTGATCCCGCCCAACCGGGACCTGTCCATTCTCCACGGCGTGCTGCACCTGCTGGAGCCGGTCGCGCCCCGCGGGCTGCGCCTGCCGATCGATTTCTTCCTTCGCTCCCTGGCCGAGGATCAGCACGAGCACGGTCTGGGTGTCATCCTCTCGGGCATGGGCTCGGACGGCACGCCGGGGCTGCGCGCCATCAAGGAGAAGGCCGGCGCCGTCTTCGTGCAGGACCCGGCCTCGGCCAAGTTCGACAGCATGCCGCGCAGCGCCATCGCGGCCGGGCTGGCCGATGTGATCGCACCGGCCGAGCAGTTGCCCGGGAAGATCCTCGCCTATCTCAAACACCTGCCGCCCCTGGTGCTCCCGTCCGACCTGACCCTTGCGGACCCCAATCAGAGCGGACTGGAGAAGGTCGTGGTGCTGCTGCGCACCCGCACCGGCCACGACTTCTCCGCCTATAAGAAGAGCACACTCTACCGCCGCATCGAGCGGCGGATGGGCCTGCACCAATTGGACCGGATCGCGGATTATGTCCACTACCTGCGGGAGAATCCCCAGGAACTGGACCTGCTCTTCAAGGAACTGCTGATCGGTGTGACGAGCTTCTTCCGCGACCCCGCGGTCTGGGAACAATTGCAGACCACGGTCGTCCCGGCGCTGCTGGCCGCCCATCCCGATGGTGCGACCCTGCGCCTGTGGAGCGCGGGCTGCTCGACCGGCGAGGAGGCCTATTCGCTGGCCATCATCCTGCGCGAGGCACTGGAGCAGGTGCAGTCGCCCGTGCGCTATGCCTTCCAGGTCTTTGCCACCGACCTGGACCGGGATGCCATCGACCGGGCCCGCGCCGGCAGCTATCCCGCGAATATCTCCGCCGATTGCTCGGCGCAGCGTCTGGAGCAGTTCTTCGTCCAGGATGAACACGGCTACCGGGTGAACAAAGACATCCGTGAGATGCTGATCTTTGCCACCCAGAACCTGGTCATGGACCCGCCCTTCACCAGGCTTGACCTGGTCGTCTGCCGCAACCTGCTCATCTATCTCGACGCGGGCCTGCAGAAGAAACTGATCCCCCTCTTTCACTACAGCCTGAACCCCGGCGGCGTCCTGGTGCTGGGCAACTCGGAGACCATCGGCCAGCACCAGGAGCTCTTTACCCCCTTGTCCGGAAAGACCCGGATCTACCAACGCCGTGACGTCGCGCGGGGGAACACGGTCGAATTGCCCAGCGTCTTTGCGCCTGCCCCCGCGGCGGTCCGGCCCCCCACGGAGCCCTCGCCCCTGTCGGCCCAGAGTCTGCAGTCGCTGATCGAACCCCTGCTGCTGCGGCACTATTGCCCGGCGGCGATACTGACCACCGAGCAGGGCGACCTGGTGTACATCAGCGGGAAGACGGGACGCTACCTGGAACCGGCGGCCGGCAAGGTCGACCTGAACCTCTTCGCCATGGCCCGCGATGGACTCAAGACCGCCTTGGGCGGGGTCTTTCACAAGGCCGTGCGGGAGCAGGCCGGCATCACCGTCAAGGCGGTCAAGGTCGCCGACACCGACGACGGTCTGCTCGTGGACCTGACCGTTCAACCCCTGGCCGAGCCGGTGGGGCTCCGAGGGATGGTGTTGATCGTCTTCACGGAGGTTCACACCGCGCCGGCGCCGAGCGCGTCGGCCGTGGGCGACGCCCGCCAGAGCGAGTTGGCACAGGAGCTGATGCGCTCCCGCGAGGAATTGCAGACCACGCGCGAGGAGATGCAGACCTCACAGGAGGAACTGCGCTCCGCCAACGAGGAACTCCAATCCACCAACGAGGAATTGCAGAGCACCAACGAGGAATTGACCACCTCCAAGGAGGAGATGCAGTCCATGAACGAGGAACTGCAGACGGTCAACCACGAGTTGCAGGCCCGGGTGGAGGCCCTGTCGCGGGTCAGTGACGACCTGACCAACCTGCTCAACAGTACCAATATCGCAACCCTGTTTCTGGACAACCAACTCAGCGTCAGGCGCTTCACCACCGAGATCAGCAGCATCTTCAAACTGATCCCAGGCGACCTCGGCCGACCCATCAGCGATCTCGTGAGCAGCCTGGACTATCCCGGTTTGATCGCGGACAGCCGTGAGGTGCTGCGCTCGCTGGTCTTTCATGAGCAACAGGCGGCGACCCATGACGGGCGCTGGTTTGGGGTGCGCATAATCCCCTACCGCACCCAGGACAACCGGATCGATGGCGTGGTGGTCACCTTTGTCGATATCAGCGACGCCAAGTCACTGGAGGCGAAGATGGGCGAGGCCCTGTCGGTCTTGCAGGGCCGCGTCGCCGAGCAGGACGCCGAGTTGGATGCGGCCAGGCAGCGGGAAGGCGAACTGCGGACCGCACGGAACCTGGTGGAACAGCGCCTCACGGAGCGGACGGAGGAACTGCCCGCGGCCCGTGCGGATACGTCGGCGGGGCAGGAACCATGAACGATGACCAGGCCAGCGATGCCGCCGAACTGCGCCGCCAGGCGGAAGAGCGCCTGCGCCGGCGCACGCCGGACGGGGAGGTCCTAAGGTCAACCGATGACACACAACGCCTGCTGCTCGAGCTGCAAGTCCACCAGATCGAGCTGGAAATGCAGAACGAGCAGTTGCGCGAATCGCAGGCGCAGTTGGAAGCGGCGACGCAACGCTATATGGAACTCTATGACTTCGCGCCCGTGGCCTATTTTACGCTGGACCGGCAGGGCGCCATGACCCACATGAACCTGACCGCGGCACGGCTGCTGGGTCATGAACGCGCCCGCCTGCAGGGCAAGCGCTTCGGAGCCTTCGTGGCCATCGGCCATCATCCTACCTTCAACTCACTGCTGGAGCGGGTCTTTGCCGACGAGGCCAAGCACGACTGCCGGGTCGAACTGACCGGCAGCGACCAGCCGCCGCGAACCGTTGAAATCGAGGCCAGCCGCACGGCCGATGGACGGTCCGCTCGCGCGATCGTGGTCGACATCACCGAGCGCGTGCGGATGGAACAGGCGCTGGCGCAGGCGCGTGAGGCGACCATCCGGTTCGAGGTCGATCAGCGGTTTGGTGCCCTGGCCCACCAGGACATCGCCGGCCTGACCGAGACCGATGCCGCCGGTCGCTTCATCTTCGCCAACGACCGCTTCTGTGCCATGGTCGGCCGTACGAGCGAGCAACTGCTGTCGCTGCGGATACAGGACATCACGCACCCCGAGGACCGGGCGCGCAGCGATGAACTGTACCAACGCCTGCTCTGCGGCGGACGCAGTTACATGATCGATAAGCGCTATGTGCACAGCGATGGACGGCCGGTGTGGGCGAGCGTGGCCGTGTCAGTGCTCCGCGCAGCCTCGGGCGAGCCGTCAAGCTATGTATCGGTGGTCTTGGATATCACCGAACGCCAGCGACAGGAGGAGGACTTGCGGCAAACGGAACTGGCGCTACGTGAGAGCGAGCAGCGCTTTCGCACCCTCAATGCCGAGTTGGAGACAACGGTGGCGGCGCGCACCGCCGAATTGGCGTTGGCCAATGCGGAGTTACTGCGGATCTCCCGGCATGACGTGCTGACCGGGCTGCACAACCGCCTGGCCGCCAATGAGCGCCTGCACGGCGAATTCGTGGCCATGAAGCGGTCAGGCCACCCCTACGCGGTGGTGCTCATGGATATCGACCTGTTCAAGAGCGTCAACGACACCCATGGCCACGCCGTCGGCGATCAGGTGTTGCAGCGGGTGGCGCAGGCCCTGGAGGCGACGCTGCGCGAAAGCGATTTCGTCGCCCGCTATGGTGGGGAGGAGTTCCTCGCGGTGCTGCCCGCCACCGGACTCGCCGCGGCCGGCCTGGTGGCCGAGAAGCTGCGCCAAGCGGTCGAGTCCGCACCCTACCCCATCGCCGACCCCATTACGCTCAGCCTCGGTGTCGCACTCGCCGACCCGGCACAACCCGATGAGGATACCGCCGTACGTGAGGCCGACGACCGGCTCTATGAAGCCAAGCGGGCCGGCCGCAACCAGTGGAAGGCCGCCGCGGGGGGGGGGGGGGGGGGGGGGCGGCATCCAATCGGTGAATGCCCTAAGTACCGTGAAGCGAAAGTCCCGATACCAGCCCGACGATTGAGCAAGAGCCAAGAAATTAGACAGGATTAACAGGATTTTGCAGGATTAACAGGATAAACAGGCTGCGACGTCATCCACAAGACATCCTGTTAATCCTGAGAAATCCTGTTAATCCTGTCTATTTATTACCAGCAGTCGCGGTTTTCGCTGCCGCGCGCGAGTACCGACTCGTCGATCTCAGGTGAAGTCTCGCTACGGTTATACCTTGTAGAAGCCGCGATACCAGTCGACAAATCGCGCCACGCCGTCGGCGACGGCGGTGCACGGTTGGTAGCCGGTGTCGCGGACCAGTTCGCTCACGTCGGCGTAGGTGTCGGGGACATCCCCGGGTTGCAGCGGCAGCAGGTTCAATTGTGCCTTCAGACCCAGGCTGGTCTCGAGCACGGCGATGTATTCCATCAACTCCACGGGATTGTTGTTGCCGATATTATACAGCCGATAGGGGGCACGGCTGGTGGCGGCATCCGGGGCAGCGCCGGACCAGTCGGGGTTGCCGGCGGCGGGGCGGTCCAACACCCGGATGACGCCCTCCACGATGTCGTCGATATAGGTGAAGTCCCGCCGGTGGCGGCCGTAATTGAAGACGTCGATGGGCTCACCCGCGATGATCGCCCGGGTGAATTTGAAGAGCGCCATGTCCGGGCGGCCCCAGGGGCCGTAGACCGTAAAGAACCGCAGTCCCGTGGTCGGCAGCCCATAGAGATGGCTGTAGGTGTGGGCCATCAGTTCGTTGGCCTTCTTGCTCGCGGCGTAGAGGCTCACCGGATGATCCACGTTATGCCGGACCGAGAAGGGCATGGTGGTGTTGGCGCCATAGACCGAACTGCTGGACGCATACACCAGGTGTTCGACGCCGGTATGGCGGCAGGCCTCCAGGACATTGGCGAAGCCGACCAGGTTGGTGGCAACATAGGCCAGCGGATTCTCGATCGAATAGCGCACGCCGGCCTGGGCCGCGAGATTCACTACCCGCTCGGGTCGGTAGGTGTCGAAGACCTCGCGCAGGGGCGCGCCGTGCTCGATATCCACCCGCAGGTCGGTATAGGCGGAGTGGCCCATAAGGAGGGCCAGACGCGCCTCTTTCAGGGCTACGTCGTAGTAGTCGTTCAGGTTGTCGACCCCGATGACCTGATCCCCGCGCGCCAGCAGCCGCCGGGCCAGGGCGGCACCGATAAAACCCGCGGCTCCGGTGACTAATACTCTCATTGGGGGTCCCTCGGCAGCGCTTCACAAACGGCCATCGACCTGCTCCTTGGGAAACAACTGTTTGACGTCATAGAGCACCGCGCCGGGCTTGCCGAAGCGGCGGATCTGCACCGCGCCCAGGTCGCCGAACTGGCGGTGGGCGACGGCCAGGATGATCGCGTCGTAAGACGCCGCCGGCGGCTCGCCGATGACCTCGATCCCATATTCGTGACGGGCCTCGGCCGGGTTGACCCAGGGGTCATGGACGTCGCAGGTGATCCCGTATTCCTTGAATTCGGCAACGATATCGACTACCCGGGTGTTGCGCAGGTCCGGACAATTTTCTTTGAAGGTCAGTCCCAGGATCAGTACGCGCGCCGCCCGCGTCAGGCAGCCGCACCGGGTCATGAGCTTGATGACCTGCTTGACCACATAGGCGCCCATGCTGTCGTTGAGCCGCCGTCCGGCCAGGATGATCTCCGGGTGGTAGCCGATAGCCTGAGCCTTATGGGTCAGGTAATAGGGATCGACGCCGATGCAGTGTCCGCCCACCAGGCCGGGGCGAAACGGCAGGAAGTTCCACTTGCTCCCGGCGGCCTCCAGGACCTCTTGGGTATCGAGTCCGAGCCGGTGAAAAATGAGCGCCAGTTCGTTGATCAGGGCGATGTTCACATCGCGCTGGGTGTTTTCGATGACCTTGGCCGCCTCGGCCACGCGGATGCTGCTGGCCAGATGGGTGCCCGCGGTGATGATCGAGCGATAGAGTGAGTCGATGAGGGCCGCCGCCTGCGGGGTCGAGCCGGAGGTGATCTTCTTGATGGTCGTGAGTCGGTGCTCTTTGTCGCCCGGGTTGATCCGCTCGGGGCTGTAACCGACATAGAAGTCCTGATTGTAGGTGAGCCCGGAGACCTCTTCGATGAGCGGGACGCAGACCTCCTCGGTCGCGCCGGGGTAGACCGTCGACTCGTAGACCACGACCTCGCCGGCCCGGATGACGCCGCCGAGCATCCGGCTGGCGGATTCCAGCGGCCGCAGGTCGGGTGACTTGTGGGCATCGATGGGGGTTGGGACCGTAACGATGTAGAGGTTGCAGTCGGCGAGGCCCGCCGCCGACTCGGTGTAGCTCAAGTAGGCCGCGCGCCGCAAATCATCCGGCTCGACCTCGAGCGAGCTGTCGCGCCCCGCGCGCAACTCGGCGACGCGCGCCGCGTTGATGTCAAAGCCGATCGTTGGATAGTGCTTGCCGAATTCGACCGCCAACGGCAGCCCCACATAGCCGAGACCGACGACGCCGACACGGGCGTTGCGCAGATTCACATCAAGAGTCATGAGCCGAAGCCTCAGGCGATGCCCGCGTGCCGACGCCGGGAGCGGGAGTGGGAGTGGGCTTGTTTAACGATCGGCATGTTACCAGCGTGCCGCGGTCGGTGCGACCGTGCCGGCCCGCCGCGCAACGCGCCCGGCGACCCCCGCCCGGCCCCGGCCTCTGTCGCTGATGTGTTACGATTAGGGCCTGAATTGGTCCTGCCCGGTGGCGTCGTCAACCCCCGCATGGGCGACCCCGCGTGCGGCGAGCGGTCGAGCACACTCACGACAAACCTCTAGATTCAGGTCTATTGTTCGCCGCTCGGGTGACCGCCGCAGGCGCTCGCGCCGGACACGAACCCGCGGGACCCGCACGGAGGGCACCATTGCTGCCGCGCTGCCCCAACCACCACCACGAGCCGCGCCGGTGGGCCAGGCCTGAAACAACGCTGGAACGAACGTGTCGAGAACCTACGTTTACCTCGGGGTGGTTGAGGCGATCGTCTTTTTCCTCGCCTCGCAGCTTGGTGTCTACGTGCGTCTCGGCAGGGCCCTGCCCACCGATGTCCCACTCGTTTTTTTTCTCGCCACCGGGCTCTTTTTCACCGTCTGCATGAGCCTCGCCATGATTTCCATGGGGCTTTACCAGCGCGACGCCCAGGAGCAAGAGGCGGCCTTCGTGGTGCGGATCGGCCTGGCCTTCGTGCTCGGCCTGGCCCTGCTCTCGGTCGGCTTTTTCGCCGTTCCCTTCCTGTTTATGGGACGCGGGGTCCTCGGACTGGGGCTGGTCTTTTCCTTCATCGGCATCAGTGTGGTGCGCGAACTGTTCGCACGCCTGGTCAACATCGAATCGCGCCGCCGCCGCGTCCTGGTGTTGGGGGCCGGTGTCAATGCCTACAGCATTGCCGAGGTGGTCGCGCGGGGCGGTGCCCTGGGCTTCCTGGTGGTGGGGTACGTGCCCTTGCCCCGCAGTCACGCCATGCTCGACGGGGCCCAACTGCTGCGCTCGGATCGGCCCCTGGTTGAGTTGGCCATCGAGTACGGTGTCGATGAGGTGGTGGTGGCGGCCGACGACCGGCGCGGAAAACTGCCGGTGGATGATCTGGTCGACTGCAAGTTGAGCGGCTTCGAGGTGCTTGACCTGCTCTCCTTTTTTGAAAAGGAACTCCAGATCATCAAGATCGACCTGCTGCATCCGAGCTGGATCTTCTTTTCACCGCGGGGGTTTCGTATGGGAGCCGCGGCGCGGCTCAGCAAGCGGTTGTTCGACCTGCTGGCCGCGGCCGTGATGTTGGTCGTGGCCGGCCCCTTGATGGTGTTGGTCGCGGCGGCCAGCCTGATCGAGTCGCGGGGGCGCGACCCCGTCCTTTACCATCAGGTGCGGGTGGGGCAGCATGGCACCCTGTTTCATGTCCATAAGTTCCGGAGCATGCGGGTCGATGCCGAGGCCGATGGGGTGGCGCGCTGGGCTGCCAAGAACGATTCCCGCGTCACCGCCTTAGGCTCGTTAATGCGCAAGACCCGCCTCGATGAATTACCCCAAATCTTCAATGTCCTCAAGGGCCAAATGAGTCTGGTCGGGCCCCGCCCCGAACGTCCCGAGTTCGTTCAGCGGCTCGCAGCCGGTATTCCCTATTACTCCGAGCGCCATCGTGTCAAACCCGGGGTCACCGGTTGGGCGCAACTCCTGTATTCCTACGGGTCCGATGACGAGGACGCCAGACGCAAACTGGAATATGACCTCTACTACGTCAAGCACGCCGGCCTGATGTTGGATCTGGTGATCCTGCTCCAGACCGTCGAGGTCGTCGTCTTCGGCAAGGGGGCGCGCTGATCCCCATGCCCGCGGCGCACGCCCTGACCAGTACCGGCCTAATCGGCGTTTTCGGGTACGGATTGTGCGCGGCACTGTTCGCGCTCTTAGGCGTTGTCCTGCTGACCGGCTGGCGTGGTCGCCTGCAGGGCGGCCTGCTGGTCTTCGCGGTCCTTGCCAGCGCGCTGTGGGCGGGAGTGCTCGCCGCTCAAGCGGCCTGGCAGAGCATCCCGGTTCAATGGATCTGGGGTTTGGAGGCGGTGCGCAACCTCGCCTGGATCCTGTTTCTGATCCGGCTGCTGGAACTTCAGGCGGGGGGGCGTGGCCCCCGCGGGCGGCGCCTGGGGCAGACGCGGCTGGCGGCCCTGCTGGTAACCCTGATCCTGCTCTTGTCGCCGACGGAGTTCTGGTGGGCGCTGCCGCCCGGTGTCGAGTCCAAGCTGGCGTCGCTCCGGCTGATCCTGCGTTTGCTGACCGCGATCGGCGGGTTGATACTCGTCGAGCAGGTGTTCCGTAATACGCCCTGGCAACACCGGTGGGGGGTGAAGTTCCTGTGTCTGGGCGTCGGCGGACTCTTCGCGTTCGACTTCTTTCTGTTTGCGGATGCGCTGCTGTTTCAACGCCTGGATATGGACCTTTGGGCGGCCCGGGGCGCGGTCAGCGCCTTGGCGGCCCCGCTGATCGGTGTCTCGGCGGCCCGCAATCCCCAGTGGTCCTTCGACCTCTTCGTTTCCCGCAAGGTCGTCTTTCATTCCACCGCGCTGTTCGCGGCCGGGGTCTATCTGCTCGTCATGTCGCTCGTCGGGTACTACATCCGCTACTATGGCGGCGAGTGGAGTTCGGTGATGCAGACCGTGTTTTTCTTCGGGGCCGGCATGGTCCTCGTGGTACTGCTCTTCTCCGGACACCTGCGGTCACGACTCAAGGTCCTGGTCAACAAACATTTTTTTAATTATCGCTATGATTACCGGGAGGAGTGGCTGCATCTGATCGATGTGCTGTCCGGGCGGGTGCTGCAGGCCTGCCTGCCGGAGCGGGTCATCTTTGCCCTGGGAGAACTGGTCGACAGCCCCGGCGGCATCCTCTGGCTGCGCAACGAGGGCGGACACTACGAACATGTGCGGGTCTGGAATCTGGCGGAGGACACGCTCGACAAGGCCACCGATTTCACCAACCTCACCGACTTCCTGACGCACCGCCACTGGGTGATCGATCTGACCGACCTGCGCCGCGATCCCGATACCTATGACGCGCTCGAGCTGCCCGCCGCGGTCTACGCCGATGACCGACTGTGGTTGATCGTGCCGCTGCGACACGACGATGAACTCATGGGCTTCGTCATACTGGCGCGCTCACGCGCCGCGCAAGTGGTCAATTGGGAAGTCATGGATATGCTCAAGACCGCGGCGCGCCAGGCCTCGAGCTATCTGGCGCTGGACCGGGCGGCCCGCGCCCTGGCCGACGCGCGCCAGTTCGAGGGTTTCAACCGCTTGTCGGCGTTCGTGGTCCATGACCTCAAGAATTTGATTGCGCAGCTTTCCCTGGTCGCGAAGAATGCCGAGCGGCACCGCCACAACCCGGCCTTCGTGGATGACGCAATCGCGACCATCAAGAACTCGGTGGACAAGATGAATCGGCTGCTTGGACAGTTACGCGGCCCGGTCGCGAGCGCGGCCGGCGTCGGCGTGGATCTGCGCGCGCTCGTTGCGGAGGTGGTGCGCACCCGTGCGGCCCAGGAACCGGCCCCGGTCTTGGAGACGGCGCTCATGACGCCCCTGCGCGTGCGGGCCGACCCCGATCGCCTGGCGGCCGTGATCTCCCACATCGTGCAGAACGCCCAGGAGGCAACGCCGCGCGACGGTCGGGTGGTCGTGCACCTTGGTCGGATCGCGGGTCAGGCGGTGATCGAGGTTCGCGACACCGGCGTCGGCATGGACGCGGACTTCGTGCGCGAACGGCTGTTCAAGCCGTTCGACTCGACCAAGGGACTCACCGGGATGGGGGTCGGGGCCTATGAGACCCGGGAATTCGTCGCTTCCCTGGGCGGACGCGTGGTGGTGGACAGCGTCCCGGGGCGCGGCACCGTCTTCCGCTTGTTTGTTCCGATCGAGGTGTTTCCGGCCCCCACCGGGCTCACTATGGCCGCGGGTTGATGAGGATGAACGAGAAGAATAACCGGCTGTTGATCGTCGAGGACGACCCAGGGCTGCAGGGACAACTGCGCTGGAGCTTCGACGGTTTCGAGATCGCGGTGGCGAGCGAGCGCGAGGCCGCCCTGGCGGAGGTGCGGCGCTTCGAGCCGGGGGTGGTGACGCTGGATCTGGGGCTGCCGCCGGACCCCGGCGGCACCAGCGAGGGTTTTCGCACCCTGGAGGAGATCCTCACCATTGCTCCAGCCATCAAGGTCATTGTCGTCACCGGTCATGACGATCGGCGCAATGCGGTTCGCGCGATCGGTATGGGCGCCTACGACTTCTTCGAGAAGCCCATCGACCCGGAGATCCTGACCTTGGCGGTCGAGCGGGCCGGGCGCCTGAACTGGCTGGAGGCGGAGAACCGCAAGCTGTCGTCGGCGGCCTCGACCTCACCGTTTCGCGAACTGATCGCCGCGAGTCCCGAGATGCTCAAGGTCTGCCGCACGGTGGAGAAACTCGGACCGACCGACGCGACCACCCTGATCCTGGGCGAGAGCGGCACCGGCAAGGAGGTGCTGGTACGGATGCTGCATTCATTGAGCGGCCGGGCCGACAAGAAGTTGGTGGCAATCAACTGTGCCGCGATCCCCGAGAACCTGCTCGAGAGTGAGTTGTTCGGCTATGAGAAGGGCGCCTTCACTGGTGCGCTCAAGAGTACCCTGGGCAAGATCGAGCTCGCCGACGGGGGGCTCCTGTTTCTGGACGAGATCGGCGACCTGCCCCTGGCGCTCCAGTCCAAGCTGCTGCGGTTTCTGCAAGAGCGGGTGATCGAGCGGGTCGGCGGCCGCAAGGAGATCCCGGTGGACGTGCGAGTCGTGTGCGCGACTCACCAGGACTTGAAGGCCCTGATCAGGGCTGGCCGCTTCCGGGAGGACCTTTTCTATCGCGTCAACGAGACCACCATCGTGGTGCCCCCGCTGCGCGAGCGCCACGGCGATACGGTCGTCTTGGCGCGGGCCTTCCTGCGCCGCTTCGCCGAACAACACAAGCGCCCGATCCGGGACTTCACCGCCAACGCCTTGCGGCTCATCGAGCAGTACCCCTGGCCGGGCAATGTCCGGGAGTTGGAGAACCGCATCAAACGGGCCGTGATCATGGCGGACGGCACTGAGATCGGCCCCGCGGACCTGGAACTGGACGACACCGAAATCCCGCAGGAGCCCTTCAACCTTCGCGAAGTTAGAGAGTTGGCCGAGCAGCGGGCGATCCAGCGGGCGCTGATCTTTACCGACAATAATGTGTCCCGCACCGCGGACCTCTTGGGCGTGACGCGCCCGACCCTCTACAACCTGATGAAAAAACACAACCTATCCGATTGAACGAGGTAACTGGTATGGCTTCTGGACGGATCAGCGCACGTACACTGACTGCTACCCTGGCCCTGTTGGCGGGTCTTGCAGGCACCCCTATCCTGGCCTCGGAGGCCACCGACAAGGCCAGCGCCTTCCTTGAACGAGGCGATTTGCGCGCGGCGACCATCGAGTTGAAGAACGCACTGCAGAAGAACCCGAACGACGCGACCGCCCGCCTGCTGCTCGCACGACTCTACCTGCGCATCGGCAACGGTGCGGCGGCCGAGAAAGAGATCCGCAGCGCGATCGACCTGGGGGCGGAGGCGTCACTGTGGCGGCTCGACTTCGTCGAGGCTCTGATCGCCCAAGGCAAGTTCGACGACGCCGTGCAGCGATTGGACGCGGCCGGCGAACTGCCGGCCGCGGATCAGACCCGCGCCCTGACGCTGCGCGGTGACGCTGCCCTTGGGCAGAACAAGCCTGACGAGGCGCGCGAGCACTATCAGGCCGCGTCCGCGGCCGACCCCGGCAGCGAACGGGCGGGTCTTGGGCTGTTGCGCGTCGCCTTGAAGGACGGCGATCAGGCGGCCGCAATCAAGGCCACGGATGGGTTCCTCGAGCGCTTCCCGAATAACACCGAGGCTTTGCTCATGCGCGCCGAATACCATCGGGCGGAGGGCGAGAACGCGGCGGCCCTGACCCTGTTCGACCGGGTGCTGAGCTTGGAGCCGCAAAACCTGGTGGCGCATTTGGGCCGGGCCACGGCCCTGATCGGCATGAAAGACACGGATGGGGCGCGCAAAGAACTCGCCGCCACGGACCAGATCCAGAAGGACGTGCCGATGACCATCTACCTGCGCGGGGTCATCGAGTTCCAGGACAAGAACTGGAAACAGGCGGGCGACTATCTGGACCGGGTCCTGACCGCGGTCCCCGGCCACCTGCAGAGCCAACTCCTGCTTGGCATCATTCGTTACAGTGAAGGCGAGTTGGAAACCGCCGACCAGTACCTTTCCAATGTGATCAAGACGACGCCGGAGAACCTGCAGGCGCGCAAGGTGCTGGCGGCAGCGCGCATCAAGATGCGCGAGCCCGACCGTGCCATTGAGATCCTGGAGTCCGCGGTCCAGGGCGCCGACCCCCAGACCATGGCCCTGCTCGGCAGCGCCTACATGCTCCAGGGTGACCTGGAGCGCGGTCAGGAGTGGCTCAACCGGGCCGTCGAAAGCGCTCCCGATGTCGCGGCGCTGCGCACCCAGCTCGCCCTGACGCTCTTGGCTGGCGGACAAACAAATAAAGCGATCAATGAGTTGCAGTCCGCGGTGGACCTGGGTCAAGACATCTTGCAGGCCGATGTGCTGCTGGTCCTGGCCCATCTGAAGAACAAGGATTTCGATGCTGCCCTGGAGGCCAGCAAAGGGCTGGAACAGCGCCGTGCACAGTCGCCCATCCCCTACAACCTGACCGGGCTCGCCTACATGGCCAAGGGCGACCTGCCGAGCGCGCGGGAGCGCTTCGAGAAGGCGCTGCAGGTGGATCCGGCATTCGTCACCGCCGAGATCAATCTGGCCCGAATCGAGGTGGCGGGCAAGGACCTCGATGCCGCACAACGTCGGTACGAGACGGTGCTGAAGACCAACCCAAAGCACCTGGGGGCCCTATTGGGTCTCGCCGCCCTGGCCGAGCTGCGCAACGATCCCGAGGCCCTGGTGGCGGCCCTGGAACGCGCCAAAGACGCCAACCCGACCGTGACCCAGCCGGGGCTGCTGCTCACCCGCTTCTACATCACCCGCGGCGATTATCTCAAGGCACTGGCGGTCGCAAATGAACTGGCGACCCGCTTCCCGGACGATGAACCGACGCTCCAGATGCTCGCCCGCGCCCAGACCCTGGGCGGCCAGGTGCCCAATGCGATCCGCTCCTTCGACCAACTCCTGCGCAAGAACCCGCAGG
>Ga0247840_10006474_pt1 | contig 16810 bp, 14 predicted proteins | sample LaCruzMarch2015__FD_192404 | JGI IMG/M metagenome (GOLD analysis project Ga0247840, IMG submission 192404) | Freshwater microbial communities from meromictic Lake La Cruz, Castile-La Mancha, Spain - LaCruzMarch2015_17m | ecosystem: Environmental > Aquatic > Freshwater > Lake | place: Spain... | reverse complement strand
GGTTGATTTTAAAACAGGGGATGAACAAGGTAGATATTTAGAAATTTGGAATGATGTTTTTTTAGAATTTAACAAAAATGCCGACGGCTCTTTTTCTAAGTTAATTCAACATAATGTCGACACCGGTATGGGTGTTGAACGAACTCTCGCTGTTTTAAATGGTTTTTCTGATAATTATTTTTCAGATATTTGGCAACCAATAATTAAAAAAATAGAAGAAATTTCAGGCAAAAATTATTCTGACGATAATAATAAAAAATCTATTCGTATTGTTACTGATCATATTCGTTCCGCTGTTTTTATTATTGCTGATGGTGTTGAACCATCAAATAAAGAAGCTGGTTATGTTCTTCGTCGTTTAATTCGTCGGGCTATTCGTCAAGGAAAATTATTAGGAATTGAAACTAATTTTATTTCTCAAATTGCTCAAACTGTTTTAGACAATCAAGATAATTATGCTGGAACTTATCCAGAATTAAATAACAATCACGACAAAATTATTTCCATTTTAAATGATGAAGAAAACAAATTTAGAAAAACCCTAAACAATGGTCTTCGTGAAATTAATAAGCTAATCGAAAGAAATAAAAGCGTTTCTGGTAAAGAAGCTTTTACTCTTTATGAAAGTTTTGGTTTTCCGATCGAAATGGTTCAAGAAGAATTAGAAAAAAATAATTTATCTTTAAACATTGATGAATTTAATCAAGCCAAAGAAGAACACTCTAAACAGTCTCAAACTTTGTCTGCTGGCAAATTCAAGTCTGGTCTAGCAGATAATTCTGAAATTATTACTAAATATCACACCGCCACTCATTTATTACATGCCAGTTTACGCCAAATTTTAGGTGATCACGTCCAACAATCTGGTTCCAATATTACTGCCGACAGATTACGTTTCGATTTTTCTCATAATGACAAATTAACCGATGATCAATTAAAACAAATTCAAAATTTAATTAACGAGCAAATTAAATTAGACTTACCGGTTATGGTTGAAACCATGCCTTTTGTTGAAGCTCAAAACCAAAACGCGATTGCTTTTTTTAACGGTAAATACCCTGAAACAGTTACAGTCTATACTGTTGGTTCTAAAGAAAATTATTTTTCCAAAGAAGTTTGTACCGGCCCTCACGTCACTCATCTTTCCGAACTTGGTAATTTTGAAATCCAAAAAGAAGAATCTGCTGGTTCTGGTAAACGCCGTATCTATGCAGTGTTAAAATAAATTATGATCACTTGTAATTTTGAAGATGGAAACAAAGCCAAACTTCGTCACGCTGTTGTTGATGTTTTGGTTTTTAAAAATAACCAAATTCTCCTAGAAAAAAGAAGTAATAAATTAATCGAAGGAGGAAAATGGGCCTTAGTTGGTGGTTATATGGAACGTGATGAAACTATTATTGATGCTGTTAGAAGAGAAACCTTAGAAGAAACAGGTTATGAAATTAAAAACATAAAATTACTTACCGTCATTGATAATCCTCATCGACCCGGAGAAGATCGTCAGAATATTTCTTTTGTTTTTATTTGTGACGCTTCTAAAAAGGTGGGTAATTCAGATTGGGAAGTTGATGATTTAAAATGGTTTGATTTGTCTAATCTTCCACCTAAAGAATTAATCGCCTTTGATCATTATCAAAATATTGAATTATATTTGAATTATCTAAAAAACAAAATTTCGATACCTTACATTCCTCTAAAATAACTAATTTATATCCATATTGGTATTTTTTAACACTCATTTTTTTAGTATTTTTTGGAATTCAAAAATTTTTATTTAAAGTCAAATCTTTGAACTCTACCATTTACAGAAAAATACATACCTGTTTTTCCTTTCGGTAAAAATACTTGTTTAACTGCGTTTATGATATTTAAGCATTTTTCATCATTAAAAGGAAACAACCGATCTGGAAAATCCAATGCAGTTTTTCCATCTAAATGATTAATTTCATGTTGACCAGCATTGAAACGGTTTAAATTTTCTGAATCAACTTCTTTATGTTCAGGTATGTCCATTCCTGACACGTAGAATAATCCTTTTAATTTAAAATTAGCTGGTCTTGCTACTAACATTAAGGTTTGGCCAAAATCCACCGAACCACACCCTTCTAACCAAAAATAAGTATCCCTTGTTTTAATTTCGATTTGAGGATTAACAATCAATGTATCTTTTGTTATTGAACTTTTCCCTCCTTCCGGTCTAAGAAATATAATACGGTGATGGCCTCGATATTCGGTTTGTTGTTTTATTAATTCTAACGGTATCTGATTCATTGCTAAACCACAATACTTATCTTTTTTACATATCTTTTCTGATAATTCAAGTAAACTTTGACAACCTTCCTTATTTATTTCTGTTTCAGGGGTTGTAACTGTATTTGTAAGATTACCGTGTTGAATTAAGATAGTTCTCTCCATTTAACTAGCGATTATATCATTTTTTATAGTATCCTTATATAACAATGGGAATAAATAGTTTTTGGTTATTTTATGTTGAAGCCGACAGTGTCCTTGTCGCTTTAATTAACTGGGGAAATGGCCGTTTTTACGTTGCTTCAATTGGTCCTCGTGTTTCCTTTGATATTAACGATCATAGTTCAATTACTAAAGCCGCCGATGAATCTCTTTCCAGTGCGGCTGTCAGTGCTGAAATCACCCCCGAACAAGAGCCCCTTTTTGTTGGTTTAGTTATTCCCTCTTCTTGGGTTGATCAAGATGGAAAAATTGCCAAAGAAAAATCAGAATTAATTTTACCAGTGTTGAAAGAATTGGATTTGAAACCTTCTGGATTTATGTCCAACGACGAAGCCATCATTGAAGAATCCAGTAAACCAGATGATTTTCCGGCCAGTTTTATCAACATTTATTTAGGGACTAATTATTTTGAGTTGTCTTTAATTTATTTTGGAAAAATAAAAGAAAGAATTCGTAAAAATTTTGACAGTGAATTTAAAGCTCAATTAGTTGAAGATGCTTTATTAGAATTTAATTCAGAATCAACTCTTCCTCCACAAATTTATATTTATGGTGATGCTGACGACTCAACAGTTGAAGAATTAAAAAATTTTCCTTGGGTTGGAAAAAAAAATGTCGAAACTTTTCTTCATTTTCCCAACGTTAAACTCTATAACGACAATGATTTAATTAATATTTTTTTTAAAGCCATTACTTCCCAAATGGTTGGCGGTGGCAGTTCTTCTCATCAGTCAATTACTTCAATTCCTCCAGAAAAAATAGAAAATTCGGATGAATTAGAAATTGTCGAAAATACCGATGAGAATACCGACGAAATTGTCGATGATAATTCTAGCATTTCTGATTCAGAATTAGTTGATTCTCTGGAGGAAGTATCTCCTGATATTTTAGGTTTTGTTCAAATTAAACCATCAATTGAAACTGCCCAAACACCAGTTGTTACTGAAATTCCAGTTTTGGAAAATGATACCCCTTTATTTAAACCATCAATTCCATTAACTCTTCCAAAAATAAAAATACCTAAATTACCTAAATTAAAATTTAATTTTTTGATTTTTATTTTACCAATTATTCCGCTTGTTTTTTTGTTTTTTCTCTTTTTTTTGAAATCTCAAGTCACTCTTTATTTAACTCCTTATGAGTTTGAAAAAACCGTTAATATTACCCTCGATTCTAAAGGCACTGAAGTTTCTTCGTTAGTTATTCCTGTTGAAAAAAAAGAAGTCTCTGTTAGCTCATCAATTACTATCGATACTACTGGCCAGAAAACTGTTGGTGAAAAAGCCACTGGTGAAGTCACTATTTTTAACAAACTTGAAAAAGTTCAAAATATTCCCAAAGGATCAATTTTAACCGATTCTAAGGGTCAAAAGTTTGAACTAATAAATAGCGTTCAACTAGCTGCCGCTGTCACTGATTACAACACTGGCACTATGAATTTTGGTCAAGTTAAAACTTCTGTCTCTGCTGCTGACATCGGTCCTGAATACAACATTAGTAAAGATGTTACCTTAACCATGAAAGATTTTTCTGAAAATTCTCTCGTTGTCAAAACCAACGCAACTTTTACCGGTGGAACAAAAATCCAAGTTAACACCGTTAGCAAAGCAGATAAAACTAATGCCGAAAGCCAATTGACTAAAAGTTTAGCCGATGCTGCCGATAAAAAAATAAAAGAAGAAATTGATAATTTAAATGATACTTTAAAAGAAACTATCCAGATTCAGAAAGGTAAATTAGAATTTAATCGTGAAATCGATGAAAAGACAGACAGTTTAACTGCCACTTCTAATTCCACTGTCAGTGTTTTTACTATTAGTCCAGAGACTAAAAATAAAATTATTCAACAATTTTTATCTGGCGAAAATGGTTATTCTGATTCTGAAATTAATCCAGACTCCTTTGTTTTTACCTTTAAAGTTGCTAAATTAGACACAGATAAATCTACTGGCAGTTTAACCATTAAAGGTTCTTCTCTTTCTAAGGTTGATACTGCTACTCTTAAAAATAAAATTGTCGGTAGAACAGTTAATAACGCCAAAAACATTATTAGAAAAAATATCACTCGGGTTTATGATTTTGATTTTAAAAATAATTTCAATATGCTTAATATTGTGTCTTTCAATAAAAAAAATATTTCTATTGATGTAAAAACTAAATAAAAAAGTGAGTTATATCTATTTTAAAAAAGCCACCACCACCCCAGTCAATAAAAAAGCAGTCAAAAAAAAGGCTGTTGCTATTTTGTTTTTATTTTTTGGCATATTTTTTCTAGTCTCAGCTGTTTTTCCTATTCTTAAATTTCAGTTGAAATATGCCTTAAATTTTCGCCAATTAATTAATCCTTTGTCTTTGCGTTCTTATGGTTCTCAAAATATTTTAGGCACTATTACCACCGATTACACTCAAATTTCCAATTGGTTTGTTGCCGATTCTTCCACTGATACCACCAATCAAATTTTTTCTAACGACAATAATTCCACCTATTTACTTTCAATCCCTAAATTAAAAATTAGCCGAGCTGTTGTTACTATCGGCAGTATGGATTTAAAAAAGAGCTTAATTCAATATCCTCAAACCTCTCTTCCGGGCCAGCTCGGTAATGCTGTTGTTTTTGGTCATTCAGTTTTACCCCAATTTTTTAATTCCAGTAATTATTTAACTATTTTTTCCACTCTCTACAAACTCAAACAAGGAGACGAAATAATTATTGATTACAGCAATGTTCAATATAAATATATAATTGATGAAATGTTTGAAGTTAAACCAACCGATCTTTCGGTTTTAGAACAACGTTTCGATCAAAAAAATCTTACCCTTATCACTTGTAGTCCCCCCGGAACCTATCTCCGCCGTCTAATTATCAAATCCAGTTTAGCCATAAATTAAGTCGTTCTGTAATTGTTATAATTACCTATGAATTATTTAGCCATCGATTACGGCACTAAAAATATTGGTTTAGCTATTTCTGTTCTTGGCATAATTACTCCCATTTCTGCCATCAAAAATGATGACCATATTTTTGATAATTTAAAAAAAATAATCGCCGATTATAAAATTGATGGCGTTTATGTTGGTGTTTCAGAAGGGAAGTTCGCTGATATGACTAAAGATTTTGTTAGTGAGCTTCGCCACGTGTTACAATTGAATATTGAGACGGTTGAAGAAGCTGTCAGCACCATCGAAGCCCAGCAAATTTACATCAAGAACAAAAACAAGAAGAAAGATTATAAAAAGTTAATCGATTCGGTGGCAGCCGCAGTTATCTTAAGAAGAATTATTGGTTAATAGTTAAATAAAATTATGATAAAAAACTTAATTTCCCCTATCCAAGCTTGGATTTTGTCTCAAGGTCGTTGTGTTGGTTGTGGTACTCAACTTTCCCGTGGTGTCCAAAAAGACGTTCGAGGGAAAACTACCGTAACTTGTAAATGCGGCCGTATTTTTATCTACGATAAATCCAAGAAAAATTATCGTCGTGCTTTATTCAGCGAAATATAATTTAAAATGGCTAAAAAGATTTTAATTACTTTAGCTTCGCTAATAGTTATTTTTGTCTTAGCCTTTTTTGCTTTTTTATATTTCAACAATAGGCCAATTTCTTCAGATAATACTTCCAAAATCTTTATCGTTAAGTCGGGTGAAGGTCTTAAACAGATAGCTCAAGATTTAGAAGATAAACAGCTGATTAGAAACAAATATGTCTTTTTATTTTATAGTTATCAACTTTCTTTAAATAAAAAGATTCAGGCTGGAAACTTTAAAATTTCTCCAAATTTAACCACCAAAGAAGTTATTACTAAATTTTCCAGTGTTGGAATTAGTGATTATTGGTTAAAGATTATTGACGGCACTCGGGTTGAAGAATTAGCCGATAGTTTCCCTGATAATATTTCTTTTACTGGTCAAGATTTTGTCGCTAAAGCCAAAAGTCTTCAAGGTTATCTTTTCCCCGACAGTTATTTAATTCCTGAATATTTTACCGTTGATCAAATTTTAGACACTCTTCAAACTAATTTTGATAAAAAATTTGCTGAAGCTAAAATTAACGCCACTAACACCAAACTAAGCGACCAAGAAATTTTAATTTTTGCCTCGATTATTGAAAGGGAAGCTCGAACTCTAAAATCAAAACAAGAAATTGCTGGTATTTTATTAAATCGTTTTGAGATTGGTATGGCTCTTCAAGTCGATGCTTCTGTTCAATATGCCAGAGATTCTAAAACTATTCCACTTCACTATTGGGATCCATTAAAATCAGCCGATTTATCCATTGTTTCTCCTTTTAATACTTATAAAAACAAGGGCCTTCCACCAGCCCCAATTTGTAACCCTGGCTATGATTCTATTTATGCCGCTCTTCATCCCATCGAATCAGATTATATGTATTACATCACTGGTGATGATAATCAAATGCACTACGCCAAAACCTTAGATGAACATAATTTAAATATTTCCAAATATCTAAAATAATATGAAACTACCAAAATTTGGTCAAGACCCGATGGATATTTATTCAAAGCCAATTAATCAAGAAAAAACCAAATTAGCAACCATTTTTGAGATGAAGCCTCGCGATATTGTTGAAAAACCAGGTCGTTCTCTTTTTATTGTTTGGGATAAACGACTATCTCTTGTTGATGGTTTTGAAAATAATTATAACTATATTATTACTTTCGGAGGAAAAGGTAAAAAAGCTGGTGATCATTATCATAAATCAAAACAAGAATTATTAGCCCCAATTATTGGTCGAGTAAAAATTACCTTAAAAGATATTCATAATAATGAAACCGAAGAAATTTTTATCGATGCCAAAGATCATAAAATTCTTCATGTTGCTCCAAATGTTTTTCACACTATCACCGCCGAATCAGATATTTGTTCTGTCTTAGTAACCGCTACTTTTCCTGGCAACAAAGCCGATGAATTTTCTTACTAAATCTTTTTGTTCAATATATTGTTTTTCTTAACCAAAGTAACTTCAATATTGATAAATACCTAAAGTAAGATAAAATCACCACATGTCTTCAAAATTTGAAAGATTAGATAAAAATGATTATCTTAATCAAAGTTTTTTTAAAAGTGATAAAAAAAATAATAAATATAGAGAAGAAGATATCCGTTTATTATTACCTTTTTCTGATTTAGATGGTTGGATTTATGAGGATGAGCAAATATCTAAAACTTCTGAAATTTTTGCCAAACAGATTTCTAGGTTAAGTCAAATCCATTGTTTAAGTTTTATAATGTATATTGATAATAATATCGATCCAAAAGACCAATATTTTTATCGCCCAGACCATACCAGAGATGGCCATACTCATCTAGTGGCTGGAACTGGCGCAGCCATTTTAACGGAGAATAATATTTCTGATTTAGAAATTAAAAAATATATTGCTGGTGGTTATTTACATGATCTGGCTACCCCAGCTTTGGGTGATACTACTAAATTTATTGATAATGGAAACCTTCATGAAGAATTATTTTGGCAAGAAATGCTAGATGAAAAGAGCAGAGATTATCTTAAAAAAATACCTGTCACAATTAAAGAAATTGATTCAATTATTAAAAATGAAGGTATGCTGGGTGAAATTCTTGACATTGCCGATCGTATTACTTATGTTTGTCAAGATTTATACAATCTCTCTCCTATCCCTAAAAAAGATTTATCAAAAACAAAGGATTTAAAAAATAAATTATCAAAATTTTTATTAATTAATCCAAATATTGGTGATATTTATAAAGATGTCAGAATTGAGAACAATGAAGTGTATTTTAACAATGTCGACAGATTGCATAATTTTCTTTATGTGAGAGCTTTACTCCACAAACAAGTTTATCTTCATCCTATTAATCAAGGTCGAGATTTTGTAGTCGCCTCTAAAATTAAAGAATTTTATAATAAAGACACAGAAGATACTTTAACCCCCACAAATTTAAGACAGATGGATGATTTTACTTTAATTAATTATTTAGCTGACAAAAATAAAGTATCTAAATATATGTTAGAAAGTCTTTTTGATCAATGGAAACCTGATCATTATGAAAAATTTAATGATTTAGAATCTGCCCAAAGAAGATCAAAAGAATTAGAAAAAGCCAATCAAAAAGTTTTTGGAATTAAAGAATGTCGAGGTTTCAATCCGGCCACTAAATATAAAGTCAAAGATGAAAGTGGAAATATTGTGAGCTATCATGATTATAATCCCCAAGGTGCTGCCGTAATTGAAAAAATAGCCAAAAGAACTAAGGGCTTTTTTCTTTTTACCAAAAATGACTGAACATCTAAGTTAACTTGACTTTATTAAATCTTTACTCCAAACTACACTAGTTCTTTTAAAATGGCGTTATAAATAAGAGCGTGTGGTCCGCCAACTGGCGGAATACGAGGACAAGGGTCAATCGATTCATCTGCGGAAACCCTTAGGCTGTGATTGTCAGCCTTAATATTTTTTTTAAACTTTTGAAGTAATTCAAAAATCAGAGAGAAAATAGCACAATTGCCATTTTTCCAAAAAGAATTATTTCCGGTATTTTTGGCACTTTTATTTTTTCAAAAACCGGTCAAAAATTATGTGTGGAATATATGGCTACAATGGCAGTTTTAAAAATGCCTCCGAAATTGTTCTTTCTGGTTTAAAAAGTTTAGATTATCGGGGTTATGATTCCTGGGGAATTGCTACTTTAAAAAATAACCAAATTTTTATTCAAAAAAATATTGGCAAAATTGAAGATATCAAAAAAACCGATCTTCCTGATGGTAATCTATCTCTAGGCCATACTCGTTGGGCCACCACTGGTTCAGTTTCTCAAATAAATGCTCATCCTCATTTTTCTACCGACAAATCTTTTGCTTTAGTTCAAAATGGTATTGTCGAAAATTATCTTGAATTAAAATCAGAACTAATTAAAAAAGGTTATAAATTTGAATCGGAAACCGACACTGAAGTTATTGTTCGACTAATCGAAAAATATCAAAAAGAAACAAAAGACTTACTAGAAGCTATCAAAAAAGCCTTTTTAGAATTAGAAGGCCGAAATACTATTGCTCTGCTTGATTCCATAAATCACCAAATTATTGCTGTTCGAAACGGTTCTCCTTTAATTGTTGGTAAAGATGATAGTGGTTATTTTATTTCTTCTGACACCCTATCTTTAGGCAAAAATATTTCTCAATATTATGACCTCAATAATTTTGAATTAGTTATTTTAAATTCTAGTCCCCAAATTATAAATCTTGAAACTAATAAGATTTCCGATTTAAAACTCAAAAAAGCCAATTTTGAATCTCTTGTCGTCGATAAAGGTAAATATGAACACTTTATGATTAAGGAAATTGAAGAAACACCTCTAGTTATTAACCAAGTTATCAATACCAACAAAAATGATTTAGATAATTTTGCCAAAGCTATTAAAAAAGCCAAGACTGTCTATACTGTTGGTTCTGGTACTGCCGGAAATGCTGCTGCTCAAATTGCCTATTTTTTAAGAGATTTTTCCAATATTAAAGCTATTAGTTTGGTTGGTGCTAACGCCAAAGAATATTACAAATTTTTTACCAAAGATGATCTTATTATTGCTCCTTCTCAAAGTGGTGAGACTGCCGATGTTTTGGAAGTATTAGAGTTTGCTAAAAGCAAAAATATGACCATTGCCAGTTATGTAAATATGCCAGGCTCAATGATGACTCGTTTGTCTGATTTTAAGTTTATGGCCAATGCTGGTCCAGAAATTTGTGTTATGTCTACCAAGATATTCACTTCTCAAATTTCTTGGGGCTATTTACTTGCCAAAACTATTGCTGGTGATTATCAAAACGCTATCAAAAATCTTAAGTGTCTATCCGTTGCCGCTCAAAATTATCTTCAAGATAAAAATAACCATCTTGAAATTAAAAAAATTGCCGAAAAACTCTTTAGTTCTCAAGATATTTTTCTTTTAGGCAAATCGCAAAATTTTCAAATCGCCAACGAGGGAATGATTAAGTTAATTGAAGGAACTTACAAACATGCCCACTCCATTCCCGCCGGTGATCTTAAACATTATGCTATTACCCTTATTGATAAAAATGTTTATACAATTGCTATTTTGTCTTCAGATCAATTAAACGATATGAACAGTGCTATCAATGAAATTCGTAGTCGTGGCGGTAAAATCATTGCTATTTCTCAAAAAAACCAAGACAATTTCGATTTTTTGATAAAAACTCCTAAAATTGATGAGGTCGACAATATCTTCAATGTTATTCCTCTTCAACTATTATCCTACTATTTATCAAGTAAATTAGGAAATAATATTGATAAACCCAGAAATATCGCCAAATCCGTCACCGTTAAATAAACTATTTTTTATTTATCAAATTATTTAAGACAACCCATCGTCTTTTCTTTTCACTTTGGGGGATTTCATCTTTGTAAATTTTTGCGGACAATGTTCCTTTTCTTGGGGAATATTTATTAATGTAGGCAATTTCAAAGTCAACTTTTTTACAAAGTTCTACTGTATTTTGAAAAGCTTTTTCATCCTCACCTGGGAAACCAATAATTATATCGGTTGAAAATCTAATCTCTGAAATTTTTGATTTAATTTTTTTAACCAAATCTAAATATTCTTTAGAGATATAACCACGATTCATCTTTTTCAAAACTTCATCATCACCAGCTTGAAAGGGTAAATGTAATAACCTGTCAATATTAGTATATTTAGCTATGGTTTCAATTAATTCATCCGAAAAATCCCACGGATTGCTGCTGACAAAAGAGATTTTTTCTAAATCTTTTTTCGCCACTTCTTCTAATAATTTTGGAAATAAACTTTTAAATCTTTTTTTACCCATCGATACCGATGTCGCTTCCGTAAAATCATTTCCATATGAATTCACATTCTGTCCAATCAACATCACTTTTTTAAAACCATTACCAATTGCCTTGTCAATGTCTTTTAAAATATCTTCCATTTTTCTAGAAATTTCCGGTCCTTTAGCAAATGGAACAATACAATAACTACAAAAATTACTACAACCAAAACTAATTGGAATTAACGCCACCTCGGTTTTTCCTCTTAATGGCTCAATTTCAAAACTAATTTTTTCAATTGGTAAAAATTCCGAAACTGCCGGAAAATCTCTTTTTAACTGTCTCATTTTTTTACCAGTTTTATCTCTGTAAGCCAACCCAGCCAAGCACCCCGTCACAATAATTTCAATTTTTCTTTTTTTGTCATTAGAAATTAGAAATTTGTCATTAAATTTTTTAATCTCATTTATCAATCCATAAACTCTATTCTCAGCCGATTCTCGAATAATACAGGTATTAATAATCACCAAATCCGCTTTTTTCCAACCATCAACTTCTTCAAAACCCTTATCATAATAGAAAGCTTTAATTCTTTCCGCGTCAGCCGTATTTTGAATACATCCAAAAACTTTAATAAAAAATTTCATTCCCAATTCTATCAAATTAGTTTTTTAGCTACCAAAAAAAACAATCCACTAGATCCCATTAACATAATTGTTGGTAAAATTACCCCAACTGTTGGCAAAGTTTGTGCACTACCACTACCAACAGCAGCCCAATCAACATTCTCTGCACCTAAAGTTAAAGTAAAACTGATTGTTGATCCGCCACTAGTTAAAATAATTGCATGATCACCAGCTGCTAATGCGCCAGGATTATAAGTCCAAGTCGAATCAGTTACTGTCGCCGCTGTTTCTACTCCATCAATCGAAACCGTCACTGTATTCCCTGCAACCGCTTCTCCACTCATTACTGGAGTTAATCCGGCATACCACCAATGCGAAATTTGTCGTCCATCAGTGTTGACTGGTCCAATTGATTTTAAATTGAAACCTCCCGCCAAAGCTGTTTTTGTAAACAATAAAGAAAGAACTAGTAAACAAAATAATTTTTTATACATATAAAAATAATATACTTTTATTTTTTATATTGCAAGATTTACTTAAAAATGGGAGAATATCTCCATGGATAATCAAATAATTAATCAAGAACCAATAGTTGAAACACCTATTAACCAAGAACCTATTAATCAAGAACCTGTAACCCAAGAACCAATAGTTGAAACACCTATTAATCAAGAACCTGTAACCCAAGAACCAATAGCTGAAACACCTGTTATTGCAGAAACTCCAACAGCAGAACCAACTTTGCGTGATTTTGGTATTGTTCCAAAACCACCCCAAAATAATATTTTTAAAATTATTTTTATTTTCTCTTTAATAATTTTTATTTTAACCGCTAGCGCTTTTGCTTTCGTTTATTACCAAAGTCAAAAAAAATCATCTCCGACTGATAATTCACCATCTACTATTTCTTCTACCCCAGCACCATCAGGTACTTGTTTTTTAAACGACAAAACCTATCAAGCAGGGGAATCATTCGCCTCAGCCGATGGCTGCAACACCTGCTCTTGCCAATCACAAGATATGATTGTTTGTACCGAAAAAGCCTGTTTATCAACCGATTCTGCCACTCAATCAGGCACTCAAGATTGGCAAACTTATACGTCAAAAAATGAATATGTTGATTATAATTTTATTTATCCAAAAACATGGAAATTATTAGAAATCAGTATGAATTTAATTCAAATTGAGGGAGATACTAATAGTGATTACAACAATAAAGTTGAAAATGGAGTTAGTGTTTGTAAATACTACTATATTCTTTGTTATAAAGATCCCGAATTCTATGAAACTCCAACCACGATAAGTAATTATATAGACAGTAAAAAACAACAATTTAAAGAAGTCCAAAAAACAACAATAAATAATCAAACAGCATATAGTTTATATACAGCAGGAACGGTTCCGGAGATTAAAAAATATCTTATCGAAAGAAAAGATGGTGCTTTTTGCGAGATATCTTTTTGCGACAAAGATTTAACTGCTAACGAAAACCGTTTTGTAAATTCTTTTAAATTTAATTAAACTCAATTTATCTAGCCAAAAACATACCTAACTATGGAACAAATAAACAACTTCGAAAATCAAAACTTAGACCAAAATCTAACCCCAACTACTCCACCAAAAAATATTTTTAAACTTTTATTTTTTATCTTATTAGCCTTAGTTTTGGTTATTACTATTTTTTTAACTACATTTTTAATCACTAAAAATAAAAATTCAGTTCCTGTTCAAAAAATTACAGAGACAACAGAGATAATAAAAAATAATGTCCAAGATTGGAAAACTGTTGAAGACAAAGAAATTGGTTTTAGTTTTAATTACCATACATTTTTAGGTGAATTTGTTTATTTGCCAAATAAAAGTGAAACTGGGAATGCAATACTTGGTAAATTTAGTAAAAATAACGATATATATATTGGCGGAATTTCAACAGATTTTACCGCCGGTCGAAGTGGATCATTCTATGACTTTTCTGGATACGATAATAAAAATAATGAGATAACTTATCACGGAGCAAGAACCCTTGATAAGGCTTCTTTAATAAACAAAAGTGATATTAAAAAAATATATAAAAATAAAAATGGTGTCGAAATAGTTTTAATAAATGGTTATACACCACCAGAAAGCGGTTATCCAGAACCTTGGGGTCTTGGAGAAGGTAACATTGGAGCTTTAGTCAATACAAACAATAAGACTTATCCTGGAATTTCTTTTCAATTTCCCAATATTTTAGAATCAGAAATGATTTTTATTCTTGATTCTTTTGATCTTACTAAATAAACCCAAAACCTACTCGTTGACCAGTATTGACAAGGGCGATATAATACCCCTATTCGGTCGAGCCGTTGGAACATAACTCGCCCTTTGTTTTAATAATTAAATTTGTTGATGCCTTCTATTAAAAGAACTCAATGGGGTAAAAAATACCCAAACCTTCCTAAGTTAGATTTAATTAAAATTCAACGAGAATCATGGCAAGAATTCCTAAAAAAAGAACTGATTGAAATCGTTCAATCAATTTCTCCAATCAGTGATTACACCGGTAATAACTGGGAATTAGAGCTAGATGAATTAACTTATGATCCAATCGTTGTTTCTGCTGACCTCGCCAAAAGAAAAGAATTAAATTACACTGTTCCTGTTCGTATCAAAGCCAAATTAACCAATAAAAGAAGCGGTAGTGTTCGTGAAGAAGACGTTTTCTTTTTAAACCTTCCTACTATGACTGACGAAGGTACTTTCATTATTAATGGTATTGAAAGAGGTGTCATCAATCAATTAGTCCGATCTCCTGGTATTTATTTCACTGGTAAAAATGATCCAGCCACTGGAAAAACTCTTTACAGTGCTGAAATCAGACCATCTCGTGGTTCTTGGTTAGAATTTTTTGTTGGTAAAAAAGATGTTATTTTTGCTCGAATTGATCGAAAAAAGAAATTTCCAGCTACTGTTTTTTTACGAGCCGCCTGTCAAATGGGTGACAAACAATTAGTTGCCGAATTTGGTGAATTCATTAATAGTACTATCCAAGCCGATATCTCTAAAACTTCTGAAGAAGCTATTTTAGAATTTTATCGAAAACTTCGACCAGGTGAACCTGTTGTTCTTGAAAATGCTCAAAAATTTTTCAACGAAAGATTCTTTGACGTTAGAACTTATGAATTAGGAACTGTCGGTCGTTACAAAATAAACAAAAAATTTGGTTTTAAATTTGACGACAATGACAAAGAAAATTGGGTTTTAAGAAAAGAAGATTTAGTCGCCACTGTCAAATATTTAGTTCAACTTCAAAAAGGCGAAGTCACTCGACTTGATGATATTGATTCTCTTGCCAATCGACGTCTCCGACGTTGTGGCGAAATCGTTTCCCAAATTGCTATTCGTCCAGCCTTAGCCAGATTTGAAAGAATGGTTAAAGAAAGAATGAGCTTGATTTCTACTAAAGAAAAACCAGCTCCTTCTCAGATGATTAATCCTCAACCATTAATTTCGGCTCTTAATACTTTTTTTAGATCCAATCAACTTTCCGCTATTTTAGACCAAACCAATCCTTTATCAGAACTAGATTTATTACGTCGTGTCACTGTTGTTGGTGTCGGTGGTTTATCAAGGGAACGTGCTGCTTTCTCAATTCGTGATGTTCACAGTTCTCAATATGGTCGTATTTGTGCTGTTCGTTCTCCTGAAGGTCCAAACATCGGTTTAGTTACTTATTTAGCTCTTTACGCTCAAGTTAATAAATATGGCTTTTTAGAAGCTCCTTTTAGAAAACTTGAAAAAGTTAAAGGTGGTTACACCATTTCCAAAGATTTTTCTTATCTCGATGCTGAAGATGAATTTGGTAAGAAAATTACCTATTTAGGTATTAAATTTGATGAAAATTTTGTTACTAAACAAGAATGGGTTCCAATTCGTTACGAAGGTGAATTTACCGAAAGTCCAATTGATCAAGTTGAATATATTGATTTAGTCCCTAACGAAATTGTTGGTGCTTCTGCTTCACTTATTCCTTTTATCGATCATGATGATGCTACTCGTGCTCTTATGGGTTCCCACATGCAGACTCAAGCAGTTCCTTTAATTGCTCCAGAATCTCCTTATATTGGTACTGGAATGGAATCGGCTGTTGCTACTTCTATGAAGAGAACAATTTTAGCCAAACATTCAGGTAAAGTTACTTATGTCGATGGCAGTAAAATTGTTGTCGCTCTCGACAAAAAAGCCACTGAACCAGGTTGTGAAGCCAGTGAAATTAGTGGAGATGGTAAAACTGAAACTTATAATTTAGTTAAATTTTTAAGAACATCACCATACGGTACTTGCTACAACCAAAAAGTTGTCGTTAATATGGGCGATATTATTAAAGAAGGCGATTTGTTAATTGACGGTCCATCAACTGCTGGTGGCGAATTATCAATTGGTCGAAATCTTTTAGTTGCCTATGCTTCAATCGATGGTTTATGTTATGAAGATTCTTTCTTAATTTCTGATCGTCTCGTCAAAGATGATGTTTTAACTAATGTTCAAATTTATGAATATCAAGCTCAGGTCATTGAAACTAAATTAGGTTCTGAGGAATTAACCAAAGATATTCCTAATGTTTCTGAAAACGAATTAGCTAAATTAACCGAAGACGGTATCGTTATGATTGGTGCCACTGTTGGACCAAACGATATTTTAGTTGGTAAAGTTGAACCTCGTGGCGAAAAAGAATTATCGGCTGAAGAAAGACTTTTACGCGCTATTTTCGGTGAAAAAGCTCGTGAAGTTAAAGACACTTCGCTTCGTGTTTCTAATGGTAAAGGCGGCGTTGTTATTAAAGTCGATATTCTTAATAAAGAAAAAGGTGACGAATTAGATCCAGGTGTTAACAAAATCGTTAAAGTTTATGTCGCTCAAATTCGACGTATTCAA
>Ga0247840_10006470_pt1 | contig 16817 bp, 19 predicted proteins | sample LaCruzMarch2015__FD_192404 | JGI IMG/M metagenome (GOLD analysis project Ga0247840, IMG submission 192404) | Freshwater microbial communities from meromictic Lake La Cruz, Castile-La Mancha, Spain - LaCruzMarch2015_17m | ecosystem: Environmental > Aquatic > Freshwater > Lake | place: Spain... | reverse complement strand
GTTGAAGCCACGGATGGATTTTCCTTTGCTTCTATGGCCGAGCTTGTTATTAGTGTAAAATGTCTTGGTAGGTCATTTGAGGAAAGTGTCGAAATATTGCGGGACCTGATGGAAACCAAGAAATCGAGTGATGAGGATAAAACCTCAAAGCCTGGTTTTCACATAGACGATGATGAAGGTCAACAGTAATATACATGAACGCAAGTAGTAAATTTTTTGTGGATGCTCCGGAGATAGCAAAACCGGAATTTAACAAGGACAACAAGTATGTGTCGTATTCTCAATATACGATGTATATGAAATGTCCGAGACAATACAAACTAGCCTACATCGATAAGCTGGATAAGGGCGAGAGTTCTCTCAACCTTGTATTCGGAACGGCGATGCATGAAGTTTTACAGAAATATATCGAAACCCTTTATACCCGTGGTTCTCCTGAAGCGGATGCTCTCCCTCTATGGAAAATGATGAAGGAAGCGATGGTGAGGGAAATCGATAATCCCAAGAATGGATTTAATGGTTCGTTGAAGCAGGATGATATCGATGAATTCATGATGGATGGTAAGGATATCATCGATTGGGTCACTTCGTTTGGTAATCGAATGAAGTATTTCCCATCCAAAGTCTACGAGGTTGTCGGAATCGAGTTGCCTCTGATTATTCCTCTCAAGAACAATCTCAACTATGTCGGATACCTCGATATCGTTCTCAAGAACAAATCGACGGGAATGATCAAAATCATCGACTTGAAAACCGCATCCCGAATCTGGAACAAATGGCAGAAGTCGGATGCAAGCAAGTTGAATCAGTTGTTGCTCTATAAGAAGTTCTATTCTGATTTGCATAAAATTCCCCTCGAAAGAATCGAGGTCGAATTTATCGTCCTACCAAGAAAACTCATGGAAGGGTATGAATTTGCACAAAACAGAATTCAGAGAATCGTTCCGCCGAACGGTAGGTTGTCTCTCAAGGAAGCCCTTAACAGCTTTGATAGTTTTTTGGAAGAGGCATTTTTAGTAGATGGATCATTTAATATGAAAAATCCATTTGTAAAAAATCCCGGAAAGTTAAAAAAGAATTGCAAATGGTGCCCCTTCAAAGGTACTGAACACTGTGACTCTAAGGAAGAATCTTGAAAATAGTTTGATATTTTCCAACGTTTTTTATTCCAACGATATATGTATAGAAAGGAGTGATTATGGGAAGAAAGAAACTAAACAGACCACAAGATGAAATCCGAAAACAAAATAGAATTCGATACAAAAGGTGGTATGATAAGAACAGGGAAGTCGTCAACAAAACAAAACTCATCAGATATTATAAAAATAAAAAATCTTGAATTTATAAAAAGAGCCAAACAGATTCATGGAAATAAATATGACTATTCAAGTTCTGTTTATAATAAGAGCAAAATCAAAATTAAAATTATCTGTAAAAAACATGGGAGTTTTCGACAAACACCAAATTGCCATTTAAGAAACCGGGGATGTCCGAAATGTGGGTTGATTTCCAGAACAAAGAAAAGGTCGAGTAATACAACAGATTTTATCAATCGGTCAGAACACATTCATAAAAACAAATATGATTACTCCAAAGTAAAATATATTAGTAGATATATAAAGGTAAAAATAATTTGTAAAAAACATGGATCATCATTCTTACAAACCCCATCAAATCATATAGATAATCGACAAGGATGCCCTAAATGCGGTTTAGAAAAAATAATAGAATCCAATAAGAACAGAATCATATCCGATGAAACCAGGAAGAGAATGAGTCGTAGTAAACGGAATATGTCGGATGAAACGAGGAATAAAATAAGAAAATCAAAACAGGGAATACCGCTTAGCGAAGAACATAAATTAAAAATAAGCAGAAACAGCGCTAGATTATCAGGTAAAAATCATCCCATGTTTGGTAAGACTCCGTGGAATAAAGGGGAAAAAGTAACTGATGGAACGGTTATACAAAAAATGAGATTGTCTGCCATAAAAAGAATCTCCAAACAAAAATTTAATGGTGGCCAAGTTTATCCCAGATATAACATAAATGCATGTAAAATAATCGATGGATATGGAAAGCAGAATGGATATAACTTCCAACACGCCGAAAATGGAGGCGAATTTTTCATCAAAAAACTTGGTTATTGGGTCGATGGATATGACAAAGAAAAGAATGTTGTTATCGAATATGATGAATCATACCACGGAAAACAACAGAAAAAAGACATTCGGCGCATGAATGAGATTATACAACATTTAAAATGTAAATTTATGAGAATGAAAGAAAACGGAGAAATATATTTAATCAAAGGAACCGATCATTGTGATGGAAAGGAAGGAGTCCAAAATGAATACCGTTGAACCAAATCCCGAAGAAATGGCAAAGGAAATGGCGAAAGATTTCGTAAAGATGATGGGTGAGTTGAAATCCCGAATCTCAGGATCTGAGAATTGGGATTTAAAAGATATTATGTCGGTTCAGCCTATGGACAGGCCATGTGGCGCCGTTTTCTATATGGATTACAAATATGATTTTGATAAAGCAGCTAAAGAAGAATTCGAATACGCAAAAAAGAAGCTTCTCGACAAATACAATTCCGAGAAGGTTCATGAACCCATCAAAGACTTGGATTCTTCCAACGTCAAGGAGCAACGGTATATATCAGATGATGGAACGCTGGTCATATATAGATATGACAACGGTGGTTGGTATTGTCTGGCTGGTAGAGCCGGATTTGTCCTTTTTGAGAGAGGGATTCCAGTCGGTTATGTGGGAACCCGCATGTCTTAAAAATACTTTTTATAGATAAAAAAGTGAACGGTTTATCTCGCATTTGTATATATATACATATGAAACGAGAACTACTATGACACAACACCAAGCCAAACTTACAACCGTAAAAATCTTCAAAGACAAGTATGACGCATTCAAAGTGAGCGGCATCAAATCCGGCATGACGCTTCAGAAGTTGGTCAACCGATCAATGTATTTGTATTTGAATGATGAGAACTATCGAAAGAAGATTGATGAATCGAATGAACTGCAAATGAGCGGTTCAAGTTTCTAACTCCAACATAAAGGTTTCAGATGCCTGAGCAAAAAATAGGTTACTTGCCGAAGGGTCAGAGAAAGAAAATTCTCTTTTGTTGTGACGATATCCGAATGAATAGCGGAGTCGCTACGATGGGAAGAGAAATTGTCATTGGTCTATGTCATAAATATAACTGGGTAAATCTTGGAGGCTCAATCCAACATCCCGAAAAGGGAAAGATATTCGATTTGAATGAAGCCACCTCCAAATTTACAGGAGTGGTAGATCCATCTGTAAAGGTATATCCCGTCGATGGTTACGGTAACCCCGATATTTTAAAGCAAGTCATTGCTCAGGAAAATCCAGATGCAATCCTTCATTTCACAGACCCCCGATTTTGGGTATGGCTCTATCAGATGGAGAGAGAACTTCGACAGAGGATTCCTATTTTCTATTACAACATCTGGGATGATTTGCCATATCCGATGTATAATCGCCCATTCTATGAGAGTTGCGATGCCCTATTCGCTATTTCGAAGCAAACTGAGAACATCAACAAGCAGGTTCTCGGAAGAAGCAAGTATGTTACGTTGGATGAGTTGAAGAACGGAGAGGCATTAAATGGTAGGTCTCTCGTTCATTATGCTCCTCATGGTATTTGCTCCAAAACATTCAGACCATTGACCACAACCGAAGAATTGGATGCTTTGTCTAAATTGAAAAAGCAATTGTTTAGGAACAAGGAATATGATTTTGTCTTGTTCTATAACAGCAGAAACATTCGTCGCAAGCAAACAACCGATGTAGTTTTGAGCTATAGGTTATTCTGTGATACACTTACCAAGGAACAGGCATCGAAATGTTGTCTGTTGATGCATACCCAACCAAGGGATGATAATGGAACCGATTTGATTGCGGTTAAGGAAGCCCTTTGTCCAAAATACGATATTATCTTCTCGGACGGAAAGGCATCGCCTGATGCAATGTGCATTCTCTACAATATCGCTGATGTCAGCATTCTGATTACATCGAATGAGGGATTCGGACTATCAACAGCAGAATCCATCATGTCGGGAACACCCATCATCGCAAATGTCACTGGTGGATTGCAAGACCAGATTGGACAGGTTGATAATGATGGAAAACCACTACAATTTACCGTGGATTGGGGTTCCAACCACGATGGGAGATTCAAGAATCATGGGGTTTGGGCTAAGCCTGTGTGGCCATCGAACAGGTCACTCCAAGGATCGATTCCGACACCATATATCTCCGATGATAGAGCTAAAATCGAAGATGTAGTTAATGCTATCTGTTCTTGGTATAAGACACCAAAGGAAGAACGTAAAAAGGCCGGATTGGAAGGTCGGCGCTGGGCATTGAATGAGGGCGGCATCAATGCTGAAAACATGTGTGCTAGAATGGGTGAGGGCATTGATTTGGTTTTCAAAAACTGGAAGCCAAGACCAAGATTTAGTTTGCATACCACCGATGAGTTTGTTGGCCATAACATGCCAGACGGAAATCTCGGAATGATGTTTGATTTAAAGAAAGAAGAATGATATGAACTATTACATAACAAGACTAAAGATTTGGTATTTCGATTGGGTTTATGCCATCGGCGTAAGGCTTATGATGTGGGCAAATCAAAAATGCGCTAATCTCAAAAACCGAATCGATGCTAGGGAAAACAGGACGAGATTGTTGATTTCGGAGAAATCGAAACAGTGGAGAACCACTTTGAACAAATCCAAGGCTTTGAAAGCCAAGGATTGTGTTTTGAAGTCAATCATCACATCAGAGAATGGTGAATCGCTGATTATTCCAGAAGGTTCAGAAAAGAGAATGTCCAAAAAATCAAAATAAATGAGTAACGAAATCAAACCGATATTGGTCGCACAGTGTCCATTGTTTACAAGAAGCGGATATGGTGTACATTCTATGGATTTGGTCAAAAGCCTCATCCGATACAACAAATTCGATGTTAAGATTATACCGACAAGATGGGGAGCGTGCCCGATGCTTCCACCGGACAACAAGGATTTGATTTCGCTTCAACCATATGTTCTGACGCAGAATCTCACGCAACAACCGCATGTATTCTTTCAGATTTCCATTCCAAATGAGTGTCAGAAGGTTGCCAAGTATAACATCATCATGACGGCTGGAATCGAGACAACGGTTTCCAGAGCCGAATGGGTAGAGGGAATGAACCGAATGGATTTGTGTTTGGTTCCATCTGTTCACTCCAAGAAGGTATTTGAAAATTCGAAGTTTACCAAACAAACGGGCCAACTAAAGGAAGATGTTCAGTGTCGAATTCCAATGGAAGTGGTTTTCGAGGGATGCGACACCAACATCTACAAGAAAACATCCGAACAATTCGACCATCTATCATCTATTCCTGAGAAATTCCTATACCTTTTCGTCGGCCATTGGTTACAGGGTTCAACAGGTCACGATAGAAAAGATGTCGGAATGCTTGTAAAGATATTCTGTGAAACATTTAAGAATCAGAAGAATATGCCTGCTCTGGTTCTAAAGACAAGCGGAGCAACATTCTCGGTGGTCGATAAATATGAAATTCTAAGAAAGATATACGACATAAGAAAGACTGTATCAGGAAATGTTCCGAATATATATCTTCTTCATGGCGAATTGACCGATGTTGAGATGAACACGCTGTATAATGACCCAAGAGTGAAGGCGCACGTCACATTCACTCACGGAGAAGGATTTGGCAGACCTCTTCTTGAAGCATCATTGAGTGGTAAACCGATCATTGCACCGAATTGGAGTGGTCACATCGATTTTTTGAACAAGGAATATGCAGTTCTCTTGCCAGGCGAAGTCAAACAAGTCGATGGTTCATCAGTGAATGATTTCATTATTAAAGAGAGTGGTTGGTTTTTTACCAGCTATTCTCACGCCTCTAATGTCTTAAAAGATGTTTATGAGAATTATGAAAAATATCTACCAAATGCTGAAAAACTTCGTAAGGAAAATATGTCCAAATTTAATATGAATGAAATGGATAAAGTTTTGTGGGGGATTCTTGATAAATACGTTCCAGAAGCTCCAAAAACTGTCGAGTTAATCTTGCCAAAACTTACTAGATTAACCAAGAAAGATTAATTAGAATAATCTAACTTTTTTCTAACTTTTCAAGTTTCTATTTGATATGTATTAGTATGGGTAGAAAACGCAAATATTTCACCGATGATGAAAAGATTCAAGCCAATCGTGATAAATTTATGCGTTACTATTGGAAAAATACAAAAAAAATAAGAAAAAAAAATTTGGCTAGATATTATGAACGAAAGAAAATTAACAACTGAAGAATTCATAGTTAAAGCTAAAAAGGTTCATGGTAATGATTATGATTATTCGTTAACGAAATATGTTTGGAGTAAAACACCCATCAAAATAATTTGTAAACAACATGGTATATTCCAACAAACACCAAATAATCACTTGAGGGGGAGTAAATGTTTCAAATGTCGTGGAAGTAAAAAATTAACAACAAAAGAGTTTATTCAAAAAGCCAAAATTATTCACGGGAACACTTATGATTATTCGATGAGTAATTATGGAAATGTTTTTTCTAAAATTAAAATAATTTGTAAAAAACATGGAATTTTTTGTCAAATTGCAAGACAGCACATTCGGGGTGCAGGATGTCCGTCTTGTAAAGCCGAAAAAGTTGGAAACAGATGTAGATCAAATCTCGATGAGTTTATTGAAAAGGCTAATAAAATTCATTTGAATAGATATGATTATTCCAATGTCAAATATAATGGTTCATATAAGAAGGTTATAATTACATGCAAAAAACATGGGAGTTTTAGACAAACACCAAATAATCATATTAATAATCATGGATGTCCACGATGTGCATTTAGAATATCAAAGTCAGAAAAGAATTTTTTAGATTATTATAAAATAAAAAATAGGCAAGTTTTAATTGGGACGAAACAAGTGGATGGATTAAATAAAAAATCAAATACAATTTACGAATTCCTCGGAGATTACTGGCATGGCAATCCAAAAAAATTTAACTCAAATCAAATGAACGAATTATGTAAATCTCCATTTGGTAAACTATATTTGAATACAATCAAAAGATTTGATTTACTGAAAAGAATGGGTTATAATATTAAATACATCTGGGAATCAGATTGGAAAGATTTTGTAAAGGGATTCTCGAATCAACCAAACTTGATAATACATAAATAAAAACTATCATCCGAATTTCAATAAAAATGCTTGTAAATTTTTCGATCATTTAAATGAAAAACTAAAGTGGAGTGGAAAGCACGCATTGAACGGAGGAGAATTCTACATTAAAGAACTGGGTTATTGGGTGGATTATTACGAACCGACAAAAAATATAGTAATAGAGTGGGATGAGAAAAATAGACATTATAGAAAAGGTCAATTAACAGAAAAAGATATCAAAAGACAAGAGGAAATAACTGAGTGTCTAAAATGTAAATTTATTAGGATAAAAAGTGAAGATTATGAACAAGCCGAAAATATCATTCTTGGTAACCTGTAAAAACGAGGGAATGGCTTTGGAGAAACTCCTTGAGAGGCTAAAAAGACACTGTACAACCCATCCTGAGTGCAATACGGTGGTATTGGATGACTTCTCAACCGATGAGTATACCAAGAACGTCCTAAATTCTTATAAAAACCTTGACAATTTTATAATCCGTCAACATAAGTTGACTGGCGACTTCTCCGAACACAAGAACTATGGAAACTCACTTTGCACAGGTGAATACATCTTTGCTATCGATGCTGATGAGATTCCATCCGATTTCTTGTTGGATAATCTCAATGCCATACTGAATTCAAATTCGGAAGTGGAGTTGTATTGTTTGCCGAGGGTCAACATTTTGCTTGGTCTGAATGAACGCGAATTGCTTAGGTGGGGATGGAACCTTTCGAAGTTGGAAGAATTTAAAGATGAAAAAATACTTGATACAGAATCGGAAGAATATAAATTTCTGAAAAAATATGGATTTATTATAGAAGAAATGGATTTGTAATTACTATATATTCCTGGTTGAATACGAATATACTAATATGGCTAGACCGAGAGAATCATTACCCAAATATTTAAGAAAAATCACTTCCAATGGAGTAATTTTGTGGGTTCGTGTTTGCTCGAAATGTAATGGAGACATTAAACACAAAAGTTATGTTTCTGCAAAAAATTGTCATAAACAAAATCGGCTATGTTCTAGTTGTGGGTGTTGGAATAAAGGTCTCACAAAAAAAACAAACCAATCTTTAAGAAGTATGGCTAAAAAAGTATCAATTTCTCTAAAAAAAATTAGAAAAAATAACCCACCTTGGAATAAAGGATTGACTAAAGAAAATAATGATGTACTAAAAGAAATGGGAGATAATCACATCGGATTTAAACATGATGGGGAAACAAAAAAATTAATATCCGAATATTCTAAAAAATGTTGGGAAAACGAAGAATATCGTAAAAAATGTTTGTTAAATCTACAACGAGGACAAGACGAAGATATCAAGAAGAAAAGCAAAGAGAAAATTAAAAAACTTTGGACATTACCAGAATATGAAAATTGGAGAAAATCCACGCTTGATAATATAAATAAAAACAGAAATGTTGCAGAATGGAGAAAAACAGGAGAAAAAAATGGGAACTTTACCCCCCATCAAAATATGGAAGATTTTCAATTGTATAAACATTTAGTTTGGTTTTATACGAGAAAAAATGAATTATTTACATTAAACAATTTTAATAAAAGAGGTCACGCAGCAAGAAATAAAAAATCATATCATTTAGATCACAAATTTTCAATAAAAGAAGGATTCAAAAATAAGATACCTCCCGAAATTATAGGTTCTATATCCAATTTGGATTTTATTCCTTGGAAACAAAATATTCAAAAAAGACACAGATGTTCAATTACAAAACATCAACTATTAAAGTTATATGAAAAAGAAAGTAAAATTTAAATTGCCAATTATAAACTTTCCTGATTACCAAGCTCGACTTTACAAAAATCTACCCCATGTCAAGTGGGTGAGGAAACTGCACGAATTCGTTGATGGAGCAAAGTGCTCGGCTAAATTACCGAAGGAAGTCGAATACGCTTTGATTCACGAAAAGACTCTCCAACGACAAATTGAGCAAAACATGTTCTACAACACCAACTGGTCCCAAGATGACAATGTTAGGAAATGAGAACCTCAGATTTATATACGGTGATGTGTTTTCCAATCTTTCCGATTTCAAACACACCGCAAGTTCTCCTGTTGATGTATCATCTGTAGATTCCTCTGTTAAGAATATCCCCATTATCTATTCTCCCACGCATGACGCGGTGGCAGCAATGGATCAGATAAGGAAGATTTCGAGAAAGGTAATTTTCCTAACGCATAATTCGGATATCAATATCGATGGGAAGTTGTATTCTCTTTTGCCTTCCAATGTTGTTAAGTGGTATGCTCAAAACGTCGATGTGAGGGGGGATAAGGTGGATTCTCTACCAATAGGAATAGAAAATTTACATTGGATGAAGATTCACGGCATAAACAAACCGCAATCTATGGATGAGAAAGTGAAAGAGCCGAAGATTTATAGAAATCTCCTCTACATGAATCACAGCATATGGACGAACCCGAAGGAACGTCAATCGTCATATGACCTATTGAAATCCAAATCATTTGTTACCACACATCAACCAAATAAAAGGGATTTCTCTACTTATATAGACAACATTTACAACCACAAATTCGTTCTCTGTCCTCCCGGTAATGGATTGGATACCCATAGAACTTGGGAGACGTTATATCTGAATTCGATTCCCATCGAAAAAAGAAATATCAACAATTCATTCTATACAGATTTGCCGATTTGCTTTGTAGATTCTTGGGAAGAAATCACGGAGGAATTTTTGAGTTCTGAGTTTTTGAGAATATCAGTTCAAAAGAATCTCAGAAAGTTATTTCCCCAATATTGGTCAACGAAAATAATCAATGAAGCCCAAAATACATAATGTCAGTTTTTCCGATTCATTCAAGAAATGTGGATATGAAACGAACAATGCGACATCGTTGTTGTATAATGCTAATTATTTGAATTACGATCAGAAATTTGAACAGAGAATACCCAAAATTTTCCATTATATCTGGTTCGGTGAACTTCCAGAGAAACAAAAAGCATTGGTAGAGACATGGAAGGTGATGAACCCATCGTGGGAATTCAAATTTTGGAATGAAGAGTCTTCCAAGAATTTTCCGCTGGTCAATAAACATGTTTTTGATAATACCAAGAACCTAGCTGTAAAATCAGACATTCTCCGTCTTGAAGTCCTCTATAGATACGGCGGGGTCTATGCTGACGCTGATTTTCTCCATCTTCAATCATTCGATGATTTCACCTATCTGAAATTCTTCACCGGCCATCCTGATACTGATAATATTGCCGCTGGACTGATTGGTTGTAATCCAAACAACGAAATAATCAAACATGTCATTGATACCATGAGTTCGGTAAAATCTCCGCCGAACTCCATTCCATCGATAATGGCATATGGCCCTCAGATTTTCTCAAGACAGATATTGGATGGGTTAAACAAATTCGATACAGACCTCGCAGTTTTGTTCCCACCTTCATTCTTTTATCCTTTCCCCGGCCGATACCGAGAATTTATTCGCCATATGTCTCCACAGGAATTAATCAAATTCATGAAGGACTATACTCACATGGAAACTCACTCAATACATCTTTGGTATTGTAGCTGGCAATGATTTATGAACATCGAAGAGTTAAAATCGGACTTTGCATATTGGTGCCAGACATGGAAAGATGATCCAGGTTTGAATGATTCAATCTATGAATCCTTTGAGAAAAAAGTTTGGGAAACCCCACATCTCGTAGACCATCTAAACGTCATTCAGTCAAACAAGATGGGATTGATGGGATTTGGTGAAATTCCATTCAGGTATCTATGGTTGTTATTGGTGAATGAACTCCCACAGAATTTCAAATTCTTGGAGATCGGTATCTATAAGGGTTCCATTCTCGCTCTTGTCAATTTGTGCGCAAAAAACTTGGAGAAGGGGTGCCGAATATACGGTATATCCCCTCTGGATGGTCACGGTGATAGATACGACACATATGATGCTGCTGATTACATGGCTTGTATCATCTATATCCACGAAATATTGGGATTGGGTATGTCCAATACAAAAATATTGAAAGGATTACCCACGGATTCCTCCATCAAGGATTCCATATTGAGGGAGGGCAAATTTGATATGGTTTACATCGATGGGAGTCACAATTACGAGGATGTGGTAAGCGACATAGAACTATCCACAGAATTATTGAGTTCGGGTGGCTTCCTCGTTATGGATGATGCTTCTTTGAACCTCCACCTGGGAAGTAGAGCCAGATTCCACGGTCATGCTGATGTAGCGAGAGCCGTAAAGGACAGATTGGATTCGAATCAGTCATATGACCATTTGTTCGCCTGTGGTCATAATAGAGTGTGGAGGAAGAAATGACAACCTATCTGTATTGTTATGCTTCAGCAGGCACATATGACTTGCAACATGTAACTCAATTACAGATAAACACGCTTCATTCTGCCATAAGCATCGGAGAGGTAGATAGGGTTTTTCAGTTGGGAATCGATGATATAGAATCCTCATTCAAGGAAAAATACAAACACATCATGAGTCTTCCCCGAGGCGGCGGGTACTGGGTGTGGAAATACTATTTTGCGAATAGAATGCTGAATGAGCCGAATATCAACGATGGCGACATTCTCATCTATTCGGATTCCAAGATGTTGTTCACGAATGCCGTTTCAAATCTGGTCGAGGTCATGAATCGAGACAAGATAGATGTCATGACGTTTTGGAAGCCTTATATGACCGACACCCTGATGTTTGATGAGAAGACTTGGACAAAGAGGGATTGTTTTATTTTGATGGATGCTGATAGAGAGAAATATACCCACAGTATGCAGGGATGGGGTGGTTTTTATATCTATAGGAAGTCCGAATTTTCTCGCTATTTCTTCAATGAGTGTCTAAAATATGCGGTTGATTACAGAGTATCAACGGATAGTCCAAATGAATGTGGATTACCGAATTACGACTCATTTAAAGACCACCGACACGATCAATCCATATTATCACTCATGGCAAAGAAACATAATTTTTATCCATACAGATATCCAACGATGGGTCAATTCAAATCGAATATTTGCCCCATCGAAACATTTCCTGATATGATAGTTGATGAAAGGTCAACTTATCCTGTCATGTTGGACTATCAACAACATACTCACAAATAAGCATGAAAATCGCATTTTTATCCGAGGCCGGATTCAACGGCACAATACCAAGGAATTTTGCCAATATGCGTACGGACCTGTTGAGTATTCTCTAATCCATGACAAAACACTGGAGAGACAAATATCACAGAACATGTTTTACAATTCCAATTGGTCACAGAACGACAATGTTAGAAAATGAAAACATGTGGACAGATGTAGAAAAAGGTCGGTTTTCATATTTTGATTGATATGTATATATATGAAACGAAGTAGAGTTTTTAAGAAATGTTTGATATGTGATAAATTGTTTGAGGTTATAAAGAGTAGAGAAAAAACAGCCAAAACTTGTAGTAGATATTGCTACCACAGATATTCAAAATCCTTTACTCCCTGGAATAAAAATAAATCTTACGAGGAAATATATTCTGCTGAAGAATTAATTAGAATAAAGCGTATACAAAGTAATCATTCATGTGGATCAAACAATCCGATGTATGGAAAAACACATACTAAGAAAATAAAGCGTCTCCTATCTAAACTAAAGAAAAATAATATTCCTTGGAATAAGGGGAAACGATTTCCTGGGATATTTAGTTCGATTGATAGAACAGGCTCAAACAACGCCATTATAAAATATATCTTAAAAAAAGAAAATATTACATTTGATGAGTATCTGACGATTACGAAAGATAGAAAATCATATCGTAGAGCTGTACTGAACATAACAAAGTCTCAACCAATACATTTATTGAAAAATTATGATAAACGGGGAAACAAATCATATCATTTGGATCACATTTATCCTATATCCAAGGGGTTTGAAAACAAAGTCCCGCCTCTTGTTATAGGTGATATTTCCAATTTGAAATTCATTCATTGGACAAAAAATTTACAAAAATCAAATAAACTATCAGAGTCTACCAAGAAAAAATATGAAAATAGCGTTTCTATCTGAATGTAATTTTACTGGACAATATCCTAGAAATTTTCCCAATTCCCGTACGGATGTTGCTTGGCAAATCGCCCTCAAGGCAACACACCACCCGATATCAGAATATAAATCCGTCAGTGGATATGATTATGTGGTTGTAATTTTACCCAAGGGCCATTGCACAGTGGATTCGGCTGGAACATCAATCGTTCAGAAAAACAAAAGGCTTTTGTGTTCATCGATTTTGCATTCTGATATAACATCGGTTTTGAAGTCGAACAACAAGAAACTCTGCTTTATGCAGGAAGGTCCGACATGGTATTTTAATGACTATGAACTAGCTGACCAAATTGCTTACGTCAACTTCATTGATTCTTGTGATATGATTCTATGTCACAACAAATATGACATTTCCTTTTATAAGGGGTTATCATCCAAGCCAATCCGCATTCTTCCCACTTTGATGATAGAAGATTCCATAAAGGATATTGACCAATCAATTGAACGTAGCGGTTGTATGATAGGTGGGAATTGTTCTCATTGGTATGGTGGGTTTCACAGTTATCTTATGGCTTTGAACTTTGATTGTGATTTGTATATCCCATCCATGCATTGTAGAAGGGAAGGCGAGGAAAAGTTGGAAAGACTCCATCACCTATCATATCTTACATGGGTTGATTGGATTAAAGAACTGAATAAACGAAAATACGCGATTCATTTGATGCCTACCGTTGCCGCGGGGACGTTTTCTTTGAATTGCGCATATTTGGGGATTCCATGCATAGGAAACAAATGCTTGGATACACAAAACTGCTTTAGGGAACTATCGGTGGATGTCAACGACTTGAATTCTGTAAAAAAGAAAATTGAACAATTGAGAGCCCCAGATTTTTACGAACACATCTCATTGAAAGCTAAGGAAATTTTCCGAGGAGAATTTTCCGAGGAAATGTTCCTGTGTAAGATGGAAGAGGTTTTTATATGATAGAACTTCACGATAAGATTTTTGACATTTGTGGATATGATGGCTTTTATATCGAATGTGGCGCTAACGATGGAATCAGGCAGAGTAATACTATACGACTAGAACGTGAAAAAAATTGGAGGGGTTTGTTAATAGAAGCATCGCCTTCTGCGTATGAAAAATGTGTAATAAACAGAGATAACTCAAAAAATATAATTTTAAATGCAACATTATCATCTTTTGAAAACCAAGGCCGAGTCTTTCGTGGCGACTTCGATGGAAGCCTTACCGGAAGTATAAATGGAACAAAAAGAAAAAATAATGCAAATGTAGAAGTTAAATGTTCTTGCCTTGATACGTTTCTAAGGGAACATGAGATAAAAACTGTTGATTTATTTTCTCTTGATGTAGAAGGGTATGAGGTGGATGTTTTAAAAGGAATTGATTTCACCTATTGTTTTCCAAAAATGATCCTTGTAGAGATCTGTGAAAATAGGGATGTTATAGAATTTTTGAAATCGGCTGGATATTCCAATTTCATAAATTTATCGAAATACAATAAGAACGATTATCCGATGTGGGATGAAAAAACAGACGATTATCTATTTACAAAATAATATATGGAAAACAGATTTGTCATTGTCACGCCATCCTATAACAACGAGGATTGGGTGGAGGTTTACCTTGATAGTATAAATCAACAGACATACTTAAATTACAAAGTGATTTACATCAATGACAATTCCACTGATAGAACAGAAGAGTATGTATTAAAGAGATATCCGAATCTGAAAAACTCAAAGAACTTCACATACATAAAAAATTCGGTCAATAGAGGCGCAGGAGAAAATTACAAACTTGGAATCAGTTTGTGTGAAGATGATGACATCATTCTGAATGTTGATGGCGATGATTGGTTGGCGACACCCGATGTATTGACACAGTTGAATGAGGTTTATAATAAATACGATTATTGGGTGACGTATGGGAAGATGTATGCCTATTCTACCGATGAATCTTCCGATAATCCCACAATATCGGAAGCAAATCCGCAGAATACGCCATATGACCCATTTATTCACAAATTTCAACTCTATCGGAGGGATAGGTGGAGAGCATCGCATTTGCGAACCTATCGTAAATTCTTGTTTGATAAGATAGACCAAAAGGATTTCATATCCCAAATAGACGGTAAGATGTTTTGGCACGCTCATGACCTGGCTCTCATGTATCCGATGCTGGAAATGACACCGATTGACAAGATTGGGGTTATAACCTTTCCGACTTATATGTATAACGCTTCAAAGACAAATGCCCTTCGAACGAGACAACGGGAGCAGACAGATAACACCCACTTCGAAACGGAGATTCGAACCAAAAAGGTCTACAAAAGAAGTTCCGACAGAAATACCTTAACAGGAGAGAAATTGCCACAGGTGAATTTTATTTCTGACATGAAGGAGAGAAACAGCATCCCAACCAAGTTCTCAATTGTATATAATAGAACTGAGGGGGAGTATGATATCACATTGGTTCAAGATGATTCCATTCTAAAGGTTATTTCTGGAGAAATCAAGGTCAACAAGCGAAATGGAAAATTGGTTGCTGATGTTCACGAACCCCCATATCTGTTTACTCAAAGTGATGTATATCAAAAGGTATATCAGAATTCCAAGATGTTCGATGTAATTCTAACCAACAACGAACAACTGTTGACTTTGCCCAATGCTGTATTCAGAAACAGTGGATATGAGGTTGTGTTAAACAAAAATGTTCACAAGCAGACTTGGCCTGTTCTACAAGATAATTCATTAATCAAGATTTACGACAAATCCAAACTTGTATCATTCATTACATCAAACAAGACCTTCACCAAAGGGCATGAGTTCAGAATGAATTGTTTTAATCATCTATTGACCAACAAGGCAAAGGTGGACATGTTTGGTGTTGGGATTCGGGAAATAGTAGGCAAAATCGAAGCACTCAAGGATTACCGATTCTCGGTTGCTATAGAAAACGGTCAATGCAAGAATTACTTCACCGAGAAGATACTTGATTGCTTTCTCACGGGAACCATACCAATTTATCACGGTTGTCCCAATATTGGAGACTACTTCGACACGGATGGATTTTTTATATTCCAGACAGAGGATGAGCTATTAAAAATACTAACATCCTTGACTGAGAAGGATTATTCTGATAGGATATCATTGATTAGGAAAAATTTCGAAAAAGCTGATGTGTGGTGGTATGATAACGATAGATTTTTTGAGAAATACTTGAAGAAACTGATATGAAACCCATTGTTGTAGTCAAGAGACCTGCTGGATTCGGCAGCAATTTTCTTCAAGCGCTCGATTGGTGGTGGTATTCGGAAGACACGGGGGTTCCCGTTTACATTGACTGGAACGAGAACGGCAGAAACATCTTTGACGATTTCTTCGAACAGAAGCATCCGAGACCCAACGGCGAGGTTGATGTGGTGGAAGGTTATTATGGATTCAACAAGCATTCTACTCCCGAGATAGATATTCTCAGATATAATAGAATGTC
>Ga0247840_10006467_pt1 | contig 16820 bp, 15 predicted proteins | sample LaCruzMarch2015__FD_192404 | JGI IMG/M metagenome (GOLD analysis project Ga0247840, IMG submission 192404) | Freshwater microbial communities from meromictic Lake La Cruz, Castile-La Mancha, Spain - LaCruzMarch2015_17m | ecosystem: Environmental > Aquatic > Freshwater > Lake | place: Spain... | reverse complement strand
AAAAAATGAAATATATTTTATCATTTTTTTGTAAATATGAAACATTTGGGAAATTATTTCCAAAAATTCCTGAACTTGTAATTCCTGTTAGACATTGATTCTTTATTTCATATAATTCACCTTTATTATATTCTTGTGTAACTATATTTGTTTCATTTGTTGTTGAATCTTGTATTATGTTAATTACATAATTAATTCCTGAATATGAATATGTAATTCCATATGCTTCGTTTAAAGGGAAAATATTCGTATTAGAATTAAGTCCAGTTGAAAAACCTGTTAGAGATAATACTGCATTGTAATTATTAGTATTTGCTGATATAACTTGGGAATTAGAACTATCAAATTTAATATTTATTTTACCATTATCTTCAGATGAAATTATATTATGATTTGATGATATAATATTATACCCCCATGGATGATTATCAATATATTTTATATTTCCATTATTATCAAATATTGTATAAAATAAACAATTATTAAGTTTATAAGGATAAGTATCTGTTTTTGTTATATTATCTGGATTACATATTTCGTATAATGTTATATTTTCTTTATTATTTTGTACTGAAAGAGATGTAAGGGATTGTAAATATATCTTTGGACAAGAAAAATTAGATAAAAAACATATATTATTTTCATTTATATCAAAAGAACAACTTATAGTCGGGTCATCTAATGCTATATACCCGTCAGATTGTTTAACAAAAACTGCCCAATTAAAACTCCATATATTTTCAAATCTAGAAAATTTTACAAGAAATACACTAAAATTATTATTATCTATAGATATTATTAAATCAGATTCTGAAAATTGTATATCTGTATTCATATCATTCTGATAAAATGATAATTTGTTTCCTGTAAAAATTCCGGATAGAATTATGTTATTTTCATCGATTGCTTTTAAATTTGTTATTTTTCCATTTAATATTTGAAATAAATCATTGTCAAAATCTGGATCTATTGATACAGGTATTTTAAAATTTGTAAAAGAGGAATCACTCGCTTCATAATTTACTGGTATTCCTTCTACAAACGGAGAAGTAGATGTTCTTTTCTTAAAACTTACTCCAAAATCTGTAGTATTTGGATATTTTTCTAGATCTCTAAACCTTGAATCTACTTGCACTGTATAAACTGGTTTAGACATTATATCTAAGTAAATATAATAATTCTTTAAATAAAAATATTCATAATTAACTAAATGTTATATTATTTGATAAAAGCGTTAAGAAAATACCTAAACAATTATACTAAAATATAAGATTAAGTAATTAACATCACTTTTATCTGTCATTTTATATGATATAATTATATCATATAAAAATATTTGTAGAGTAAAAAATATAAGATTAATTTAACTATTTTAGTTTGAATAATAGGTTTAACAACTTTTTCAATTTTAGATAAACTCGTTATTATTTTTTAAGATGTGTTTTTATTATTTCTATAAGTTCTTCTTTATTTTTTGAAGTATATTTAGAATAATTTTTTATTTTATTTAGTTTAGCAACTTCTTTTAATTTTTTTAAAGAAAACCCGCTAATTTCTTTAATATTAAATACTTCATTTGTTATTTCTGATTCGGAAACTGTCTCATTTAATTTAGATTGTTTTTCATAAATAATGAGTACATCATCCTCTGCTACAATAGGTTCTGATATTTGTGATTTTTTCTTAGGAACTCGTTTAGATGTTTCTACAATCCCTTCGATTTTTTTAACAATATTCTTATAACCAATAATATTTGTATCATTAATTAGTTTGATATCGTCTTCTGATAATTTGAAATTTTTATATACCTCCTCATCAGTCCATTCTTTATTTAAAGATGGTAATGGTATCCATTTACAAGTTGATTCAGAAATATCCTGAGATGCTTTTCTTAATGATAACATAAAATTTGGTAATTTACATTTCATATAACTTAATAACGATTTTGCTTCATCTTCATTAGATACTTTAAATGATATATAACTAGCTGTATGTATTTCATCTGGTTTTCCTATAAATGTATTTCCAAAACAACCTTTTCCTCCATTTGCTCTTGCTGTAATAACTTTCCAAAAATTATATTCTTTTTTAATTTCTTTTTTTTCAATATTCTTTTCAAAGCCTTTTTGTTGAGATACATAACATTTAATAGTATCTTTCGTTTTATCGTTTTTTAATCTTTTATCATTTGTTTCAACCTTAAAATACGATTGACTTATAAATATACTATCAATACTATTGAATTTTAACATTTTATCAATAATAGTACAATATTTACTATCTACAAATACATCATAATTATTTTTAGAGATTGAACCGTTAAAATTACAATATCCATTATGATTTGTATCTTTTAGAAAGTAATTAACACCACCTTCAATTTTAACTGAATTACCGAATATTTTACAAGCATCATCAAAGTGTTTAATATAAACAATATCTTTTCGTTCTAACATATTTTTACGAAAACTATCTAATCCTTTACCTCCTGAAAACCATCTGGACGGTATTACAAAACATAACAAATTACACTTTTCAATATAATACTCTACAAACTTGTTATATAATGCTTTTGCTGACCCTTTTTTTATTTTTAATTCCTCATTATATGGAGGATTTCCAATTACAATATCAAACTTATCAATTCCAAACTCTTTTTTAATATCTAATTGTAAAGAATCGCCTTCATATAGATTCAGTTTGTATTCATTATTAACATTAAATATTTGTTTAACTATGAAACAATTCTTCTTATTATATTCAGCCATAAACAACATATTTTCTAATATATGTTTCTTGCGGTATGTATCGTTTGTTATTTTCTTCTTCAATCCATCCATTAACTTGTAATAAATAGCAATTGGGAAATTTCCCATTCCTGTGGTTGTATCACCCCATTTTAAAGTTTCATCTTCAAATATGTTTTTATTATATTTTTCTTTGTAGTATGCTTCTAAATCTCTTAACATATCATTAATAAAACTCATAGGAGTATAAACCTCTCCGAATTTCTTTTTTTCTATCTCTTTAGGTTTCAAACATTCATTAATTAATTTTAATAATTCATTTGGACTATCTATTAAACTTTGCAATGACATCTTAAATGTAATAGATATATTATATGTATTAGAATTATTATCAAAATATTTTGAAACTATATTTTTTATAATATTTATTAAATCTTTCTTATTCCACCAAATCAAACACATGTCATCAAACATATCCAATAGTTCGGGATTTTCTTGTATGTCGTTTAACATCTTAACGAAATCCTTATTAGAATTCTTAATAGTTAAGATACAAGTTAATGGTATCACATACGGAAGTACATCTTTGGTAAATGATATTTTAATTGGTTTTTCTTCCTCTTCACTTACCGTTTTACCTGAATAATTACTATAATCTATTACTTTTTCTTTACCTGACGGTAGTTCTTGTAATTCATCCTCTTCGTCTTTCATTTCAATAGTTGTATTTACCTTATCGTCTTTTAATGAACTTGTAAATGACTTGTTTATCATCTTCTGTGTTGATGTATCAAACTCTACATAGTCATTGTCCAAGTTTCTCAATAGAGACTTGAAACTATTAATTGGATCAGATTTCCAAATTTCCATTAATTTAGATACAATCGCAACACTATTTAACTTCTTTTGTTCCATCATATCCACGTCAATATTAATCAAGTGATTTTCAATCAGATACTTTATTTTATCTTCTGTGCTTTTATTATTCTTATATATCGTGTAATTCACACAAGTATTAAGAACACGACTTATATTCAAATCCACCACAAACCCTAATTTTTTATTAGAACCTTCGGTCATGCATCTATACATTTGTTGTAAAACCTTATCAGATGAAATTGTATTATTCATTAAAGCGACCGCATCACACATATTTAATGTAATTCCTAATGTCAGCATATTACCTGCCAATAAAATCAACCCTTCTTTCCCTTCAGTCTTTGCTATTTTTTCCTGTTTTGTAATATCTTCCTTAATATCTTTTACTAAATCTTTATTCTTACGGTTAATACATAACACATTATATTTTTTTAGGATATTATCTTCCTTCATTAGTTGTTCTAAACATTTTGAAATCTCATTAATATTATCACTTGGTAGAAACCAAATTTGTGTAAAAGGTGTGCGGGTTTCTTTATCAGAACATATTTTAAAAATCCGAGAAAACATAGATTTATCTCCATTTTTGAAATCTACTTCTTTATTTGAACCAGAAATAAAGCGTAATATGGTTTTAACTTCATTTTCAAATTGGAACTTTGTCTTTTGTTTATTTAATGCAAACAATACATCAAAACAAAAACCGTACTTACTACCCATAATTTTATCTTTAATTATATCGTATCTTTGACTATCAAACATCGTTGTAATCAAATATAAATCGGGCATATTTTCATAAGGTTTAAACATATCAGTAAGAGATAACCCTTTATCAGTAAAATACTTAATGGTTGCGATAATACCTATATCTCCGTGTTTCTCTTTTAATTTATCAACATTCGTTTCATCTACAAGAATGCTTTTACAGATTTGTTCGTCTTCAATATCCCAATACATTTGACATTCTTCGGGTATATTCCATTCACGTAAAGGTTTATTATAAGTTGCGGTTAGATATATTTTAATCGTGTTATTTGATGTGTAAGAATCTAAAATAGATTTGGATAAATCAGTCGTTCCGCTAAAATGATTTTCATCAAAACCAATAATATCTAATTTCAGATTCTTAATTTTCATAATAGTTTTATCATCAATATATTTCTGTAATAGTTGTTTAGACATAACGAATATATTACTATCATCCAATACTAAACTATCAATATTTTTAGATCCATCAATATGGTGTATCTTTAATGCTTCAAACTCTTTAAATTTATTAAAGAGGTCATCCGTAAATTGCGGAGCGGTTTCTGTTGGAGCGGGTGTAATAATCAATACATTTAATTTTTTCTTTATTTCAAACTGTTTTAGAATTAAACCACCAAACATATAAGTTTTACCACTTCTACACTTACAACCCCATAGAAAGCATTTATATCCTTCTTCAATAAGATTAGATGTTTTTTGTGTAATAAGTTCTTGATGAAATCTCAAACATAAATTACATTTAGGCGATAAATAGATATCATAATTAATTTTACTATTTTTACTTGTCTTCATATGTTTAAGTATATCTTCCTTAAATAGTAAGAAACACTTATTCAAATCATTTTTATCCAAAATATTTTGTTCGTTCATATATTTCGTAATATAATTACTTGATTTGTTCGCATTTTTAACCTTTTTCAAAACAGACTTCTTATCTGGTACAAGTAAGTAAATTTTAAAATTAGTATAAATATGTCTATTAGCATCAATCACTGAGATTATATTTTGAACATCATAATAAACAACTGATTTTTGTTTGGTAATATCATTTTTATGTTTAGGAAACTTAGAACTGATAAAAGTAAAGGTATCGTCAGCATTATTAAATAAGGATATATCCGAACATCCACTTGAATTACCACTAACAACTTTCTCAGTTAAATAATGCGCAAATGTTGTTAGTGGTTTAAGACTTCCGTTATTCATATTACCAATCATATGGGTATAATCAGATTTTTGAAAATGATTACAAAATCCAAATTTAATACACACATCCCATAGACGTTCATATATAAACCCTTTTTCGGATTGATTTTGGAAGTTGTATAGATGTTAACGGGATATTAAAAAAAACAAGAATTCGTAATGTTACTAAACATCCAACTAAAAATGGAAAAACATGCCCTGAATTAATACAAACTGAAATATGTTCAATATCAAATCCAGAAACAAATCCAGAAACAAATCCAGAAACAAATCCAGAAACAAATCCAGAAACAAATCCAGAAACAAATCCAACCAATATCCACCATCATTACTTAGTGAACCTGCTCCTCCTCCGCCTCCTCCAATTAGATTGCCTTTATCATCTTTCCCTAAAATCGCATAATACGGGTCGCAAATAATATTATAATTAGATATTACCTTTGCAACTCCTCCATATAGACCAACACTGGTCATCCCATTATTAGTATTTCCTCCATCTGCATTTATAACACAATTTGATGTTGATGAACCTTTATTTAGCGTGTTTCCTCCATTTCCTCCTCTTCCTAAAGTTCCAAAAAGTGAACCTCCACCTTCTCCTGATTTCCTGTTTTTCCTATATTTGAAATTATTCCTTTATTTATTAATTTTTCTAAACAAAATATTCTAAAACTATTTGTATTTAATGTAATACCAATATTTATTGTAAGTGTTTTACAGTATATATCTGTTGTTAATGTTGTATTTTGAGAAATAATAATATCACTATCATTTCTAAACATATAATTACTAAATATTAAATTTTTTTTATACCCTAAATAAAAACTATCATTTGTTGATATAATTAAATTATCATTTTTTATACATACATTTCTCCAATTATTAATTATAATATCATTACAATTAATTTTAGTTGTACCTTGAAAAATTAAACCATTTAAGAAACTATTTCCTATAGTTTTTATATTATCTAATACAATTCTATAATTATTAAAATATAAATCTGTTCTTATGTTATAAACTAATTCACTTAAATTAAAATATGAATTATTATCTGTTATATTAATTAATTGTTTATAATTGATTCCATCATTACTTCCCATTATTCTTAAATTTGAAATATTATTATTTTTATTTAAATTTGATAAATTAGAACCTAGATATACTCTATTTAAGTTAAATAATAGATTTTTAACAAATTGAATTTCAATGTATTCCGCGTTAATATCTAGATTTGTATCTATGTCTTTTGTTTTAGATTTTCCTGTGTATATAAAATTATTATAAGGTAAATTTATTTCAAAAACTGATGTTGAGGTTGAATATAGTTTAAAAGAATTTAAAAAATTATAATCAGAAATTATAGTAGGATCATAATAAGATGTCAAATGATCTATTTGCTTTCCATATATTGAAGGACTTGTATATATATTATAATGAGTGTCTTTTCCATTAATTTCACTTCTTTCGTATTCATACTCTCCATATATTTGCCATTTCTTATTATTACATATTAAAACATTTCCATTATTTACTATTGCTAACATTATATTACCGTCTTCTGAAACACTACAATCAACAAATTCACTTATATAATTGCCTTTAGAATCTTTTAAATTATATTTAAAATCTATAGGTGTCCATGATACTCCATAATCATAACTAATAAAAGGAATATCTTTTTTACATGTACATAATTGAACAATTCCATCATTTGACATTGATATAGAATTCCAATAATTAGGTTTAAAAATATTAGATGATTTCCAATTTACTCCAGAATCTAATGAAATAAAGATATTTCCTATCTCTTCTATAATTGTTATCGAATAAAATTGATTTAGATTTAATTCTTCTGATATACATCCTCTTATCCATTGTCTTGATTCCATATTAACAGTATCCCAGTTAATACTATCTTTAGATATATGTATTTTATCTGATAATGCTAAATAAATATTACCAACTTTGTTTGATGTAATATAAACAATATCTTTAATAGAAGAGAATACTTCATTATGAGAATAATTATATATTTTATTTCCTTTTGTATATAACATATTATAATTATTATTATAAATACAAATATTAGTAACTGTTTCTACATTAGGTATATAAAAAGAATTATATAGATTCTCATTTTCATTATATAAAATTACATTAATTAATTTCCCAGATATTATAATTTCATTTATTGTTGCAAAAATATCTCTACCATTTTTAATTATTTTAATTATTTTAATGTTGTTTTCTTTTATAAAAGATTTATATAAATATTTAAATTCCTCCTCTGGTAGTATCATTCTTTCATTTGTATGATATGTAATTATATCTGATTTTTCATTTGTATTTATAAAATAAAAATTTGTAGAATCTAATAAAATTAATTCTGTACCGTCGTCTGTTAAATCAAAATCATAAAAATATCTATTATCATTATTATTAAAAATTATATCACTTGTTTGAAAATTATTAAATGTATTTCCATAATCGCTAGAATATATCAAATTTGAACTACTATCTGTACTTATTAATAAAAATACATATTTACCATTTCTAGATATTTTTATTTTATTCATATCTATATTTGATATAAAATTTTTCCATGTATTACCATAGTCATTTGAATATTTTAAAAGATTACGGTATAACACATATATATTTTTTGTATTAAATGAAATTTTTATATCAATGTTTCTATTTATATAAGGCAGCTGTAAAATTCCATTATATTCATTGTATAAATATACTATTTGTTGAATATATTTATCAGGGATATATTTTATTAATGATACTACACTTCCATCATATGTGATTAAAATACCCTTAATATAATTTGAATTCTCGTGAGATCTACTATTAAATTCAGTGCGTTCATTAACTTTATTTTGGAAGTATTTTCTTTGAAAATCAGAACCACTATTATAACTTATATTATATACGGAATAATATTGTGGAGTGTAATCTTTTAACTTTATTTCACTTATATAAGATATTTGTACTTTCCCATTTCTTGACATGCATACTCTATTACCTGTTTTTGTATCTACTTTAGCGAAATATACAACGTTTCCAGCATTATAACTTGTTATGTCGGTTAATTGTGATTTAAAAAATTTTCCATAATCATTCGATACATAAAATCTAAATAGATCAGACCTATTATCTGAAATCATAATAAATTTTCCATTTTCTGACATATCAAAATCTTCTACATTATTAAAAGTTATATTTTTAGTTTCATTAAGTTCTACAAATCTTACACTAGCTGTTAAAATTTTCCAATTTTTTCCATTGTCTGTTGATATATATAATATATTATTTGTAAGTATTAGTATTAATCCGAAATCTGATATTTTTATTTTAGTATTATTGAGTGCTAGTGGTGGTGCTGTTGTATATTTTGTAGGAATATTTAAATCTCTAAATGTTGAGAATGTAGTTGGAACAGTAATATTAAAAATATTAGTTATAGGTATTTTTTCTGCTATAGATGCAAAAGACAATATAGGATCATTTATTAATTCCATTTTTATATTCGTTGTTTTATCGCATATGCTTAATAGTGGTATATTTCTATCAGGAACTGTTTTAAATATACCATTTGGATTCATACAAACACCATTATATATTAAATTATTATCTTTATATTCTACATTATTATTATTATCACATGTATCTATCAATAAAAAACTTTTAGTTTGTTCATCATAAGATGCATACTTTTGAGTATTTATATGTTTCAAACAATTAAAGGTTTGCATTTTTTCAAATAAAAACAAAGAGTTTAAATTATTTTTATATCCTTCGTCGCCATTTGATAAATTAAGAATATTTGGATTTCTTAAAACTAACCCTGTATTATTGTCATTTGGATATAATCTTGAAAATTAAGTCTAAAACCGGGTGGTGGTTTTACAATTTCTTGAATAGGAGGACTACATGTTATTATAATATTTACAGGTTGTGAACAGCCAAGAGGAATGTCTTGCTCTTTAATATTATCATAACCTACTGATTTAGTTAAATTTAATGTTCCTTCTTGTATATAATTTTCAATTATATTATTGTAATAACAATTACCATATTCATAGTAAGGGTTTCCGCATAAATATTTTGTTTTTAGAACAGTATATATTTTTTCAAAATCGTTCATTATTATATTTAACTTATTAAAATTCTATTTAAGTTAAATAATTTTATAAAGAATGAATAAAATTTATAATTAAATTTATAAATTTTTCTGTATATGTTTTGTAAATTATATTTTAAATAATTTTAAGATTTTAAATGTCCAAGTATAACATACAATCTTTTATAAATTTTTTATATATCAATTTCTTTTTCCATAATAATTTCTTTTGCACAACTCCACCTCATCCTAAAGTTCCAAAAGGAGAATCCAGATTCAAAATTTTATATCGAACAAAATTATAAATTCCTGTAAATTATTTTATCCATTGCTCCATATAGAATAAAATAATCTTCTCTCCAATTAAAGTTACCTGCGCCCGCAGGAGAATCTGCACCAAAATTATTTATTTCTATTAACTTTGGTTCTGGTTCTAGTTTAATATCAAGAATAGCATCTTGAAAAGGAAGATATTCTAATATTTGATTCACAAAAATTTCTAATTTATTTTTATTTTCTACTTCAACATCACTTGATACTGCTGTTAATCTTAATTTTCTTATAAAACAACGATACTCTTGTGTGATATTATAATCAGATTCTCGAATGAATAAATAATTATATTTGGATAAAGGTTTATTGTTTAATGTGTTTATAATACGATAGCTTTTATTAAAAGTATTATAAACTTCTTTTTTATTATTAAATATACCTGAATGATTTGTATCTTTAGAAGATACTGTATCTAATTTTATAAATTTTGGAAAAGATATATCTTCTAATAAACCTGTAAGTTCAAAAATATTAGTTATTCGTTTGAATAATGATTCATATGTAAATTGTTTGACATATGGATACCAATTAAAAGCTGAATAAGATTCAATTTTTAAAAGATATAAAGTTTCCCAAGTTATGTTATTATTTTTTTTAATATAATATTGATTTTTGTTTTCTTCGTAAAAATCTATTTCATTATCAGTTAAATAATCGATAAAATAATCTTCCAAAAAATATTTTGGAAAAATTAGTCTATCTCTTTTGTCTATTATTTCAGTTAAGGAATAATGTTGACAAGAGTTTATTCCAGTTTCGTTTTCAGTTAACATTATAATATTTTTATTATAATGTTTAATTAAAATATATTTTTTTTTAATTTAATAATAAAAAAATTTACACTGTAACATTGGACTTGTTTTAATTATGAAAATTTTACTTTTGGAATAAAATGTAAAGGCCATTCTTTGTCTGAAATGATACATATAAGAAATGTGTATATTTCTTATATAAATAGAATTTTGGAAGTATTTATAAGTTATTAATACAATTTTTATTTTTAAAATTAGAGAAATAATTAATAAAATTTTCATCTAAATTATATAATTTATCTTGAAGATAGATACAAAACCGTAGTTAGGATTTACAATAGGTCTTTTTGTTCTTACAAATGCTAAAGCATCTAGAACACTCAATTTATTTTTATACATTAAATAAGCTAACACTATTGTCGTACTGAGAGAAACACAGCATAGCAATTCACCAATACTAATTAAATAGTATTCCATTAGAATTAATGTCTTGTAAAGGATAATCATACTAATTTAAATCTATTCGAACAATATTAGGAATAGATATTTTATTTTTTACTTCTTGTGCTGCATTGATATGAATAGCAGCTTTGGACATCATTTCTCTATCATTAATGAATTTGCTAAGAGATGAGAAAATTAAATTATCTACTATTAAATTAATCTAACATTTTTTAATATATATTAACTTTTATTAAATAATTAAGCATATATTGGAACTTTTATTTTTTAGAATTCCAATCAACTATTTGAATAAAATTTATAATCTAAATTTATAAATTTTTATTTTAAGATTTTAAATGCCCAAGTATAACATACAATCTTCTATAAATTTTTTCTATATCAGTGTTCATTTATAATGTAAATTTATAATTTAAGTTATTTTATTACATTATAATTAAATGATTGAACCCTTTTTCTTTTCATTTGGTCCTGTTATTGTAAATAAATTAATAGGAGGTCTATATGATATAAAAACATATATGTTTTTTTTATTATTCATTATAATTTACACTTATGCATATCTTTATTATAGATGTAAAATAAAAACAAAGGAGAAGCAACCTATTAAATTTACTCAATTAATTTACGCGATTCTTCCAATATTAATATATGTTGTAGTATTATTTTCTATAAACATAATATTATCCTATAAATTTATTCCACAATTACTTCTTTTTTATACATTATTATCAACTCCTTTAGCATTATGGATTATATCATTTTTCTTTTATTATCCTTCTGTAAGAATAAGCCACGGAAATTGTTTTCCTTCTTTATTAAAAGGTTTTACAGAAACTATAAAAAATTTATTTAATTAGTTTTATTTTTTTATTTTATATATAATAAATGAAAACTTTATTATATGTTTTTCTATTTTTATTATTGTCTATTTATACATTAGCAATAGGAGCTAATATAGTATCTATTAAAAACAGTACTAAGACTGATACAGATAAACTTGAAGAAATTAAAAAAATAGGTATAGGTATGACAGTCGCAGGTTCAGTATCTGCAGCAATAGCATTAGTTTTTGGATTTTTCTTAATAAAAAAAGGATTATAAATTTAAATGAAGGTTAAACTTATATCTTATAGTACTCCTTCGATTGAACTTGAAAATGATGGTATTGAGAATATACAAGAATTAATTTCTTTTTGTGCAAGAGTTTCAAATCCTTCTAATCAAATAAATTCTGAGACTTCTGATAAACTATTAAAATATTTAATAAAAAATAAACATTGGTCTCCTCTTGAAATGGCAAATATATGCCTAGAAATTACAACAACACGAGATATCGCAAGACAAATACTAAGACATAGAAGTTTTTCTTTTCAAGAGTTTTGTTTATCAGGAGATACAAATGTATCTTTTGAAAATGAATCGCATATTTATAAATTATCAGAATTATATAATGAATGGGTTAATAATTGTAAAATTATACAAAGTAAATTAATTAAATGCTACGACGAAGAACAAGAAAAATTAATAACTACAACTATAAAAGATATTTTCTATACAGGTAAAAAAGAAGTATATAAAATTACTTTATCTGATGATAAAATTATTAAATCTACAAAAGAACACATATATTTAACAAAAAATGGTTTTTTACCTCTTGAAGAAATAGTAGGATTAAATAATTTTTCAATTACAAAAGAAAGTAAAATTGCTGTTAATTCAAAAAATTTTAACACTGAATGGGTTTATATAAAGCATGTTGAATATATAGGTGAAGAACATACTTATGACATTGAAGTTAATCATAAATCTCATAATTATGTTGCTAATGATATTATTGTTCATAATTCGCAAAGATATGCTAATCCTGTCGAAGACCTTTCATTTGAATTAAGAGAAGCAAGATTACAGGATTTGAAAAATAGACAAAATAGTATCGATATAAATGATAATGAACTCCAAAATAGTTGGGAAGAAAAACAACAAGAAGTTATTGATAAAGCAAAAGAAGTTTATTGTTGGGCGATTGAAAAAGGAATAGCGAAAGAACAAGCGAGATGTGTTCTTCCTGAAGGTAATATTCAGTCTAGAATGTATGTAAATGGTACTTTAAGAAGTTGGATTCATTATTGTGAAATTAGGAGTGATAATGGAACTCAAAAAGAACACATGGAAATTGCTAAAAAATGCGCGGAAGTTATATCTAAACTATTCCCTATGATTAAAAAATAACAATCTCTCTTCATCTGGAAAAATATTTTCATCCCAATTTACCCATTCCCCTTGATTATCTTTAACCATAAATCCCATTTTATAATATATATTTTTTGGAGGCATTATTTCAGTAGCATCATCTAAAATAATATATTCATAATTATTTTTAGAAAATTTAATTAATTCTTTAATTAGTTTAGTAGCATAACCCTTGCATCTATATTTTTCTTCAGTATGTATACTAATTAAATTTATACCTTCGTTTAATGATATATCTTCTCTTAAGATATATTTAATTTCTAAACTAGAAACAACTTCATTACTATATTTGTAATCAAATATAGTTTTTTCACCTATTTTATTTATATTCACTGTCATATTCAATTATATTATAATAATTGAATAAATATATATCAGTTATTTAATTATTTTTTTGTTTTTATTGTAAATATTATAAACTTATCTTAAATATTTGTACTATCATTAACTTATTAAATATCTTTTTCTAATTTTTTTATTTCATAAAGACATTCATTAAATATATTAATAGAAACATTGCTGTTATTCAAATCAATTCGTGAAATATGTTTTTTAATAATATTTTCTATATTATTTTTGTTTTTATTTTTGAAACTAGAAATGTAATCTTCAATTTCTTTATTAATATGAGAAGGAATTTTTTCTTTAAGAATAAGAAGTTTAGTTCTAGATTCATCGTGAATTTCTCTAAGATAATTAAGATATATTTCTAGAGATTCGTTTTCTTTTTCCATTTTAAGAACTTCTTGTTCATATCTCTTTTCTTCAAAATAATCATAATCAAATTCGTTCGCCATTTTGTAATAAATAATAAGTAATAAATAATAAAAAAATCAATTAATTCTATTATGTAAATAAGTTAATTTTTAATTATTAGTAACATATACTTAAGTGATTCGTAGAAAACTTATACCATGCACTTTATAAGATTTGAAAATGCTTCATTATTGCCATTTTGAACCACTAAATTAAATATACACGTTTGGTCTTTCTCACAATCATCAAGTTGTTTCAAAAGATTTCTACAACTATTCTTCAAAATACATTTAAATTTCTCTTTACCACAACCAAGAGTTTCAAATTGATCATTAGTTTTTTTTCCACAGTTTGTAGGAAAGTTACAATAATACTTTCTTCCATATGGTTTACATTCTCCTAGACCGCACCAATCTTTACCAAAATCTGTTTTCTGGAACTGCCAACCTTCTTTTAAACAGATTGAACCACTACAAGCAGGATACAAACCGCTAGGTTCAGTATTTTCAGTATAAAAAGAGGAAGGTTTGTAGTGCTTGTTCATCCATTTTCTACACTCATATTTTTCATTCTTATACCAGTTAGGTTTTTCTTGTTCATTTTCTGAAATGTAATAAGGTGAACAATCATATGAATATCTTGATTTTTGAGTGAATAAATCTTTTCCAATAAATTTACGACAATCAAAACAATACTTCACCAATCTTTTTGAACATATATTTTTATAAAATGGGTCTTCGCAATCACTATCAGTACCCCAAGGAGAAACGTACTTATCATGATCTTGTGTATGAAACTTAGTTTGACAAATGTCATTAATATAACTAGCAATCATACTGAAACCGTTATCATCGTTTCCAACTGTGATGTTGGACAATTCATCAACGAAATTATCAACTTTACAAATTGTATTTATTAATTTCTCTGTATCTGTCTCTTCTTTAAAAACTGAACAATTCCAGTTTCTGTAGATATCTAAATTTCCAATAGCGTTAGTATAAGTTGGAACACATACCATGATATTTTCTTTCAAACATTGATAACAACGTGAGGATGATAAACAAACATCATCGCAAGCTACAGCATTTCCAATTAATCCAACTGAAAAAATACCAAGAACTACAAACACGATATTCTTGAACATTTTTATATTATTATATAATAATATAATTTTAAATTATGATTGCAAATCAATATATATTCTTAGCATCTTCATTTTTGTTAATATTTATTTACATTTCTCATATTCTATTAACAATTTTTCACAATCATTTTTATAATTGTTTATACATTGTTTATACTCTTCTAATATCACACTGCAATCAGTTTTTGACGAGTTAAACAATCTACTAACCATATTATTAGCAATTGATGAACCGATTCCAAAAGCAAATCCTTCTTTTACAGTATTTAACATCTTAGGTTTGTTAGGTTCAGGGCGCTTTTCTACTTTTCTTGATATAGATCTTTTATAATAAACCATTATATTATATATAAATATATTTAGTTTAAATATATTTATTACAACCTTGAATGAATTTTATTTTTATAATCTTTTAAAAATATAAAATTATAAAAATAAAATTAAGTCCTATTTTTTTGGTTGTATATTTTAAAGTCAACACACAAAAATTGTGTGATCCCAAAAAAATTGGATTTTTTGTCCGTTTCTAGAAACACAATTATCTTATTAATAGAGACTGAAAAAAGTCAGATTTATAATAAAAAATATTTTTTTATGGAAAACATTTTTTTTTTATGGAAAACATTTTTTTTTTATGTTTTTCATAAAAAAAAATAAATTAAATGTATATATATAGTATAAATGGATACTGAAAAAGTTAAAATTAAATGCGAAGCGTGTAATAAAGATTTCAGTCAGAGTTATATAGCGAAACATAAAACAAAATGTAAAAATCAAAAAAAAATTTAGTTGCGAATTTTGTAACAAGAATTTATCTACACAACATAATTTACAAGAACATTTGAAAATTTGCAAACAAAAAATTTATGTATCTAATACTAACTTGGAAAAAGAAAATACGGAATTAACAGTAAAAATGAAAAATATCATGATGAAGAACACGATACTCAAAAAACAAATTAAAACCCTTTCAGAGTTTGAAAATAAAGTGAAACAAATGCATTATGAAATTACACTATTAAAATCAACTATACAAGAGTTAGAAATGAAAAATATAGAATATGAAATAGAGTATAAATACATTAATGAAAGTAAAGAAGAATACAAAGGGCTTATAGGTAAAGTAAATACTACAATAAATAATAATTCTTATAGTAATACTTCAAACAATAATATTACATTAAAACAAATCGTGTCTAAACTTGAACCTATATGTTACGATTACATTAAAAATTCAATGAACTTATTTACAAACGAGTATTTAGACGATGGAATCATGGGATTTGCCAGATTTTTATGTGAGCACAGTTGTAACAACAAAATAATAACTTCTGATAAAAGTAGGAACACTATCGCTTATAGAACGAAATTCAATGATTTTATTAAAG
>Ga0247840_10006462_pt1 | contig 16832 bp, 14 predicted proteins | sample LaCruzMarch2015__FD_192404 | JGI IMG/M metagenome (GOLD analysis project Ga0247840, IMG submission 192404) | Freshwater microbial communities from meromictic Lake La Cruz, Castile-La Mancha, Spain - LaCruzMarch2015_17m | ecosystem: Environmental > Aquatic > Freshwater > Lake | place: Spain... | reverse complement strand
GATGGTCTGTCTGGACAAGATCACCTGTGTGAAGATGCATGACCTGATCCTGGCCAAATGGCAGGCAAAGGCCGCGCAACTGGAGATCGAGGTCAGGGCCGAGGAGGCCCTGTTCGCCGCCAAGGGCGCGGCGCCCACGGCGCTGTTGCAGCACCTGCGAGGGCAGGTGGAGTGGATGAAGGCGACCGAGATCTGTGTCGTGGTTTCGCAGGAACAGGGGGAAGTGGCGGAGTTCGCGAAGTGGAAGAACTTTCGGGACGAGCCGCTGAACATCGCGCCGCATCGCGAGAAGATGGTCAAACGCGAACTGGAGCAGGAGTTCAAGAAGCCTGATCACCCGTTCCGCATCGCCATCGTCTGCGCCATGTGGCTGACCGGCTTCGACGTGAAGTGTCTGGCCACGCTCTACCTGGATAAGCCGATGCAGGGCCACACGCTGATGCAGGCGATTGCCCGGGTCAACCGCGTGGGCGGCGGCAAGAAGCACGGCCTGATTATCGACTATAACGGCATGTTGAAAAGCTTGCGGCAGGCCCTCGCCACCTTTGCCCAAGGCGACCGCGGCGGTGCCGGAAAGGGCGACGGCGAGGACGAGACGGTGCGCGACGACACCGCCGCCCTGGCCGAATATGCCGGGAGCCTCAGACAGGCGCGCGACTATCTGACTGGTCTCGGGTTTGATCTGGACGCGCTGATCGCTGCCCGAGGCTTCGATAAGCAGGGCCTGATCCTGACGGCCGTGAACCTGCTGTGCGAGAGCGACGAGCGGCGCAAGACCTGGCAGGTGATCGTCGAGGACGTGCAGGCGCGCCACCGGGGCCTGTTCCCGCATCCGGGTCTGTTCGATTACGACGCACAGGAGAGCGCCATCGCGGCCCTGTACAACAAGCTCCAGGCCGTGCGTGACACGCCGGATATCAGCGCGCTGCTGCAATCACTCTATACGGTGGTCGATACGGCGCTTGCGGCACAGGAACAACCACCCTTGGGGGTCAAGGTGCCGCAGGCGCGGTATGACCTGTCCACTATCGATTTCGCGCGTCTGCGCAAAGAGTTTGAACGAACGCCCTTCAAGAACGTCCTGACCCTGAGCCTCAAGGAAAGGATCGAGGAGCGGCTGGCGATGATGATGGCGCGCAATCCGACCCGGGTGGACCTGTACGAGCGCTACCAGAAGATCATTCAAGAATACAACAAGGACAAGGACGACGCCGCAATCCAGAAGGTGTTCGACCAGCTCAATGCCTTCAACAGCACGCTGAACGACGAGGATAAGCGCTACCTGCGCGAGGGGCTGGACAACGAGGAGCAATTGGCCCTGTTCGATCTGTTGCAAAAGGAGTCGCTCACCAGGGGGGAGCGTGAGGCCATCAAGCAGGTAGCGACGCAACTGCTGGCCAAGTTGAACGCGGGCAAGCTACAGATCGACCACTGGCGGGACAAGGCAACGGCGCGGGCGCAGGTGCGCGGCGAGATCATCAGGCACCTGTTCGCCAATCTCCCGGCGGCGGCTTACGATGCCGACGAGATCGACCTGAGGGCCGGTGCGGTGTTCGCCCACCTTTATACTGCCGGGGTTGCGCCCGGGCCGCGGGTTTATCATTGATGGGCGCTGCTACGCACCTGGATCCTGAGGACGCGCCGCTACCATCGGATGAGGATGGCCACTGGATGGAGGAGGCCCTGGCGCTGGCCGGGCGGGCCGCGGCCGCGGGCGAGGTCCCGGTCGGCGCCGTGCTGGTCCTCGCCGGCGCCCGCATCGGCGAGGGCTGGAACTGCCCCATCGGCGCCGCCGACCCCACGGCCCACGCCGAGGTCCAGGCCCTGCGCGACGCCGCCCGGCGCAGCGGCAACTACCGGCTCCCCGGCTCCACCCTCTATGTGACCCTGGAGCCCTGCGTCATGTGCGCCGGGGCCATCATCCACGCCCGGGTGGAGCGGGTCGTCTACGGCGCCCCGGACCCCAAGGCCGGCGCCTGCGGCAGTGTCTTCGACCTGCTGCCCGCCGACGGCCGCTTCAATCACCGCACGCGCTGCTCGGGCGGCGTGCTCGCGGACGCCTGCGGCGAGACCCTGCGTGCCTTTTTCCGTGCGCGGCGCCAGGATGCCGGGGGGCGCAGTTTGTAGGATGGGCAGAGCGCAGCGATGCCCATCTGCCGCCGCGATCCACGATGATGGGCATCGCTCCCGCTCTGCCCATCCCACGGCACATCGCCCTTGACAGTCCCGGCCAAACTCGTACAATAGTCGGCTTCCAAAGCGGGAATAGCTCAGTTGGTAGAGCACAACCTTGCCAAGGTTGGGGTCGCGAGTTCGAGTCTCGTTTCCCGCTCCAAATCGATCAGGGTCGCTCATCGAGCGGCCCTTTTTTTTTGCGCGGCGCACAGTGACTGACGATGAACGCGATTGAACGGGCCGCGACTGGGCTGGGCTTAGGCCTCCTGCTGGCGACCGCTCCTGGCGGCCCCGTCGCGGCCACTCCAACCGTCGCCCAGGTGCTGGCCGCCTGCGCGCGCGGTGCGGCCAACGGCGACCGGGGTGTCGATGCGGCCATGTGCGAGTGGTACACCGCGCCCTGCGGGTGCAAGCCCGGGCAGGTCGAGGGCTCCGTCTACCGCTGGTGCCTGCCCGTCGATGAATCGACGCCGACTACGGTCCGCAAGGTCATCGCCGAACTGCGTCGCGCGCCGGATCAGAGGGCTGCCATCAATCGGGTGGTCCCGGGTATCCTGGCGCGGCTCTATCCCTGCACGCCGGGCGGGCCGGAGTGATTTGCGCACAACCGTCCACCGCATTCCGTGCCGCCGCTGGTGGACTGCGCTGCGCTTGTCCACCCTGCGATGCCGCGTGACCGGGAATTTGGTCAAGGCCTCGCCGGTCGTTGCCTGATCCCCGCAAAAAAAACGCCCCCGCATTGCGCGGGGGCGTCTTGATCGCTTCAGCGAACGGCGACCGGTTGGTCGGTCACTTCTCCTGCGCGGCGGGCACGATCGTGGCGGCCTTCTTCAATTCCGCAATCTTGGCTGCCATCCGCTTCTGGCCTTGCGTCTCGGTCAAGTACTGCACGATCTTGGCCTGGACCTCGGCGAAGGGAACGGTCTGCGCCTCGGTCTTACCCGTCGTCTTGATGATGTGATAGCCGAACTGGCTCTCGACCACCTCGCTCAGGTCGCCCGGCTTGAGTCCAAAGGCCGCATCCTCGAACGGCTTGACCATCTGGCCGCGACCGAACTCACCCAGGTCGCCACCCTGCTTGGCGCTGGAATCGGCGGACTCCTGCTTGGCCACCTCGGCAAAGTCGGCGCCGCCCTTTAACTTTGCCAGGAGGTCATCCGCCTTTTTCTTGGCCGCCTGCTTTTCCTCGTCCGTGGCCTTGGGTGCGACCTTGATGAGGATGTGGCTGGCACGGACGGATTCCGGCTTCTTGAACTTGTCGAGATTCTCGTCATAAAAGGCCTTGGCCTGCTCGGTGGTGACGGCAGGCTCCGCGGCGGATTGCTTCGCGATATAGGCACCGATCACGACATCACGCTGCAGCAGGTCCTTCAACTCCTGCTCCGTGATCCCGTTTTTCGTGAGCGCCTTGGCGAGATCCTCCGGGTTGGGGAACTGCGCCTTCACCTCGTCGAACTTGGCCGCGACCTGCTTGTCGAGGTCGGGAACCTCCTCCTTCTTGGCCGCCTGATACAGCACCTCCTCCGTGACCATCTGTTCCTGGGCGGCCTCTTCCATCTTTTTCTTCTGAGCGGGATCGGTCGGCGCCGGCATCCGGTTCTGGGCCAGAAACGCCTGGGTGGCACGGTCCAACTCGGCCCGGGTAATGGCCACGCCGTTGACCGTCACGACGACCGCCGTGGGCTGGGCGGGGGCCGGCGCTGCGGCCGCGGCCGGGGCTCCTTGCGGCGCGGCGGCGTCGGCAGCCGCGGCCATTTCGGCGCCGTAGAGGGCCGCCGTCATGGCGGTGAGGGCAAAAAATCCAGTGCTTATACGCATGTAGGCAGTCTGCTCAGTGAGTCGAAAGTGAAGCGACAACAATACCAATTTTCCGGAACGGCGGAAACCTGGATTTGGTTCCTGGGCCTGCCAGCCGGCGAAATTCAGTGGCATAGCCTCCCTGTTCTCGTGCCACCGTTCCAACGGTCGCACGCCTGTGTCAGGCGCCGTGCGGCTCGGGCGCCGCGGATCGAAATCCGGGCCAAGGCCCCGGAGGTCGAGGCTTCGGCCGATGCGGTCGGCCGTCAGGCCAACCGTCCAGCCGTAGCGCAGCCCAAGGCCCTTGACCCGAGCGTCCCCGACCTGATTGGTGGCAGCCCCCGCCGTCACGACTTGACGCGGTTGCGGGGAGGGGGGAATACTGGACGAGGGGAACCGGCAATGATCAATCGTTTCGACTGAGCGCAACGCGATGCAACTCACCCTGCAAATTCCAGACGATCTTGCCGCCGATCTGCGACCCCGCGAGGGGCGTCTGCCGCACATCCTGAGCCTTGGTCTGCGCGAGCTCGATGCGCAAGGGGCCGCGGGATTCGCGGGACTGGCGGACGTGCTGGAACTTCTTCCGCAAGACGGCGTGATTTCTTCTCTTGGCCTGGAGACTCCCGATGAAACCTGTACTCTCGAATTGCTCCGCCAGTCTCTCAGAGTTGAAGCGGGACCCGGCGGCCGTGCTGGCGGCGGCGGGCGGAGCAGCGGTCGCTATCCTGAATCATGACGAACCGACGGCCTATCTGGTTCCCGCGGACACCTACGAGTGGCTGCTGGATCGGATCGAAGACGCGGATCTCGCGCAGACCGTTCGGGAGCGCCAGTCTCAACTCGGTGAGGCGATCGAGGTTGATCTGGATCAACTCTGAGGGAGGTGCGCGGGTATGACCTATCGGCTCAAGTTCCTCCCGGTCGCGCTCAAGGAGTGGGAAAAGCTGGCACCGCCGATTCGGGCACAGTTCCAGAAGAAGCTCGCCGAGCGGCTGGAGGCGCCGAAGGTGCCTTCGGCGCGGCTGCACGGATTCGACGAAGTCTACAAGATCAAACTCCGGGCGGTCGGGTACCGGCTCGCGTATCAGGTTCTGGACGACGCCGTCGTGGTCATCGTGTTGGCGGTCGGCAAGCGGGAACGCGGGGCGGTTTATCGGAAGCTCGGTACGCGGGTTTCGGATGAGCACTGAGCCGATAGTTCTATGCGAGGGCGGATCGCCGGTTGACTTCCGGCCGAATAGACTGGCGTTACCTCCTCTTACAGAGCGTGGAACCGGTGTCTGACCTCGATTTTTCTCTGCTATCAAGGTCGCTCCGGACGTCTAGCCATCATGACCCTGAATAACGAGGTATTTGCGATGACTGCATCTGCTGATGGAAACGAGGTACCGCAAAATATGAAAATACTCATTTATCGCCGAACTCACACCGGTGACCCAGACGTGGAGACTCATAGATTCGGTATTCATGACTGCATGGGGAAGGTACGAGATTGGGATTACGACGCTGTCATCGGAATTGGCGGGGCTCACCCGGATCCGGGACATGAAGGAATAAAGAAAAAAATAACTTGGGTGGGGATAACGCCAATAAAGCCAGAGAAGACGGAAGCAGGGGAGGCGGACGCCAATATAGTGAAAGAGATTAACCCTGAGTTTAGCGGCTTCCGAGGGCGGATAGTTGAATTTGAAAAGTTCGTTCTCTGGGATGAAGAGGGGCCAGAGGTTAGTGAATATCTTGCGCTTTGCGCGTACATGTTTGAAGAGGGCCACATCCCTCGGGCCGCGAAAGATAATCTGCCGGACTGCGTAGTACAGGAGCTGCACGCCATTCTGAAAAGGGCAGAGAGCGACGCTAATTGCTCTATACAAACGCAGGCGAAGATTGCGCTTTCGAGTGAGTCGACGCATACTGAGCCAAGGCATCAGTCGTCCTGCGTGAGAAAACCCCGAAAAAATTTATGAAAATCATTTTCAGCAGGAAGGGTTTTGATCAGAGTGCTGGCGGCTTTCCAAGTCTTATCTTCCCGGATGGCACACTGTTTTCGATACCGATACCGAGCGGCCCGGACAATTGTACCTACAGTAGTCTTGCGTTCAAGTATGGAGGCGACACCATCCAGCACGTCTTGAATCAGGTCACAAACGAGAAGATGCATTATAATAAGCGTACCCATGGATGCAACTACGTTCAGCCTGAGCAAGGCTGCCATCACGACCCGATGTACTTAACCCAGTCTAACCGTCTGACGCTCGGTCAAACGGGGGGCGCCGAATCTCTCCTTAGAAACCAAGGCGTTGCTGAAGGCGATATCTTTCTGTTTTACGGGTGGTTCAAGAGGATCGCGCTAACCGGCGGGCGCTGGAGTTATCTCCACGAAGCGCGAGATGTTCATTTGATCTGGTCCTATATGATCGTCGGTGCCGCCCTAAATCTGGATACGCAGGAGGATATAGCTGCTGCCCTTGCAGGTTTCCCCGACCTGAAGCTTCACCCTCACCTTGCCCGTGACTGGGATATGACCCCGAATCGGGTGTATGTATCCGAGGAGCATGCTTTACTGCGTTTTTCTGAAGATCGCTGCTTGACCGATTTGAGAAATTACGAAGGCCGTTCAAAATGGAGGCTGCCTATTTGCTTCACTCAGCCTAAGGCTTTCACCCATCTAAAGTCGTTTAGTCCCGAAGGTGACGACGTGATCGTTCGCTTTCGCGGCTTCGGTCAGGAGTTCGTGCTTGATTTGGGGCGGGTGTCGAGTGATGCTGATCGCATGGCTATCCTACAATATGTAAACCGTATTCGGTGCCCATAAGCATCGACTGCCAACGAATTCTCTCCCATTATGGCGATAACCGACACACTCATCAAAGAAATCCTCGCAGAAACTCAAGTCGGGCGTCGTAAGGATCGCTTATGTGACGACGAAGTTCCTGACGATGCGCTGTTACCACCGGACGCCTTCGACGACGCGCCGGCTCTTGATGTGTTCCACGAACGCTCCCCCGATAGCCGCGAGTCCTGTCCCGAGATCCCCGAGTCGCTCTCGCTTCTCGGCACCTACCAGTGGATGGGCAGCCCCGGGATGATCACCCTCTACCGTGGGAATATCGAGGCGTACTGGAAGTGCCTGATCCGGCACGCCCAACGGCAGTTCCCCTTCGTCACCACCAAGGATGCCGAACGCGTGCTGCAACTGCTGGTGTCCTCCGTCTGGCAGCACGAGCGCTTCCATTACGTTTGCGATTTCTGCCGACGCTTGTTCGGCGGGTCTTTCGACCGCTGGCACGAGGAGGCGCTCGCGGTGGCCTGGGAATGGCAGTGGCTGCGGTCCCAGGATCGCTGGAATTCATTTTATGGGCTGATGCATCCGGCCTTGCGGCGGAGCGTCGTTCAGGCCATGTTCGACCATCGCGCGCCTGGTTATCGCGACTGGCGGCAATTCGCCAGTCAGACCAACTTTCACGATGCCGTGACCGCTTACCTTTACCCGGCCAGTGCGCAGACCTTTGCCGGTACGGCGTTCAATTTCGGGGCCTGGGCGGTAGCCCATGTGCCGGATGACGCAAACCGGGCCTGGGATGAGCGGATTGGACCCTGATCCACTGCGCGGCTGAGACGACACCAGTGGTATCCGTGGCCGTGCGTCTGGTACCGCGGCGGTTCGATCAAGGGACAGAGACCAACCGCCATCTCGCCTCGATCTTGCGTAAAGAGAGTGACTGATCGTCGAGTAGTACGTGCATGAATAGCAGTTCGACATAGAACAGGGCCGCCACCATGCGGCCAACCAAGCGATGTGCCTCGGCGGGCCTTAATCATAACTCCGGCCATGCGTCTTCGCGGCAACCCGTCGCGGCCTGGGGGCCGCTCCTACGGCGTAGGAGCGGCCCCCAGGCCGCGACGGATGTCACCCCCGAGGTGGCCGGAGTTATGACCAAGGCCCCGGTAGGCCCTGATGATAACTCCGGCCATACCCTCTGGACGGGAGGTCGCTGGTCCGCACAGCGGACCCTACGGGCGCGGGGCCGTGGGGTCTGCTGTGCGATCAGGTCCCGACCTCGCCGGACACCTTCAGGACTTCGAGTGTGACCCGGCTGACACCCTTGCTCACCAGGCCGATTTCGCTGGCGGCGGCGCGCGAGAGGTCGATGACGCGGCCCCTGGCGTAGGGTCCACGGTCGTTGATGCGCACTACCACACTGCGACCGCTGCGGGAGTCGGTCACCCGCACCCGGCTGCCGAGCGGCAGGGTCTTGTGGGCGGCGCTGAGTTCCCCCTTGTTGTAGCGGGCGCCGCTGGCGGTGCGTCGGCCGTTGAAGCGGTCGTGGTAGTAGGAGGCCATGCCCGCCTGGGCCTTCCCGGCGGGGCTGGCGGTCGTGGTGTCGGTGCCGATCAGGAGGAGGGCCGCGATCAGGGCGCTGGAGACCAGGGTCTTGTTCATAGATATCAACCGTCGGTTGCGTGCCGGGCGGCGGTGCCGATCCTTGAGGCCCAGGTCTGGGCAGGGGGTACCGCTGGCCGGTCGTTTACTGATGGCGGGGAGTTTAGGGGGAAACCCTAATGGGGTAAACCCTAACGCAGGTTTTTCTTATGAACACGGATCGGTCGGTAAGCGTTCACTGATGTGCCGATCGGGCGGTCGAAGCGGGTTGGAATCGCCGTGCCGGGGTTGCTCAGCGCCCCGGGTGGTCAGCAAGAAAACTAATACTTGTCGGTGCGCTGGCGCACTTTCGTCAATAATCGCCTGAACTGGGGCGCGGGTCGCGAAAGCCCTTGAATCGGCCCATGTGCGGGCGTCCGTGGGCCCTGGGGGCAGTGGTTATCGACCCCTACCGTTCGTCGGATGGCGCGAAACCGGACCCGGGTGAGTCGGCCAGGTGGAGGTATCCGTGTCGGATTTGGGGCGGGGCGCCGAGGTCGTCGCGCAGCCAGTCGGCCGTGGCCAGGCCCTGGGGGATGGGGCTGCCGATGGCGGCGGCGAGTTGGGCGGTGGGCCAGAGGCCCGCGGCGGATTCCACCAGGCTGGTGATGACGACCTCGATCCCGGCGCCCTGGAACCGTCGGGCGAGCGACAGGGTGCGGTGCAGACCGCCGATGGCCGCGGGCTTGAGGATGATCCGGCGTACCGGCAGCCGGGCCGGGTCGAGGGTGTCGGCGCGCGCCGCGACGGATTCGTCCAGGGCCAGGGGGAAGGGGACGATGGACTGGAGTGCGGCCAGGGTCGGCCAGTCGGGTTCCTGCAGGGGCTCCTCCAGTGATTCCACGGGCAGGTCGGCGAGGGCGCTGATGACCTGCCTGGCGGTGGCCGGGTCCCAGGCGCCGTTGGCGTCCAGGCGCAGGCGCAGCCCCGGCGGCAGGGTGGCGGCGAGGTCGCGCAGGTGTTGCAGTTCCAGTGGCGGCGTCGTCATGCCGACCTTGAGCTTGATTACCCGAAAGCCCGCCCGGGCGGCGCGGGCGAGGTCGTGCGGGTGCGTCTCGATGAGCGGTCCCAGGGCGGCATTGACGGGGACCCGGTCGCGCGCGGATGCGGCGAGGCGGCGGCGCAGGCTGGTACCGACGCAGCGGCTCGCGAGGTCGCAGAGGGCGCACTCCAGGGCGAAATCGGCGGCCGGGGTGGGGCCGCGGGGGGCCCGGGCCAAGGCGGCGAGGGTCTCGTCCAGGTCGAGCGCCCCGGCGGCCAAGGCGCCGAGCCGGCGTTCGGCCATCTCCGGGCTTTCGGTGCCGGCGGCGGGCAGGGGGGCGCAGTCGCCATAGCCGCGCAGCCCCTGGGCCTTGGCGATCACCAGCCAGCCGCACCGCACCGGAAAGCCGCCGCGGGCGCTGGCCCAGGGGTGGGTCAGCGCGAGCCGGTAGGGGACCAGCCCCAGTTCCACCCGCGGCGAGGCCGTCATGCGGTCGCGGGCGCGGCGCCGCTCAGGTGCGGCCCCCCAGGGCGAAGCCGCCGATCAGCAGCAGGGTCAGCAGGGCCTGGTACAGACCGGTCTGACCGAGCATGGTGTTGAGCGCCGCGCCGCGGGTGCCGCGATAGAGGCGGGCGATCAGCATCAGGGCCAGGGGCAGGGCGCCGAGGCCGAGCCAGGTCGCCCCGGGGAGTCCGGCGCCCAGGACCAGGACCGGCGGCAGGAGCAGCAGCAGGGCATAGAGGACCCGGGCCTGTTGACGCCCCAAGACCTGGCAAAGGGTGCGCCGACCGGCCGCCCGGTCGGTCTCCAGGTCGCGATAGTTGTTGAGCAGCAGCACCGCCGCGGCCGGCAGGCCCAGGGCGAGCCCGAGCAGCAGGGCCGGCCAGTTCAGGGTCAGGGTCTGGAGGTAGTAGCTGCCGGCCACCGAGGCGAGACCGAAGAAGGCGAGCACATAGACCTCGCCGAAGGGGCCATAGGCGATCGGGCGCGGGCCGCTGGTATAGGCGTAGCCGCTGACCAGCGAGGCGACGCCGATCGTGAAGATGGGCCAGCCGCCCCGTGCCACCAGGAACAGGCCGAGCAGGAAGGCGAGGCCGAAGGTCAGGTGGGCGGCGGTGCGGACCTGGCGGGCGCTGAACCACCCCTGGGCGGTGGCGCGGGGCGGTCCGACGCGCTCCGGGGTGTCGGTGCCGCGCTCGAAGTCCGCCGCATCATTGTGCAGGTTGGTGCCGATCTGGATGGCCAGCGCGGCGGCTAGGGTGGTCAGCGCGACCAGCGGCGCCAGACGGCCGGTGTCCGCGACCGCCAGGGCGATGCCGCCCACGACCGGCGTGGCCGCCAGCAGCAGGGTCTTGGGGCGCGCCGCCGCGATCCAGCGGCCGAGGGTCGAGGCCGTGTCGCCAGCCCGCTCGCCGACTGGCTCGGTCGGTTCCAGGGCGAGGGTTGCGGTGTAGCTGTCTGGGTGTTGTTGCATGTTCAATCAGTGTGCGGGAGCGGCTGTCGAAGGTCACCCGAAGGCAACAAAAAAATCCTGTTAATCCTGAGAAATCCTGTTAATCCTGTCCATTTGCCCGCGGTCGACGTCAAGGGCCGCTGATCAAGGCCGCCGCGGAAACTTGCCGAAGTCCGGCGCCCGCCGCTCCAGGAAGGCATCACGCCCCTCCTGCCCCTCGGCCGTCATATAGAAGAGGGCGGTGGCGTTCCCGGCCAGTTCCTGGATGCCGGCGAGCCCGTCGGTGTCGGCGTTGAAGGCGGATTTGAGCATCCGCAGCGCCGTCGGCGACAACTCCAGCATGGTCCGGCACCACTCCAGCGTGACAGACTCCAGTTCGGCCAGCGGGACCACGGTGTTCACCAGGCCCATGCCCAAGGCCTCGGCGGCATCGTACTGGCGGCACAGGAACCAGATCTCCTTGGCCTTTTTGAGGCCCACGGTGCGGGCCATGAGCCCGGCGCCGAAGCCGCCGTCGAAGCTCCCCACCCGCGGCCCGGTCTGGCCGAAGCGGGCATTGTCCGCGGCGATGGTCAGGTCGCAGATCAGGTGCAGCACATGCCCGCCGCCGATGGCGTAGCCCGCCACCATGGCCACCACCGGCTTGGGCAGGGTGCGGATCTGGCGTTGGAGTTCGAGCACGTTCAGGTGCTCGACCCCGGCCTCGTCACGGTAGCCCTCGTCGCCGCGGATGCGCTGATCGCCGCCGGAGCAGAAGGCCAGGTCACCGGCGCCGGTGAGGATGATGACGCCCACCCCGCGGTCCAGGTGGGCGCGGTGGAAGGCGTCGATCAGCTCCTGCACCGTCTGCGGGCGGAAGGCGTTGCGGACCTCCGGGCGGTTGATGGTGATCTTGGCCACGCCCGCGCAGTGCTGATAGAGGATGTCCTGATAGGTCGCCCCCGGCGGGGTTTCCCAGTGCACGTCCGCGTGCTCGGCGCTCTGCTGCATTCTCGTTGACTCCAGGACCTTAAAAAAAATTATATATTCTATAGTGGAGAAGGCGCGTGGCAGGGACTTGCGGATCCGGCACGACGCCGGGCCGCGCCTTCTCCACTAACCGATCAGGTTCGCCTCGGCGACGTACTGCCGAAAGGCCAGATGGACCTCCCGGCTCTGGTCGGCGTCGATCATGACCTCGATGATAAGCCCCGCAGCGCCGGTAAGACCCTCGGCTAAGGCCTCGCGCCAGCCGCCGGACGCGGCGACCCGCCGATGGCGCAGTCCGCCGGCGTCGGCCAGGGCGGCGATGGCGACCGGGCGCGGGGTGCGCCACAGACGCTCGAAGTCCGGCAGGCCGTGCTGGGGCAGGTAGTCGAAGATCCGGCCGCCGCCATTATTGAGCACGATGCAGGGTCGGTCGAGCCGGGCGGCGAGCAGCAGACCGGAGAGGTCATGCAGAAACGACAGATCGCCGAGCAGGCCGGTGGTCGGCACCCCCCCGGCGTTGAGTCCGGCCAGGGTGGAGAGCTGACCGTCGATGCCGCTGACTCCCCGGTTGCCGAAGACCATGAGCGGCGCCTCGCGGGTGCCGGACCAGGTCTCGAACTGGCGGATCGGCAGCGAGTTGGCGCACAGCAGGCCGTCCCCCGCCGGGAGGGCAGCCACCAGGTCCCGAATCAGGTGGGCCTCGCACCAGGGGGCCGTCGCCAGATAGTGCGTGGTCAGGGCGGCGAGCCGCTCCTCGGCCAAAGTCCAGTGCCCGAGCCAGGCCGGGTCCGCGGGGGCGGGCGGGTCCGCGGCCAGGGCATTGCACAGGGCGCTGGGGTCGAGGGCGAGGTGCACAGACCCCTCCCGCGCCAGGTCATGGGCCGGATCGGACCAGCGCTCGGCCGGGTCCACCAGGATGGTCGGGATGCCGGGCAGCCAGTCGAGCACGGTTTTGGAGATCGGGGCCCGGCCGTAGCGCAGCACCCAGTCGGGCCTCAAGGCCGCCGCGGCGCCGGGGTTGCGGACCATCGACTTGTAACGGGTGATGCGGGGGGACGGCGCGCGCGTTGGGCCGACGCCGGGAGCGGCGCCGAAGCGCAGCCCGGACAGGGGGTCGGCCAGGACTGGGACCCCGAGCGCGGCACCAAGCCGCAAGACGGCCGCGGGGAAGCCGGGCCGCGGGGCATCGGGTCCGCAATAGATCAGGCCGCGGCCCCGCAGCCGTGCCTTGAGCCCCGGCGGCAGGGCCAGGGTCAGGGTCGCGCCGTCCCCGGCCCCGTCGTCGGCCGACAGCGGGTCGGGGCCCGGCAGGGCGCAGTTGGTCCGCGGTACCAGGGGCTCGCGCAGCGGCAGGTTGATGTGTACCGGCCCCGGTCGGCGGCCCTGGCTCACCGCGGCGGCACGCCGCCCCAGCGCGTGCAGGGCGCGGCGGGCGGCGGCGGTGTCCACCGGTGCCCCGGGGTCATGGAACTCAAGCACGTGGGCGCCGAAGAGCCGGGTCTGGTCGGTGGTCTGGTTGGCGCCCCAACCGCGCAGCTCCGGGGGACGGTCGGCGGACAGCAGGACGAGCGGCACCCCGGCCTCGCTGGCCTCCATCACCGCCGGGTACCAGTGGGCCGGGGCGCTGCCGGAGGTGGCCAGCAGCGCCACCGGCCGGGCGCCGGCACGGGCCAGGCCCAGGGCATAGAAGGCGGCGCTGCGCTCGTCCAGGATCGGGGTCAGGGTGAGGGCCGGGCGTTGCTGGGCGGCCAGGAGCACCGGGGTGGAGCGCGACCCGGGAGACAGGACCAGGTGGCGCACCCCGCCGGCCAGCAGTCCGTCGAGCAGCGCCAGGCACCAGCGCACGCCGACCCAGGCCGGGTCGCCGTCCGCGGCCGACGGGGGGCTGGTCGCGCTCATGCGAACTGCAGGGCGGTGGCGACGGCGGCGAGCTTGTGTCCGGTCTCGCGCCACTCGGCCAGCGGGTCGGAGCCGCGCACGATGCCCGCGCCGGCGTAAAGCTGGGCCTCATCGCCGTTCACCTCGGCATAGCGCAGCAGCACCCAGAGATCGGCGTTCAGCCGGCCGCTCGGGTCCGGCTCCAGGATACCCGTGGCGCCAGTGTACCAGCCCCGCTCCAGGGGCTCGACCCGGTCCAGCCAGTCCCGGGCCGCGGCCTGGGGCTTGCCGTTGGTCGCCGGGGTCGGGTGCAGGCGGGCGGCGAGGGTGAACAGGTCGGTATCCTCGCGCAGCCGGCCGCTCAGGGGGCTCCACAGGTGCTGGGCATTGTGCAGTTGCATGACGCCCGGGACCGCGGGGACCCTGACCTCGTCACAGCAGTCGTCCAACACGGCGCGCACCGCCTCCACTACCATGGCGTGCTCGCGCCGCTCCTTGTCCGAGGCGCGCAGGGCCGCCGTCAGGGCGGCATCCGCGGCGGCGCTCGCGGAGCGGGCCGCGGTGCCGGCGATGGCGTCCACCTCCACCTGCCGGCCGACGACGCGCACCAGGCGCTCCGGGGTGGCGGCCACGAAGCGGGTGCCGTGCCGGCGGATGCTGATGACCTGGCAGGCCGGAAACAGATAGGCCAGGGCGGCGAGGAGACGCCGCGGGTCGAAGGACCGGCGTCCCTTGAGCCCGAGTCGGCGGCACAGGACCACCTTCTCCAAGGCACCGCGGCGGATCTCCGCCAGCGCCTCCTGCACCAGGGCCTGCCAGTCGGCGAGGCCCGGCAGGCTGCCCAGCGCGGTCAGCGGGCTCGGGGTCAGCGGCTCGGGCAGCGGGGCGGCGAGTGCCGTCACCAACTGCGCCAACCAGCCCCGCCAGCGTTCCTTTAAGATACCGGGGGCGACTGGCAGGGCCGTCGTCAACACCAGCGCCGACTGACCGGCGCGCGTGCACAGACCGAGTTCCGGCAGCCAGAGCAGGGCGTTCGGGAGCTCGGACCCGGCCTGGGGTGCGCGCGCGGACCGCGCCGGGGACGGCGAGGCCGCGAAGCCCAGCAGCGCGAAGCCGACGAAACCGGTCTCGTCGGGGTCGTATTGGTGCCAGTGCCGGTTCAGCGCCTGGGCCCGCGCGCGCAGCGTCTCCAGCCGCCCGGGTCCCTGGGCGGTCCACTGTGCCGCCACGCCGCAACCCGCGCGCAGTTCACCCTGTTGGCCGTGGGTGAAGCTGAAGCCCGGGTGCCCCAGTTCCGGCGCCAGGGTGAGGGGCCGGGGCAGTTCGAGAATCAGGGAGGCGAAGCCGCCGACGGTGGCGGTCGGGAGCAGGCCGATGGTCTCGTCGAGCCGGGCCTGCAATTGATCCAAGAGGGCAAGGGGTGCGAGCATCTGATGACCTGACTGGCGGAAGCCTGACACCGGCCGCGGGCCGCTGCACCCGCGGTACCGCGGCCGGGGTAGCCGGCGCAGATCCTCGGGGCACTGGTCGGCGGCAGCGCGCCCGGTGTAACGGGTCGCAGTCTAACGCAACGTCAACCCTGGAAGACACCCGCAGCGCTGCCGAGGGTGCGATAAGAACTGATGTGGCGACCGAGATCCGGGGTACGTTGTCGTTGTCGTTGTCGTTGTCGTAATCGAATAATCCGACCACGATGGCGACAACGACAACGACAACGACGCCTGGTCCGTGAGAACGTCCGGTAGCTGTAGTACCCAGCGTCGGCGGTCGTGGCAGCTTGGCGGGTACGCGGCGTACCCTACGATACATAAGTTAACACATCAGTTCTGATCGCACCCCGCTGCCGATCTGCCTTGATCGAGTCGCTGACGAGGATCATGAAGTCAATGATGAGAAACCAGGATTCGCTTGCCGGCCGGTCGACCCCCACCGGGGCGGCGCACCGGGACGCCCCGGTCCCAACCGCGGGTGCGCCCGGCTTTGCGCAGGCCCCGTGGACGGTTGGCCGCGGTCTCGCCCTGATCCAGGGGGCGGGGTCTGATGACGGGTCGGCAGACCCATGCTGGACCTACGATCGCCTCGCTGCGCGCGTCGTCGCGCTGGCGGGTGAACTGCGTTCTCAAGGGTTGGCGCCCGGCCAACTGGTCGCGGTGCCGGAGCGGCCGGCGGTGGGACTGGTCCTGATGCAGCACGCCCTGGCCCGGGTCGGCGCGGCCCTGTTGCCGGTGCGGGCCGCGGCGGACGACCCCGGCTCAGAGCCGCTCCTGGCGCTGACCGGTGCCGAGTGGGGTTGGCATTGGGACGGTCAGGCCGGCGGCCGTCTCACCACTCCGGGCCGGGTCCGTGGGCAGGGAGGCGCGCTGCCGCCTGCATCAGGCCCGGCGCCGGTCTGGCCCTCCCCCCTGGCCCTGGTGGTGGAAACCAGCGGCAGCACCGGGGTCCCGCGGGCGGCCATGTTGACCCAGCACAATCTGCTGGCCGCCGCCGCCCTCAGCAATCGGCACCTGGCCCTGCGCGGCGGCGATTGCTGGCTCTGCTGCCTGGCGCTGCGCTACATCGGCGGGCTGTCCATCACCTACCGCTGCGCCCTGGCCGGGGCCACGCATCTGCTTCACGAGGGCTTCGACCCGGAATTGGTGGCCCTGGACCTGGAGCGCCGGGCCGTCACCCACCTCTCCCTGGTCCCGCCCATGCTGGCGCGTCTGCTCGCCCTGGGACGCCCGCCGCCGCCCTCCCTGCGGGTGCTGCTGGTCGGCGGCCAGTCGCTCAGTACCCAACTCGCGGGGCAGGCCATTGCGGCCGACTGGCCGCTGCATCTGACCTATGGAATGACCGAGACCGCGTCCCAGGTCGCCACTTCCGGGCGCCTGCGTGTGCCGCCCGCCCCGGGCCTGGTGGGTCGGCCCCTGGCCGGGCTGGAGGTCGACTGCCCCGCGGGCGCCGACGGACCGGCCCCCCTGCGGGTGCGGGGACCGGTGGTCATGGCCGGCTATGCCAATCCGGGGCGGCGGCCCGGTCTGGGTCTCGCCGACGGCTGGTTCACGACCTCGGACCTTGGCCGCCAAGAGGATGACGGCGCTCTATCCATACTGGGCCGCGCCGATGAGGTGCTGGTGACCGGCGGGGTCAAGGTCCACCCGGGGTGGGTGGAGTCG